>Ga0126304_10000076_pt1 | contig 27391 bp, 17 predicted proteins | sample Plot25_FD_92538 | JGI IMG/M metagenome (GOLD analysis project Ga0126304, IMG submission 92538) | Serpentine soil microbial communities from UC McLaughlin Reserve, CA, USA - Plot25 | ecosystem: Environmental > Terrestrial > Soil > Grasslands | place: USA: UC McLaughlin Reserve, Lake County... | reverse complement strand
GGCTCCTGAGACCTCTAAAATCGGCGGCGGCAGCACAAACAACAAGGCCAAAGTGATCACAGCCTGTCCGGCGGCTTTTAGCCAGAAGCGGAGGTTCAAGAGGTCGTCGACAAGCCCGAGGAGGCCGGCCAGAGTAGCGGCGACGAGGAGGGTGTGGCCCTCTTTTATGAGAGGTGATGCGGCCCAGACGCCTGCGATTACGGCGAGGCCACCAAGCCTGGGGGTGGGGATCTCATGCGAGCTGCGGGTGTTTGGCACGTCGAGCAGGTTACGCCCGATGGCGAACCGGACCAAGAGCGGCACCAATGCGAGCGCCACGAAGAACGCCACCCCTATAGCACCCACGAGCGTTCCGGACATGCTTTTATCTGACCATCCCGATCTCGCGCAACCGCTTTACCTCCAGCGCTATGCCCTCCTCGAAGCTCCGGGGGGCATAGTCTAGTTCCTTCTTCGCCTTCTCGTAAGGATACGCTTTGTCCTCGTTCAAGCGCAGCACCTGCTCGGCCTTTATCGGGAACGGTATTCGGAGCACCTCCGCCACCTCGAGCACCCGGCGTACAGGCCCGGTCGGTACCCTAACGATGCGCGCCTTTCTACCTAATGCCCCCGCTGCGACCCGGACCATCTCGATGTAGGAGAGCGCCTGTGCTCCGGGCAGGTCGTAGATCTGGCCCACGGTTCCTCTCCGCTCGAGAGCCGCGACAACACCCTGTACGACGTCTTCGTAGTAGACCGGCTGCCAAAGGTTCTCTCCGGAACCGAACATAGGAAAAACGGGCGAACGGTCGAGAAAGCGCAAGAGCTTGTGCATGTTGTGATCTAGCTCAGAGCCGTAGATCATGCTCGGTCGTACGATCGTCCAGGAGAGCCCGCTACCCGACAAAAGGGCCTCCATCTTCAACCGGGGAGCAGAGCGAAAAGTAAAGCGTGAGTGGGCGCTCGTGCTGCTTACGAGCAGCAGCCTGTTCACTCCGGTCCGCCGCATCGCCTCCAGTACCTGCGGTGTGTACTGAATTCCCGCGACGTGCACGAAAGCGTCCGTCCCGCGCAGCGCCCTCTTCAGCGAGTCGGCATCTTGGGCATCACCGTAAGCGAGTTCGAACCCCTCCAAACGCTCGATGGGGCTCGTTGCCCGAACTAAACAACGGACCTCGTGCTCTCCTGACTCCCGCAGCGCGCGCAGAAAGGCTTGCCCCAGAAGCCCCGTCCCGCCGGAGACCAAGATCTTCAAGCTGTTCTACCTGCCATACGGCGAACACTCGGGCGCGGCGTCGCCGGGAGGAACGCGACACGGCAATTCGTAGATGACGCGTGGGCTCGCATATTCTCTCGCGTAACAGTTAAGAACCGTGACGGTACAGACTTTGCATTCTCAGCGTATCCTACCAAGTTCGGTCCACGCCACAAACCGCTGCCCGATGTACGCGAGCTCTGCCTCGAACGTCGAGTTAGGTACTCAACACACGCAGGACCGGGGCACTGTGTGAAACGCCACGAGAAAGAGCCCCGGCTATGATCCGCACGCGTTTAGGCAGGTACGCCTGCGACGGCTGGGAATAGGTGCAGGTTATCCAGCACGCTAAGGACGAATACGCCGGTGTGGCCGTGAATGGAACGGGCATCGATGACTACGCTGAAGATCGGCGAGCAGATCGCTCCTCGCGTTACCCTATTATCGACCCATAAAAGCGGAAACTGAACTATCGACGCAAACACAAACGGTTCAATTTGTTCTCTACCCCAAGTCACCACTAAAGGTCTACCGATTACTTAAGAATTTCCCGTTCAGCGATCCCTTTGGCAATCGCTTCTCCGATAGGGATCGCAGCCGTGGCGCCGCTAGGGGAGAAGACCATTGCCTCAGCCCCGGCGATAAACCCTTAAAGCTTGAACGAGGGGATAACCCTGACCCTCTGCTCAGAAACCGTCCAAGAAGCGTTTGTAGGACCCAACGAAGACCACGAGCCGCCAAGCAGAAAGAGCTTAGCCCTACCAAGGCAGGTTACGAGAGCTCACCCGCACGGTAGATCCCGGAGGTAAGATTTAAACGTTTACACCCATAGAAGCTAGAATACGCACCGTGCTAAGAAGAATTAGCGATGGATTGGTGGCGAGGGGAGCGCTCCTCGTGGTTCTCTTGGTGTGTTTGGCGGCCCTTTTCGGCGTCGGCTGCTCGGCGTTCGGGGCCGCCCCCCGACCCAACATAATCCTCGTCCTTACCGACGACTTGGATTTCGCCTCCACCCAGAAGATGCCCGAGTTACGCTCCTTACTAACGGAAGAGGGCGTCTCCTTCGAGAACGCCTTCGCAAGCCAACCCCTGTGTTGTCCCGCGCGGGCGACTATACTCACCGGCCTTTACTCTCACAACCACGGTGTAAAGGAGAACAGGCCCCCAGACGGGGGTTTCGAGAAGTTCCGCAACGAGGGGCTCGAGGAAACCACCATCGCCGCCCGCCTGCAACAGGAGGGCGGCTACCAGACCGCCCTGTTCGGCAAGTACCTCAACGGGTACACCGAGGCCGCCCCGGGACACGTCCCACCCGGCTGGGACGAGTGGTACGGCAAGCTGATCGAGCTGAAACCCTATAATTACGCGGTCAACCATAACGGCAAGGTCGCCGAGTACGGGCGTGGCACCGAGAACTTCTACACCGACGTCCTCTCAGGGCAGGTGACGGATTTCGTCAGGCGCGCGGCGCCCGATCCTAGACCCTTCTTCATGTACGTGGCCCCAACGACCCCTCACGACCCCGCAACCCCTGCCGAGCGACACAAGGGCGCGTTCGCCGACGAGGAGGTTCCCCACCCTCCGTCCTTTAACGAGGAGGATGTCTCGGACAAGCCGTCCTGGATCCAAAAGACCGACCGCTTCTCAGAAGAAGACGTCTCCAAAATAGACGACTACTATCGACAGCGCCTGGAGTCGATGTTGGCCGTCGACGAGATGGTCGCCTCGCTCGTCGAAGAGCTGGAGGCCGCCGGCGAGCTCGACAACACCTACATCTTCTTCAACTCCGACAACGGCTACTTACAAGGCGAGCACCGCGAAAACAAAAAAGACCGCCCCTACGAGGAGTCTGCCCGCGTGCCGCTCTATGTCCGGGGGCCAGGGATCCCAGCCGGGTCGAAGGTGGAGAAGTTGGCACTAAACACCGACCTTGCCCCGACCTTCGCGGATCTTGCGGGCGTGGGGTTTCCGGCCGACGGGCGCTCGCTTAAGCCGCTGCTCCGCGGCGAAGATCCCCAGTGGCGCTCAGCCGTCCTGCTGGAAGGGTTCGTGGGCAACCGCGCGCGCGCCTACGGCGCTATCCGGACCGAGGCCTACAAGTACGTCGAGTACGCCAACGGGGAGAGAGAACTCTACGGTCTAGAGGCCGACCCTTACGAGATGGAGAGCCTACACGAGAGCGCCGACCCCTCCCTCGTCGAGGGTCTAAAGACGGAGTTGGCCGCGCTAAGAAGCTGCGCCGGCGACGGCGGGTGCCAGGAGGCCGAGGACGCTCCATAGCACCGGTCAGGGCGCCAAAGACCGGGGACCGGCCGTCCTGGCATTCGCGAAGATCCGAGCTACGTTTAGAAAACCCAGCAGTAACCGCATAAGGCCTTGCCGAGCAGCCCCGTCTCGCCGGAGACCAAGGTTCTAAGAGTCCCTCAAACCCGAATCGACCGCCCGTGACGCAACCGACACGAAGGGTGTTGGGCAGACGAGCGCGGGTGCGGCGGTGTTGTACTATGGCGGCCCTCGTCGCAACCCGGTACAGCCCCCTCCCATCAACGTTCTACGAGCGTTCGTTGGCCGCCGGCGAGCTCAAAGAGGAGGTGACTTGGGTAGCTTGCATACGTCGGCTGCTGATCAACCTGGGCGCCAGGCTCCGACGACGCCCCCCAGAGGACTCCTCACACCCTAATCCCATGGCGCCAAATACAGCCGCTCTTCTTGCCTTTAGACCTTTCCAGGCTCCGAGAGTCGTCGGCAACCACCTTCTCTAGCGGTAACAGACAGCCCCGAACTAATCTCTCTAGACGCAAAGCTCTGGGTGTTTTTGGCGAACCTACGGGCAAAGCGTGTTTCACCCTATGCTCGCTAACCGGGACGGCTACGTAATCGGCTCCGCAACCGGTACGTCGCCTTCTTCGGTTAGGTACCAGACGCCGATTAGTCCCGAGATGTTGTGCTGTACGTAATCAATCCGCACGGTGGGATCCTCGAGGTTCCTACCCCAGGCACCGACCATCCGGTCTGGGCGGGGGAAGTCTTGGGGGTTCTCCTCCGTGTACTGCACCCGCATCTGGAACTGGGCGCTGCGCCGAGCTGCAGTTGAAACCCACTCGATAGCCTCCTTGTCGTCCAAAAAGACCGCCAGTCCCCAGACAGCGACCAGCGCCTCGCCATTGGGTGGTGTCGCGTTGTGGACCCCACGGCGGGAGGCCCCGATTAGCTCCGAGGGAAACTGTTCGTCGGGCTTGAACTGGTTCTCGATCATGCTATCAGCTTGGAGGTAGGCGACGGTGAGGTAATCCTGATCCTGGTTGAGCCGGTACAGATCGCTCAACGCGATCGCCAGCCAATGATCCTCGCGTGGGATCTGGCCCGCGGCCGGGATGTCTCCGTCACGCTCGTGGACCAGGTAATCGGCGGCGCGCTTCGCGGCCTCGAGGTACGGCTCCTCGGGGAAGTGCTGAGCTAGGCGGGTCAGCGCGAGCAAGGCTTCTCCTGGGTAGTAGTCCGAATCCGGCTCTAGCAGGCGCTGGCCGTCGAGGGCGTCGTAGGACTGATAGTAGCGACCGGGCTCATCCTCGATCTCCATCGACAACAAAAAGGTGGTCAGCTCGCCGATCAACTCGTCGTAGCGCGTGTCCTGGGTCACCCGGCGGCGCTCGAGCAAGGCTACCAGCGCCAGAGCCTGCCCGCCCAACTTGCTGCGGTACTCATAAGCGAAGGCTCTGCCGCTGCCTTCGACGACTTTAGACTGCTCGTCTATATAGCTGGCCGCTTTTTCCCCGGCTTCGAGCAGCTCCTCGCCCCCGGTAGCGCCGTAGACCTGAAAGAGCGCGTAGGTAGTTCCAGCGTGGCGTACCTCGTTGTATTCATCCTCTTCATAGGCGTCTTCGAACGGGCCGTAGGTGTAATAGAAGGCGCCGTTCTCTCGCACGTCACCGGCGAGCCACCGCGCGCCCAACTGAGCCCGCTCGAAAGCGAGGTTAGCCAGGGCTGTCTCGTCGATCTCTACAGTACCCTCCAGGAGGGGCTCGTCTAATGAGGCGGTGCACCCGGCGATCGGCGCGACCATGGTGCTCGCTAGGACGATGAGCATTGACCACCAACGCCCGATCTTTTCCATTTTGTCTCCTCTCCGCGCTCCAGTACCCTCCCCACCTGCAGCCGTCTTGCGGAGACCAATCACACCCGCTCAGGCCCGCCCGGGCCAGACAGCTAAACCCCGGCGGTCGCATGAGAACCGGGGGGCCGACAAGCGACGTCGCTCGGTCAGCAATCCACAGCACTCTACCATCCTCGTGGCGTCGGGCTTGCTGCTATTTACCACCGTGAGATAACAGCAGTCCCCTGCTACTCAGTAGGCACAAGCATAAAAGGTCTACGCTTTTAATAATCTATATAGGCTATGCAAGTGCTACATTGCCTATATAGTTAGATAGTACTTGTCATTTAGCTGCCTTCTATTCACCCCTGCGCAACTTTATCCACGGTGTACATGCTCGTAGCAAACGCAAGCGTTGGGGTGCCCTATAAGGAGTTCTAGCGCCCCTTATGAACCGCTTTATGTAGGAAGTGGATACAAGTTTCCGAGAACACCTCTTCTAGGCAGTTCAGTGAATAAGAGGCAATGGGTTAGCCTCCTAGCTTTGGTTACAAACTCTGGGCATCGGCATGCCCTTACACACCCCCCTCCTACAGCACCTTGCAGTGAAGTTGGCCCACTACGTATCGGGGAGGGATAATGCTTACTCGGAAGACCTACCTAGCGAGACAATGGGCGCTATCGAGTTCAGCAGGCCGAAGAGCGGGCTCGCATGTCCGATGCGCTTGTTGCCGTTCGCTGTCAATGGTCAGGGTGTAAGCAAACCCATCGACCAAAAGAATAAAACGCAGGAGAGGAGGTGAAAACAGTGAAGCGCATATTTACGGTTGTTGTTGTAGCTCTGGTCATGGCGGCGAGGTTGTCGTTATGGCTGCACCGGCGTTTGCGACCAGTGGTTTTAACGGTGCCAAGGATAGCGCCAGCAAGCAAACGATAAAGGTCGCCAGCAAAAGCACGAATCCGAACGACGGCCCTGGGGCTTATAAGCTGGGAAACTAGCTGAAAAGAGTGAAGAGAGTCAGAGATCTTTTTAGGCTCTGACTCTCTTTTTGTGCCTTCTGAGTTTCCGAGAACACCCCTTCTAGGCAACCGAGTGAATAGAGGCAACCCGCCTCTTCTTCACATGCACCCATCTGAAAGACGCCCGCAGCAGTAGGATATCACTACGGTCGAGCGGCCTACGGAGACAGCAGAGGCGTTTCACTTGTAGAAGCATACAAGGTTAGGCTAGCGAGCTCGGATTACTTTAGTGAGCCCTGAGTACGACGGTTGACTATACTCTACCCTGGGAAGCGCATGCGGACATTTACCCGCAGCACTTAAGATTTATAGGGGAGGCTTATGCGCCATCTGCTCATCCTCATCGCCGTGATACTGACGGTTGCTGGAGCACAGATAGCCAGTGGGTGCCAGGAGCGCTTCGGTCCCTACGAAGTATCTGGGCAGAACAGCCAGGAGCCCTCTGATCCGTACGAGATCGTCTGGGTAGGCGATATCCTCCTGGCCGACGCTGTACAGCCGTACCTGGACGAGTACGGCTACACGTGGTCATTCGAGTACGTCCAGTCACTGTTAGAGGGCGACTTCGCGGTCGGTAACGCCGAAGGGCCGATCACCGAGCACTCGCAACCTTACTTCAAGCACCAGAGGTGGAGTTACAACGCCCGGCCGGAAGCGGCAGAGGCGCTCGCCGATGCAGGCTTCGACGCGCTCGGTCTCTCTAACAATCACGCCTACGATCGCGGCCCGGAGGGTCTGAGCGACACCATCCGGCACCTCAAGGCGGCGGGGATCGAACCCCTTGGAGCGGGGATGGATAGAAGCGAGGCGGCCGTGCCTCTGCTGGTAGAGACTCCGTATGGGCTGGTCGCCGTTCTTGCCCTCAGCGAAAGGGGGAGCTCCAGCGCTGTGGCCGGTCCCGGACAACCCGGCACGGTGCCCCTCACTGAGAAGACCATTATGCGCGGCAAGGAGCTGTCCGAGGCGGCTAGCGCACGCTGGACTATCGCCTACGTGCACTGGGGCAAGAACTACTCGTCCGTCACGGACAATCAGCGGCGCCTGGCTGCGTCCTTCGCAGAGGCCGGCTACGACCTGGTGCTTGGTCACCACCCGCATGTACAGCAGGAGGTGGAGCTGGTCAACGGCATGCCCGTACTTTACTCACTGGGGAACTTTACGTTCGGCTCGAAGGGCCGCTTCACAGAGGAGTTTCCCGGTTACGGCCTCGTCGCCCGGACCTTGCTGGAAGAGGACGGGTTCGCGGGGATCGAGCTGAGGTGCATCCTGACAGACAACGACTTTGTGCGGTACCAACCGCGACCGTACGACGAGGAGCAGGCTCGGGAGGTGATAGAGGGGCTCGGCCCGTTAGTGGTCTGGCAGGACGGAACCGGGTTGATGAAATGGTGAAGCCGATCCTCGTTCTGGGTAGAGGCGTCTCTCTAGCCTCGTCCATCCTCGTCGTGCGTGGCTCTAAGCCCTAACGGGCAGCAATATGAATCTCTAACACGGTTAAGGCCCACCACAAACGACAACGGCCTAGTCTGTTCAAGGCTGAGGAAAAAATGACAACATCCCACTCAGGATGTCCAGCCGTTTTAGTGAAACCACCCTGCCAGACTAATAAAAAAGAGCGATAGATGGTTGAGGCAATGTACCCCGGCCCTCTTTTCATGCCCTCTGAGTTCCGAGAACGCTAGATACCGGAAGCCCACTTTCCGAGAACACGCCTTCTAGGCAGCCCGGTGAATAGCGGCGATGGGAGGGTCTATTAGCTCTTTCTGTTACTGGCGGAGGTGGTTTTCACCGCACTAGCTACGTTACGTACGACGCAACTAATCCGTTGAACCCTGTGTCTGAGGATTGTGGCTCTATACAGGATGGAAACCGCTATGAGGGTGGCGGTGACTGCACGTATGACTGGAATTATAGTCAGGAACCCACCGGTGGCGTTGGTCTAAGATGTGAGCAGCAGCAATAACTAACTGACTAAGAAGTCAGGGGCATCTCCTAATTCGTGCAGCCGAGCCGGGTCTGTTTGGCCTCGGCCCTCTTTTCATTCCCTAAGTTTCCGAGAACACCCCCTCTCGGAAGCTCGGTGAATAGAGGTAACCCGCCCCCCTAGCTTTAGGCGTAAAGCTTCGACTTACGAACGGTCGCTCTGCCTCCTAAGCCTCCTGTAGTAGAAGTCGTAAAAACTCTCCGTTTGTCTGTCTGCCCACTCAAGATACTCCTCTAACTCCGCCGGCGTAAAAGTAAGATCCTTTAGGTCCTTTAGGTTTAGAAGGAAAATTCTCCAGGTTTTGGATTATTGATATTGTTAGCATAGGCGCTGAATGCCTCTAACAGGTAAGCTTGTGGGTCTTCTCTGCTTCGCAGCCATTCCAACAGCACCGGCCACTTTATCGGTACACCTATAAACCATTCAAGGGAGTCGTGCACTTCGAACCACTCACCCCGAATATTTAGGAAGTGAAACACTTTGTGCAGTATGCGCTCCGCTTGGACAACGCGGAGGTCCACTGAGTCATCGAACCTTGTAATCAGCCTAAGGTAGAGTGCTCGGTAGTTAGAGGTCTGTGCAGCTTTGAAGCGGTTTCCGATGGTCCCGCGGCCGATTTTTATCGGTCCATCCAGGCCGAGGTCGAGAAGCTCCTCCCTGCTGGCTTCTATAGCGGAAGAGGTCTTGTTGTTGGAGTCGGCTACCATATTGTCACCACCATATCTATATAGGTTCCTCTGCGTCAGCGACCGTCGCTCGCTAAGCCGGCAAAGTGAGACCCCCATCAAATACCTTCGGTATTGTACGAAGCCTACGCCTTCGTGTGCTCTAGCAGCGCACCCGCGGCGAGTGCTTCCAACAAGCCCCACCCGATGACGACGATGACGACGATAAGGACCACCGTAAGCACCGCGGCGGCGGCGGCGTCGCCTTCGAGATAGGTGACACCGAGAACGAGAGCGGCGACATTGAGACCGAGAACTCGTTCTCCATCGAGGGTAACAACAACAACGCCTGCTTGGGTCAGTTGCAGTTCGGCAACACCGGCAACTTCACCAACCAGCAGGGTGCCCTGCAGTACGCCTCAGGAGCTGACGACTTAGAGTTCGGCGGTCCGGAGATCGAGTTCGCGCCCGAGAATGAGACGGCGTGCGAGCAAGCGGTCCAGCAGTCCTCGGCTGCTTCTTCCTGGGATGGGTAGCTAGAGCACTCTAAACCAGGCTTAACAAGGAAGCGCAAGGGCCCGGGGTGTAACACCCCGGGCCCTTTTGGTGCGTCTCGTTAGCTACACATCGGCACGCTACAGGGAGATCGCCTACCAAGAAGAAGCTAAGGGACGCCGATGAGGTTGGTGGCGGCGCTGCTGGCGATTGTAGAGATGATCGTGGTACCGACCGTCTAACCCCGCTCCTCGAGTAGTACCTACGTCCCCTCCACGTTGTGGTGCCCTAACGAACGGCCTGGGATCCTGCAACAGCGGTTAACATGCGACTCCACCGGTGAATCCGGGTGCGTAGACCGCGTCCCTCGCGGCCTCTTGCACGACCGCCGGGTCAGCTATGTCGCCCCGCACTAAGGTCAGCCGCTCGGGGGAAGCCCCACGCGGGTGCTCGAGGTTCCCAGAATAGGCGAGCTTGGCAAGCTTGGTTACTTGCCAGCCGGGGTCCATACTGCCAGGGCATGGAGGGGTCTCGCATCCCATCAATTTTTATCCCCTACCGCCAGCTCGAAGCGTACGTCTTGCGCCGCCGGTCAGCAAGATGCGGAACCTCGGTTCGGTTGGTTTCGTAAAATTTGAGGTGTACCAGGAAGTTCAACTACTAATACACCTTGTTAAACAGTTAGAGCGACGAATACAAAGCCTAGTCCTGCGGGGACGAATCGGGTGGAATGGCGAAGGAAAATAGTTGAAGAGGCTCGTCCGAGGTCGAGTCAAAGCACTAAGAAGGGGATGACGAAGGAGAGAATGGCCAGGAACTATGGTTGGGGAGGGATGCCAAAGATGCCCAACGCGACCTTTGCAACCCCCAAAAGTAGTGAAGCGTGGGGACGGCGAGGCTAGTGTCACGGATTTTCCCCTACTAACAACCAGGCGCACTTTCTGGCGAAGCCGTAGAGAGCATTTTGACACAAAGTTACCCGCACTTCGAGGTCGTCGAAATCGACGCCGGATCGACAGGCCGATGGTCAACACCACCGAGGTAGCGGCGAACCTTTGGCTGCGAATGCATAGGAATGCTCGGTCAGCTTCCTACCTCGAACGGTTTCGTACCGAGTTCAACAACATCTACCGCGTACACGACGATCAAAGTAGGTAGGTTTCGCTCTTTCGATTGTCGTGTGGGTACACGTCCAAGGGTCTTCCCTCGGGCCTTTCACTGATCCCCTGTTTATGAGCTTCCTATCACCAAACCTTGCCGGCCAAGGAGTCTTCAGCCTCCTCGAGGCGGGATTCGACCCACGTGGGCCAGTCCGGCCTTCGATGCCGCAATGAGGTGGCAGCCTTCCTGAGGAGAATGCCGGCGTAGTGGAGGGGGAGCCTGGCGTGCCAGTCCTCTGGGACGTGGGCGAAATATTCCTCAACAAAGGCCCCCGCGACCGGTCGCGGGCGGTCGCGGGGGGAGCGCGGCAGCACTCTGACGAGGTTGTCCAAGAGGTTGGCTACGTCCAGCATCGGGTCGGCCATGGTGCACTTGTCGAGATCTATTAGGGCGACGCTGTCGCCGTCGAGTATGAAGTGCCCCGGCTTGAGGTCGCGATGGATCGGCGCGAGCGGGACTTCTTCGAGGCCGGCGACTACAGTGCCGACGATCTCCTCGATTCTCGGCCCCAGGTGGGGACAAGCCAATTGAAGAAGTTTGCCTGCTCTTTCCAGAGAAGTGACCTCGTCCTGCAGGTGGCGTCGCCGCGGCGCGACCACGTCGTCGAGGTGCAAGGCCGCCAGGGCCCTGGCGGCCTTGCGCACCGCCGGGATCGCTTCTTCCTCCTCCCGACGGAGTATGTCTTCGAGGGAGGTTCCGGGAACCTCTTCTTGTACCAGGGTCCGGAGGTCGCTCAGGTAGGCGACGGGCCTGCCCACGGTGAAACCCAAGCTTCCCGCGCTGGCCTTCTCCCACAGTTTCCGGTATATGTGGTAGGTTTGTTCTCCCTTCTCCTCCTTAAGGTAGGCCTTCGCGTAGAAGCGCCTCTCCTCTACTCGGCCGGTAGCGGCATCCCAGGCTCGCGCTGTCAGCCGCAAGGTGGCCCTTTGGCCGACCCGATACCGGACCGGCTCGACATCCCACGCTTCGGCACGCCAGTCGCCCGGCCCGAACCGGGCGAGTAACAGAGGCTCGAGCTCGGGCGGCGGCCCCGCCATAAGACGGGGGAGCGCCGGAAGCAAGTGGTCGTAGGGGAAGACCTGCACCAGCATGTCGAGGTCGGGGATGTAGGAGAGCGGCGCCAAGGGTGTCGAAGCGGCGGCGCTCTCTCGTCCCAACCCGGATCGTCGCAGCTTCTCCCACTTATGTTGGGTTTGACCCTTCGCGTACATCATGCCGGTCACCAACTGGTTCCACTCGCGCCCCGTGTCGGGCTCCGCGAGGCGCAGGTCGTAATGCACCAAGCAGCGGAGAGCCTTCCGGTGGTGACTGTAGGAGATGCGGCACCCCCGGATTTGGTAGGTCTCTCCGTCGAGAGGCTGCAGGTGCCTCTGGAAGACCTCCCGCATCAGCTCGGGGTCCGTGACGACCTCGAGTTGGGGAAGACTCGGGTCCGCTGGGGACGGCTCGGCGCCTAGGGGATCTCCCGCGTCTCGTGCCGGCCAACCTCGAGGTCGCTGTGCTTTCCACGCTCCACCTGCGCGAGCGCGCACCGCAGATGCCTTAGCCCCTAGGTAGCCTCCGAGTACGTCAAGAATCCTCACGTTTCACCCCTTTTGCAGAGCCAGCGGTCACCTCGAGGCCCAAACCTGGTGCTTATATCTCGTGCGATTTGTCTACGTCTTTTATTATGTACATATTGTGCACCTCGTATAAACCTAACGTAAATTCGCGCTGTTGCCGTAAGCTGTAAACCCCCCTAGCTGGTTTCTTGTCTTGCGCCCGGACAGCGTAGGACACGCTTGCGATTCGCCGACCTCCAACCTTTCTAATTGCTCCACCGTTAAGCGTTTTCGCTTATGTGATAGAACAAACGCCGAAGAATACGCGGGTTCGTCACGCACGGTGCTGTCCAGCGTCGTGATAGCGTTTCATAAGCGCTGAAGGCCGATAGACAGCGGTGCACGTCGGGATTGTTTTCTTTAGTTAAGGAGCGGGGCGTCCCGCTACTCGGCTTGGCTCTACAACCTAGGTGATCCTCTCCGAAAACCCCTACCAACTCAGAGGCTCAACCGTTGCGAATACCGTTGTATTCCTGGGCGGAGGACTACTCCCCTCAGATCGCACCCTTTGCGAGAAGATAGTCGCTTAAAGCCTCCTTCCACGGGCGCAACGGGACCAACCCCACCTCCTCAAGACGAGCGGTAGCCAACGCCGAGTAAGATGGACGGCGGGCGCGTTGCTGCAGCTGGCCCGTAGCGATTGGTTCCATCTTTGCTTCTACCCCTGCTAGATCAAAAACCCCTCGAGCAAATTCGAACCACGAACACTCTCCGGTATTGGTCAGATGAAACAGACCTACCAAGTCCCGCTGGATTAGTTCTTTCGTCTTCTGGGCCAAATCTGCTGTAAACGTCGGCGACAACACCTGATCGGTTACCACACGGACGCTCCCTTCGGTTCTTGCCTTGTTGAGCATGAGTTCGGGAAACGTCCAACCCTTGCGGCTGGTCGCCGTACCGTACAACCCCGCGGAACGCACCACGAGGTGCTGCGGGTTGGCTTGCATTACGAGCTGCTCGCCGGCCACTTTAGACGTGCCATATACGCTAAGAGGATGGGGGCGGTCCCCCTCCTCATACGGATGGCTCCGCTTGCGATCCTGACCCCCGAAGACGTAGTCCGACGAAAAGAAGACCACGCCACTTCCAACGGCGGCCGCCGCTCGGGCGACGTTGAGCGCCCCCAACGCGTTTACCGCGAACGTCAACGCCGGGTTAGCCTCGCAATCGTCTACCCGGTGAAACGCGGCCGTGTTGAGCACCCAATCCGGTTCTAGCGAGCGCACGGCCGATGCGACACTCGCTTCATCCGTCACGTCCAGGTCCTGGTGAGCAAATCCTACCGCGTACTCGCCGAAGACCCGCATCAGGTCTTGCCCGAGTTGGCCCGTCGAGCCGACAACCGCGACTCTCAAACGGCCCCTTCTTTCGCTACTGTCTCCTTTAGCCAGCGGATGTTGAAATAGCGCGAGTCTTTCTCCGGTTCGCTCCCGAGATCCCCCCGCTCCAAGGCATCCCAGATCTCCAAAACCGCGTCGGCCACCCCCCGCTCTGGCCGGAACCCCAGCGCCTGCGTAATCTTCTCGCTATCTACGTAGTAGCTTCGGCGAAACTCGCCTTTGGATCGATCGCGTTTTACGTATACCTCGACGCCGCGTTGTTGCTCGAGTATCTCTGTTATCCAGTGGGCGAGTTCCAGGATACGATAATTCTTGTGTGACAAGTTGAAGATCTCACCCCGAATTTTTTCGGTCGGGACCCACAGCAGATGAATGTAGGCATCCACAGCATCACGAATGTGTAGGAACGGGCGCCAAACCTCACCGCTACCCCAGATCGGGATGAGGCGGTTGCGCCAAGCCTGCATGACGAACGCGTTCACCACGAGGTCGAAGCGCATCCGGCGAGGTGCAAGACCAAAGATGGTGGCTTTGCGCAAGATCGTCGGGCAGAAGAGAGGATACTGCTCAGCTACCCGGAGCAGCTCGACCTCTGCTAGCCGTTTCGTCTTGCTATAGTTAGCTGTTGGCGCAACCGGCAACTCCTCCGTCATCAGCTGGACGTTCACATCTTCCGCTACGGAAGGGGTGTAATAGACCGAGCAGGAGGAGGCGAAGAGAAAGCGGATCTCGCGCTGTTCCAGCTCCGCCTTTTGGGCAACAGCCCAGGCCAGTTGTCCCGTAGCCTGCACGTTGCTCTCGTTATTGAGCTCCGGCGCGAAGTCGGCCGTCGGATCGTTCGACAACCCGGACAGATGAATGACGGAACTCACATCCTCTAAACACTCTGTACCACAACGACGAATATCGTCTTCGATCAGCTCTAACCTTTCGTGAGGATCGAAAGGATTTCCGAACCAGAGCGGGTCTACCACGCGTACCGTCTCGCCCAAGGCCAGAAGTTCCCGAACGAGCAAGCTGCCGATGTACCCAGCGCCACCTGTTACTAAAATCATGTTAATGCCACCTCTAAATCAACGGATCGACAATCAGTTACCTCGGATCGTCATACTTACTAGCACAAGTACCATATTAACTTCTACAAACTGGCTTTGCACAGACAGCGACTATCCCTTCGAGGTGTTGCGAAAAACGCCTCTTGAGTAAAAAACAACCGAGCTCGATTTTGTAGGCCTGCTCAGAGGCCGCTTTTAGCCTCCACTACCACCGTCGTTTTGACAAGAGGTAATCTCATTACGTGCCACTCTTCACCTGGGCTGTTGCGAGTTTTGCAAGGGCTCTTCCTGCGAGACCGATTAAAGTCAGAAGGCTGTAGAGGCCCAGAGGACCGTGGGAGTCGTGCTTACGGTGGTAGAGAAAAGCGCTCTTGTGCAAGTTCCAGACGGCGCGAGGTTTGCTGCGGCTGCTCACGCCGGTGTAATGGAGGACCTCGACCTGCGGCAGGTAGTAGACTAACCAGTCTGCCTTCCGGGCCCGCCGGCACAGGTCCGCGTCCTCGAAGTACATAAAGAAGCGTTCATCTATCAGCCCGATCTCCTCTAGCGTCCGGCGCCGGATGATCATGCACGCTCCAGAGACCCAATCGACCCTCGTCGGGCCGGTAAGCTTCTTCGCCGCGGGGAAGAGACGCTTCACAAGCGGGCTCTTCGGGAAGAGTCGAGTCAAAAGGGAAGACCGGCCCAGAAACCCCGAGAGAAAGCTCAATTCCTTGCGGGCCGAGAGCTGAAGGTTTCCCTCGCCATCCACTATCCTTGGCCCCGCTATCCCGGTTCTAAGGTTCTTATCGAAAAACTCGTCCAGCCTCTCGAAGAAGTCCTTCTCAACGAGGGTGTCGGGGTTTATGAGCACCACGTATTCCCCATGGGAGGCAAGTATGCCCTGATTGCAAGCCCGTGCGAAACCCACGTTCTCCTCGTTGCGGATCAGGTGCACGGGGTGCGAAATTTCCGGCACCACCCCCTGGTCGTTGTCCACGACCATGACTTCAAAGTCTTCGTAGCCCATCCCGTACAAGGAATCAATGCACCGTAAGGTGTACGGCCAGGAGTCGTAGTTGACCGTGATGACCGAGAACTTCACCAGCCTAACCTGGATCCAGCATAGTGGGTCAGACGTCTCCTGAGGCTTGCGCCCGCGACCCTGGAGGATTCCTTCAAAAGTCGCTTGACGTACTCGACGGGGACCCGGCGGCGTTTCTGGATCTCCTGTCGCTTTCTTAACATCAGGGGCAGGAGGCGCAGCGCTTCTGCGAGGCCCTTGAGGTGGGCCCTTAAGGTGGAGGTCGAAGCGGTCACGACGAGGCGCGAGAGCTGGCCGGCCGCGACGAACGGCAAAAAGCCCGGCACGAGCGCTGTGGGCAGGTTCTTCACGAGTAGGCACAGGCCGTTGCGGGTACCGAGCCGGGTCGCGAACGGGCCCCGCTTCCCGGTCGTGGCGCTCCCCACGTGGTAGACGATGGCCTTTGGTGCGTAGAGGCAACGGTAGCCGGCAAGCTGGGCCCTGAAGCTCAAGTCTCCATCCTCGCAGTAGGCGAAGAAGTCTTCGTCAAAGAGCCCTATATCATCCAGCATGCTACGTCTATACAGAGCCGCCCCAGCGCACGCGCCAAAGACGAAGGCCGCTTCGTCATACTGCCCACGGTCTGGCTCGCCGTGACCTAGCCGGTAGGGTAGTCCGCTCCGTCTGAGTACGTCCCCCGCGCCGTCCAGCAGGCGTCGATCTTCGAAGTCCATTAGCTTGCTCGCGAAAAAGCCCGCTTCCGGGTGCGTCTCCGCAGCCCGTAGCAGTCCGTCCAGCCATCCTGAGTCGGTCTCTGTATCGTTGTTCAGGAGCGCCACATGCTCCGCGCGGGAAGCCATTATCCCAGCGTTCACCGCCACGCTGAAGCCCTTGTTCTCGCCTAAAGTCAGCACCCGAACCTCAGGGAAGTTGCGCCGCGTGAACGCTACCGAGCTGTCCGTGGAGCCGTTGTCCACCAGGATGGTCTCGAAATCCCTAAAAGATTGTTCGCGCAGCGAGCCCAAACACGGGGAGAGGAACCTCTCCCCGTTCCAATTAGGAATCACCACCGTGATGCGGGGGGGCACGGCGTTAAACGGAGCGTCCCTGTCGTTCACCCTCTGGGGCGTGGACCTTGATCTGCGTGGGCAGGTGTACGATCCCTCGGAAGGGGCTCCCTTCCGAGGGATCGGTGATCTCGAAGGTCGTTGCCACGTCCGCCTGGTCTAGGGAGAGATCCTCTTTCCCCGCGCGAGCGGCGGCGGTTACGCTATAGAGGCCGTGGCGTAGGGGAACCTCGAAAATGAAGTCAACTATCACCTGCTCGCCCTTCTCCATCTCCTTGAGCGGGGTTCCCTGCTGGACGGTGCTGGCCGAGAAGATCTCCAGCCCCGCCTTGTTGCGAAGCGTGAGGCTGAGCTCGCTGTTCTTCACGGCCTCCAGGTACTCTAGGTACACTCGGACGGTGACGGTGGACCCCGACTCTACCGTCTCGAAAGGATAGAGGCGTTCGTTAAGCAGCTCAACACTTCGGATCTTGACTTCCCCCGTGCCGCTGCGGAGGCCTGTCACCCGGCGCCCGAAATTGAAGCCAGTGTTTAAGACCAGGTCTTCCAGTCCCTCCCCCTCTTCGTCGGGGACCACGACGTGGTCTTGTGGGGATGGTTTGACACCCTTCTTATGGTACTTCTTTATCTTGGTGCTCGAGACAAGGTCTTGGTAGCGGCCTAAGATCTCGGTGGTCTCGCCAGACGCCAGCTTACGCCCTTTGTGCAGCAGAATGGCCTCGGTACAGAAGTTCTCGACCATCTTGATGCTGTGGGAGACGAATAGGATGGTGGTTCCGGAGTCCCGTAGTTCGTACATCTTCTGCAGCGCTATCTGCTTGTACACCGCGTCGCCGACAGCGAGGGTCTCGTCGAGTACCAGGACGTCGGGCTCCACGTTAGCCGCGACGGCGAAACCTAGTCTAGAGCGCATCCCACTCGAGTAGGTCTTGATCGGCTGGTCCATGAAGTCCCCGATGTCCGCCAGGGCCGCTATGTCGTCGAAGCGCTCTAGTATCTCCCGGCGCTCCATGCCCAGGATCAAGCCGTTAAGCATGACGTTCTCGCGACCCGTGAACTCCGGGTCGAACCCCGCTCCATACCCGGATAGCACCACCAGCCGGCCGTTCACCTCGACTGTACCACTCGTGGGCTGCAGGATGCCGGCGATTATGCTGAGGAGAGTGCTCTTGCCGGCCCCGTTGCGGCCTACAATGCCCACGGTCGCGCCCGGCTCAACCTCCAGGTCTACGCCCTCTAGGGCCCAGAAGTCGCGGCCGTATTTCCTTCTACCGAAGCTCAGCACCTCCTTTATCCGGGCTTGCCCGCTCGGAAAGATCCGGTACTTCTTAGATACCCCTTTTACGGAGACGGCGGGCATCAGAGCAGGTCCGCGAAGTTCTGCTTGACCCGATTGAACACTGCGAACCCAACGGCTAAAAGCGCCACGGCGAAGAGCGAGAAGTAGGTGGTCGCCATGACGCCTGGCAACTCCCCGTCCAGCAGCAGGTCCCGATAGGCCTCGACCAGGAAAGCGAGCGGGTTATAGTCGACCAAGAAGCTGTACTCTGAGGGCACCCTCCCCGCTGGCCACAGGATCGGGGTGATAAAAAACGTCGCCCGCACCACGGCCCTCAAGCCCTCCCTTATGTCAGGCATGTACACGCCGGCGACCGCCATCAGGTAGGTCAAGCCCAGGGTAAACGGCAGCTGGAGCACTATGATCAGTGGCAGTAGGGAAGCCGTCCAGTGCAGCTGCCCCCCTAGCACCAGGAGGACGAGCATGAGCGCCACCAAACCGAACAAGTTGCGCACGATAAGGGACGCAATCGTCCCGACCAGTGGGAGGATCTCCAGCGGGAAAACCACCTTTTGCACAAGGTCGGAGTTGCGACGTACGACGCCTACCCCCCGGTTCAGTGCTTCTTGGTAGGCCATAAAGGGTAGCAGGCCGCAGTACAAGAAGAGGCCGAAGTTTACTGGGCTGTCGCCGAATACCTCTCTAAACTTGATCCCAACTATCTCCGAGAAGACCAAGGTGAGAAGGGCGACCATCATCAAGGGGCCCAACAACGCCCAAATCAACCCCAGGTACGAGCTCCGGTAGTTGCTGGATATCTGACGCTGCACAAGGTATGCGATTAACCACCGCCGATGGTAAAACGTGGCTAAAGAGCCCAGAATCGCTCCCCAAAAGCCCAGCTTAAGGTTAGGTGATTTGGTGACCAGTGCCGTTCCTTACGAGACCTTATACGTTTGCAGAACTTAGCAAGTTTAACGCATCGGTCTTACGCAGCCAAGTCTCGAGCCTGAGAGGGGGCCGACGACCGCAAGACCGTGAAGAACGGTATCCTGTACGTGCTGTGAAGGTGCGCCGTCGGGAGCACGTCCCTCGAGTGTACGGCTCTGCGACTACTTGGCGACGGAGACTGGGAGCGTGGGGTGAGGGCAGGGCGCTTAAGAGAAGCTCCGCGTAGCTTACTACGCTCTTAGCAAACGGGAGGTGCTCGAGAGGGATCGGGCTTCCTCACTACGGTTCGCCACGAGCGATACCTCCCCACCTCCCCGGTCGTTCTTCCTCTTTGCCTTCGTCCTCGCGCTGCTCGGACGCTTCTGAAGCAGCTTGTAACTAAAGGGGTGTGGTAAAGGGGGCGGATTGCCCTTATTTCCTGGTTTTCGGAAACGCGCCCACCCGATGAGGCTACACTCGAAGAGTAGGGGAAGCGGGCCTTTACGGCGCGCGTTTGAGACACGCGATCAGGAGGGACTCGGTAGACGAGCGAGGTTCGAAAGGCCGAGCGTGATCAAAACTGAGAAAAAGCACGGACAGCGTCCAGGAGGTTAGGGATAAAACTCTTCGAGGAGAGGAGCCGTGATTCTTTCTATAGTTCTCGTCTGGCTGGGCGTTAGGTCCTCGCGCCACCCTCCGGGCGTCGCCTTACGGTAGAACTTGCCCGATCCCTTCTCTTGTTCGGATACGTTCTCCCAGGAGTGCTTCTCCACCACTCGCGCAAGCTTCTCTTCGTCGGCGGATATCCCCAGGACCGAGCAGAGACGACGCATGGTACCCAGAGTGTCCGCTCTGAGGTCCTCGTACCTGATCAGCACTTTGCGGCCCCGATGGGCCTCGTAGGCTTTTTTGGCGTTGGCTATGTTGCGCAGATAGTTATGGGCACGTTTTTTCACGAAATCGTTCGGCTTCTTGTCGGCCCGCACGGACCGTCCCTTCGCGCCCTGCTTGTGCCACTTATAGTACCCCCAACTCCCTTTTTTACGTGCGTCGAGCTCGGATGCCGCAACGTCCCTAGGGTCACGAACCAGGAGCACCATCCGGCTCTCCGGCAACGCTTCCATCAGCGGTGGCGCTCCTATGGCGCCGTTGGGTTCTTTCACGATGAGATAGTGTTCGGGGGTGATCGCGGGGTGCGCAGCCCGGGCCGTGTCTAAGACGAAATTCCTGATAGATCTTACCCACGTTTTGCGGGTCGGATTTCCCATCACGAAGTCAGGGCGGCGCAGGTTCGACTCTTGGGCCCTGCTACTGTCGTAGAATTCCCCGAAGAGCTGTCCGATTCCCGGCTCCTCCCAGACCTCGGACACCATGAGCTCCTCCATCATGCTCCTGAGCCATGTGCTGCCGCTCCGGATGGTACAGAAAATCCATATCATGTTCTTGGGGTTGACACCGCCTGCCCGAACGCCCCCCGCGAAACCGCTTCGCAATCCGGTACCCTTCAGACGCACCTCGTGACAGAAGCCCAGCATCCGATAGGATAAGCTCTTGAGCCTCGGACTCAGCCTAAACGCGTGTTTCAGAGAACGCTCGAGCCTCCGGACCACCATTGGCACCTCCGCGACCCACCAACCAGCCTCTGTACAGGTGGCTATCCTAGCACTGTCCGCCTCAGCATGCACCCCTTCCCGCAATTACCTACCGAACAACCTCCTGCGGAGAACCTCCTGAATTGCTCGTTGGGCTGTAGCTTAGTTTGCGAAGCTGCTCGGGATCGAAACCGGAGGCAGCACTACTTAGAGCACCTCGCACAACCGTTGCCTTAGCTCTCGGGTCGGACTAGCGCATAGCTCAAACGGCAACTAATCGCCGCACGACGTCCGCCTGCCGCTAGCAACATCCTGTACCACGCTAGGGTTTGAAATGCACTCGCAACAAGGCCGGGTTTTCGCGATTATATATGTTAGGCTACGAAGCATAAATTATGGTTGTGCGATCTTCTGGAACCGGAGGAACCCCGGTAGAGCTGAGTACTCGGAGTGTGCGTGGCTAGTAGGAAGAGCGTTAGGGCGCCGACTTCGGAGGGCTCGGGCAAGCTTGGAGCGCCGGAGGGTATGAGAATAGTTGTGCCTCAGATGACGATTCTCAGGCATTGTATATCTGTGAGGCACAATGCGTGAGCCCGCCAAGGCTCATGCCCGAAAGCTCAGGCAGGCCTTGCGCCAGGCCGCGGGCAGGAGTCGAACGTTCAAACAGAGTTACCGCTGGGTAGCGGCCAGGTACCGAGAGATCTCGCTGAAGGTTGTAAGGCTGCGGGCGAGGCTCGGAGAGAGGGATGATGCTCAGGGCACCGGCGTCGAACCCGGGAACATCATCTGGATCTTTGGCTCCGGGCGCAGCGGCAGTACATGGCTCAGGAGCATGATGGAGGAGCTGGACATGCATCAGGCCTGGGAGGAGCCGATGATCGGTCGGCTTTTCGGGGAGTTCTACGAAAGGGCCAAGGAGGTGGACCTGCGCCGCCCCGACTTCGTCATGGCAAACGCGACCCGCAAAGGATGGGTAAGGTCCATCAGGAAGTTTGTCGTGGACAGCGCCAGGTATGCCCGTCCCCGCCTAGGCGCTAGCGGTTACCTAGTGGTCAAGGAGCCGAACGGTTCCATGGGGGCGCCGCTTTTGATGGAGGCGCTGCCGGAGAGCCGCATGATACTCTTGGTTCGAGATCCAAGAGACGTCGTGTCGTCTATGCTCGATGGTGCACGTCAGGGAGGTTGGATGTACGAGCGCAAGGAGAGCGAGTACTGGAAGCGGAAGGCGCTGCCGGACAACGACCCGGATGCCTTCGTCCGGAACCGCTCCCGGAAATACCTCCAGCACGTGGGCAACGCGAAGAAGGCTTACGATGCCCACCAGGGACCTAAGGTGCTGGTCAGGTACGAGGACCTACGCGCGGACACTTTAGGAACGATAACGCGTCTCTACTCCACCTTAGAGGTCCCGGTGGACGAGGAGGAGCTCGTCCGCGTGGTAGAGAAGCACTCGTGGGAGAACATCCCCGAGGAGGAGAAGGGGGAAGGGAGATTCTACCGCAAAGCGATCCCTGGAGGTTGGAGGGCGGACCTGACCCCTGAGCAGGCGAGGATAGTCGAGAAGGTGACCGCTCCCCTCCTCGAAGAGTTCTACCACCCAGGTTGAGAACACCCCGCCGCTGCTTCCAACAACCACACTGTTTTTTGCTATTCTGACCTCTCGATCAGAGGTAGAGTTACAAACAAAGCTATACGAGGTAAGGAGAGGCTTTTAGTGCCGGCATTCAAGAGGGACATAGTCGTTGAGATAGCCCGGGGTGTAAGAGCTTATCTTAGGCTGGAGACGGGTATCACTCGCCGGGGGCGTGAGGAGTTAAGGTCGAGGCCAGCAGGGAGCGGCGCCGGCATCAACACAAAGAACATCGTCTGGATCTTTGGGTCTGGTAGGAGCGGCAGCACCTGGCTCTCCTCCATGATGGGAGACATAGAAGGACATGCCCTTTGGGGGGAGCCGTGGGTGGGTGCGCTCTTCGGCAACTATTATTACCGCACCGTCGCTGAACGAAAGCACAAAACTCCGCACTTCATCCTGGGTCTACACAGGGAGGCTTGGATCGGGTCGATCAGGAACTTCGTCCTGGATTCGGCCAGGGCGATTTTTCCCGCGTTGGAGGAGGACGAGTACCTCATCATCAAGGAGCCAAACGGCTCGATAGGGGCGCCGTTGCTGATGGAGGCGCTGCCGGAGAGCCGGATGGTCCTCCTGGTCCGGGACCCTAGGGACGTTGTAGCTTCAGCCATGGACGCGCGTAGCGTGGGGGGCTGGAACTACGAGAGGAACAAGAAGATGTACCTGGAAGGGCGTAAGGTACCGGCGGACAAGGACCCGCTTGCCTTTGCGGAGGGGCGAGCGGCGCGTTACCTGGAAGGGATGGGGAAAGCCAAGGAGGCCTACGAAGCGCACCGAGGGTACAAGGTCTTGGTAAAGTACGAGGATCTGAGAACGAATACCTTGGCCACGATGAAGCGCCTATACTCCACGTTGGGGATAGCCGTGGACGAGCAAGAGCTTGCGCGGGTGGTGGAGAAGCACTCCTGGGAGAGCATCCCCGAGGAGAAGAAGGGGGAGGGTAAGTTCTACCGCAAAGCCACCCCAGGGGGGTGGAGGGAAGATTTGACCCCCGAGCAGGCTGAGACCGTCGAGAAGATAACCGCCCCCTTGCTAAAGGAGCTCTACCCGGGATGAGATACCGGGTCGACCGAGCTTACTCTAGTAATATTTTGAGAGTATGGGGCCTGTTATGTCTTCGATTAGCCTTATCTGCTCCGAGGAGAGATCATCCCTCCAACCCCCCGGCTGAGCTTTCCTGAAAAACTTATCCTTCCCCTTTTCGCTGTCGGGCACCCCCGCCCAGCTGTGTTTCATCACGGCGGCTTCGAGCTGCACCTCGTCCGCTTCTACCTCGAGAGCGGCGTACATCGCCTTCAGCGTACCGATAGTATCGTACCTTAGATCCTCATACCGCACGAAAGCCTTCTTGCCAGGGTGCGCCTCATAAGCATCCTGGACGTTAGAAACTACCTTCAAGTAATCTTCGGCTAAATGCTTTGTTTGCGCGTTGAGTTTCTCGGTTGTGCTGTAATCCCGATCCTGTCCGGTCCAACTGCCCTCTCTAAACGCGTCCAGCCGGGAAGCGATCACGTCTCTACTGTCCCGGATCAAGAAGATCAAGCGACTACCCGGGGTGGCCTCTAAGAGTAAGGGTGCTCCTATGGAACCGTTCGGCTCCTTGACGACCAGGTACTGGTCTTCTCTCAGCTTCGGGTAGCGGGCTGCCGCTCCCTCGAGGACGAAGTTTCTTATCGACCTGAGCCACACCTCTCGATAAGGCTCCCCCATGATGAAGGCCGGGTTGTTCAGCAGCTTATCGTTATCTTTCAACCTCTCGTACACGAAATGGCCGAACAACATACCGACGTAGGGCTCGTGCCACCGTTCCTGGTTCTTGAGTTCTGCCATCATCCAGCTCAACCAGGTGCTTCCCGTCCTAGAATGTCCGAACATCCAGATCAATTGCTCCGCGCGTGGAAGAGGCTTCCGCGCCCCGGACTCCATTGCCCCGGAACTCACAACTTCCGGTAATTCATCTTGACGTTGTCGAGAAGCTTTCGCGATACCTTTCGCAAGCCTGGGTATTATCGTGGTCCTGGGCGAGCTTCTGGCGGTTCTAAATCGAGATATCCGGTATCTACGGTATCTCAGTGGATTCTTGTACCAGCTTACGGGGGCTTCTTGCGTTTGATCGGTCACTTGCCTAAGAACTTTCGGCCTTAGCAGGTCGGCTCGGAGGTTGAAGTCCCCGTGAGCTCTCGAGAAGTGAGAATTGTAGTAGGGGTCTCTATCCATCATTTCTCCCCAACGCTCTCTCATATAGAGGTGTTCCGCGTGAAAGCCACTCCCCTGTCCCCGGCTCGCGGACTCGTGGTGGTAGAGCTCGGCATAGGGCGTATAGACTATATAGTACCCTTGCTCGCGCATCCGCAGGCACAGATCTACGTCGTTGAACTGTATCGAAAGGTTCTCTTCATCCAGGCCTCCGAGTTCATCGAACAAAGATTTACGTAGCAAAATGCACGCTGCGGTTACCGCGCTGTAGTTGATAGTCGTCATTAGGGTGCCTGCGTAACCTGGAGAACCCGAGTAATAATATTGGTAAGAGTGCGTCGCGACACTCGGTTCCCAGGGATGGCCTACCCCTACTATGACTCCCGCGTGTTGAATACGATTGTCGGGATAAAGTAGTTTGGCCCCTACGGCCCCAACTTCCGGCCTCTGAGCATGCTCGAGCATCGCTTCCAGCCACTCGCCGGAGATCACTTCTATGTCGTCGTTGAGGAGAAGTATGTACTCTCCTTCGGCTTGGGAGACGGCGAAGTTGTTGATCCTCGAATAGTTAAATTCTCCTCTGAACGGGATTACCCGGTGAGGTATCGAAGCTAGGTATTCGACCGTTTCTCGATCGCGGCTGTTGTTATCGACGATCAACAACTCATAGTTGCGGTAGGTCGTCAGCCGCTCGACGCTCTCTATGCAACGTTTCAGGAAGGATACGTTATCCCGGGTCGGAATGATAATGCTTACCTTCGGTTTGTCTTTAATCTTTAATTTAACCCGGAAGTATTCGGGGAGGTATCCGTCTTCCACGGAACCTTCGAGGCCTCGTCGTTCCAGGGCCCCAAAGAGAGCCCGGCGGGTTCTGTTTCGCACTTGGCTTTTATCGCCATCAGGGAACGTGGAATGACCTGAGATTACCCGCCGATGGTACAGGACCTTTGGGACATGATAAATCTCGTCAGTTTGTTCGGTGGCGCGCAGGACTAGGTCGTAGTCGTGGCAACCATCGAAGCCCTCTCTAAACCCGCCGATCTCTTCCAGAAGGCTCCTCCGGTAGGTGCTTAGGTGAGATATGTAGTTGGCAGATAACAGCAAGTCTGGTGACCAGCCCGGTTTGAAGTATGGATTAGACCTGTTCCCTTTCTCGTCTATCTCATCTACGTCTGAGTAGATAAGATCGGCCTCTGGATGCTCCTGCAAGAGCTTGACTACCTCGAAAAGAGCATCCGGCGCCAACTCGTCGCCCCCTTCCAGAAGCCCTACGAACTCTCCCCTAGCTAGAGAAAAGGCCGCGTTTAGCAACCCGGACGTGGTCGCGTTGCCTTCCAGATAGGTGACCCTTAGCCGCTCATCCAGGTGCTTGTAGTAATCAAGGATCTCCCTCGCGTCCCTTTCGATAGAACCACTACCGCAGATACACAGCTCCCACCCAGGGTACACCTGGCTTAATACGGATTCCAATCCCCGCTCCAGCCAGTCCCGCTCCAGATTGAAGGCCCGCAACAGGAGGCTTACTAGAGGCCTGTATCCGAAGTTCGACGCCTCGTCTCGCAAGCGGACGAGGTCGCTAGCCCTGAGGCAGTTGTTCTGAACCAGCGTAGGGTACTGCTCCTTCACGTAGCAACGACGAACGCCGCTTAAGGGAGGGCTGACACCAGACCGCGTGGGTGTTTTGGCTGCGTCGATAATCGTTGCTCCCTTCCGCACTCTCCGGCGTAGGTTCTAAGCGGAGTTTCTGTTCTTGGCTCGTAGCCGCCGGTAGGGGCCGGACAAGCGCCGTTTTATGCGGCGCAATGTATGTCGAACTACGTTGTAGTAGAGAAAGATTATGCGGCGGTTTATCTCGGCGGCTACGTTTCGGCGCAAACTGACGGCGTCTAAGAAGGCCTGAACCTCGGTCTCTTGCAGCCGCTGTATCTCGCCTCGCATAAGCTCTAAGTCCTCGGCCCGTTCCTCGCACTCGTCAAATACGCGCCGGCCGCGATCTAGCAGCAGGTACGGCTGCTCCTCCTGCCTTAGGGCTTCGGCGTCACTGCACACCGCCATAACGGAGCGGGTTGTTGGCGGTTCTACACCGAGGTCGGGGCTGGCTAAAGAAAATCGGGTGCTCTCTAGCGGCGTGGTGGTTGCTTCCTCGGAAACCGGAAAGACAAAGCCGCCAGCCACAGCTCCTTGGCGGTAAATATGCACTTGCCCGAAGTGGCGCTCCAGCAGTTCCCGGAACTCAGGAACGTACATCTCTCGTCGGCCACCGGTGCCTCCGTGATTGCGGTCGTTGGTGTTGGTTTGCTTATCCAGAGCAGAGATTATAAGTATACCGTCTTGCTTCAGTACCCGCTTGGCCTCCTTGACCAGATCTTCCGGATGTTCCAGGTTCTCGATTACCCCCAAGGCCACCACGACATCGAAGCAACCTTCGGCGAACGGTAGCTCGGGGAGACTAACTCTCCGGTAGCTTACGTTGGGGGCAGAGTAGGCAGCCGAAGCCAGATCCACGGCTTCGGGAAGGTTGCTCAAACCCGTTACGGTACCAGCAGTTTCGGCTAGTAGGCGCGAGCCATAGCCTACTTCTTCACGGCCGATGTCGGCCACGATCTTTCCTCTAGCGTACCGCCGGGCAAACCCATAGCCGGTCAGGCGGTCGTAAGCGGCTTCCGAACTCGCAAATACCGGTTGTTTCGGAGGCTGTGTCAAGTTGTTCTCGGGGTTTATCATGGTTCCGTATTTACTCGTCATCTACCTCCGTTCGGAGTTCTCCACTGTGGAAGAATCATCTGTCTACGGCGTCCCCGATCTCGCCTCTGGGGCAGCACAAGATCCCTCACACAGAGTAACCCGTGAGTCAGACGCCAAAGAGCTTGTTCTTCTGATGCCGATTCGATGGCAACTTCTCCAGAGGGTCCTCGCTCTGTCCCTCGTGAGGGTAGAACTCCTTCAACAGGGGAGCGGTCACCCTCTCGACGGTCTTTGCCTGATCGGGGGTCAGGTCCTCCCTCCAACCCCCGGAGGTAGCCTTGCGGTAGAACTTACCATCTCC
>Ga0126304_10000075_pt1 | contig 27456 bp, 24 predicted proteins | sample Plot25_FD_92538 | JGI IMG/M metagenome (GOLD analysis project Ga0126304, IMG submission 92538) | Serpentine soil microbial communities from UC McLaughlin Reserve, CA, USA - Plot25 | ecosystem: Environmental > Terrestrial > Soil > Grasslands | place: USA: UC McLaughlin Reserve, Lake County... | reverse complement strand
CCATCCGAAGAAACTGCGCGTCCAGTGATCGAGAAACTCGCGATATCCGGGGTCGCTCGTCCCCCAACGCCTGGTGATCGAGTCTCCCTCGAAGTAGACGTCGATGCCGCCGCGACGGGCTTTTTCAAGAAGCTGCGTGTGCGCGATGCGGGAATTCTCGTCGGCGCGCGCCGCCGGTTTGCTGCCATCTTGTGCGCTGACCATCGTGACGCTGATCGCAACGAGTGCCCACGCGAGCACGTTGACTTTGAACATCGGGCACCACAGAATCGCACCTCGTTTGCGGGTAACCATGAACCAGGGAGAGTGTATGCCCACTGTCTACCGAGTTCTCATCGTACTTGCCGCCATCGTCTGCGTGCCGGCGTTGGCGGCTGCTCAGGGTTCGATCACCGGCGTGGTCAAGGATAGCTCCGGGGCAGTGCTGCCTGGCGTATCTGTGGAAGTCTCCAGCCCCGTGTTGATCGAGAGAGTGCGCACCGCCGTCACCGACGGCACCGGCCAGTACCGCATCATCGATCTTCGTCCCGGCACTTATACGGTCACGGCGACGCTCCAGGGCTTCAACACGGTCAAGCGCGACGGGGTCGAAGTCACCGGCACCGCAGTCTCACGCATCGATGTCGATCTGCAGGTCGGCTCCCTCGAAGAAACGCTGATCATCACGGCCGAATCCCCGATCGTGGACGTGCAGAGCATCCGTCGTCAGACGACAGTCTCCGGTCAGGTGATCGCAGACCTTCCGACGTCGCGATCGTATGGAGCACTCTTTCAACTCATTCCCGCGGTGAGCGGCGGGTCGCGTGACGTGCAGGTGACGCCGGCGCTCGTCGTGTTCGGCGGCCCGGGCGGCCGCGGCACTGAAGGACGACTACAGGTCGAGGGGCTCAACGTCGGCGCGGCATTGAGCGGCGGCGGCGTCTCGAGCTACATCCCCGATGTCGGCAACTCGCAGGAAGTCACCTTCTCTACATCGGGCGGCCTCGGTGAAGCCGAAGTCGGTGGCCCGACGATGAACATCGTGCCGAAGACTGGCGGCAATCAGCTGAAAGGCAATCTGTACCTCGCGGGCACTCCACGCGGCCTGGTCGGCAGCAATTACACGAGCGAGCTCCAGGCAGCAGGTCTGCGCGCGCCGGGCGAGTTGCTGAAGCTATGGGATTTCACGGCCGGTGTCGGCGGACCGATTCTCAAAGATCGCATCTGGTACTTCGCGAACGTGCGTGAGGAGGGTAGCTGGCAGTCCGTGCCGGGCATGTATCGCAACCAGAACGCCGGCGATCCGACGAAGTTCATCTACGTGCCGGATCTGTCGAAGCAGGCAGCGACTGCGGGAAGCTGGCGCATCGCCAACGTGCGGTTGACGCTGCAGCCGGCCTCTCGTCATCGCTTCAATCTCTTCTGGGACGAGCAGAATCCGTGTCAGGGCGCGACGTGGCAGGGCAACGACAATGGCTGCCGTCACCAGAACAGCGACGAATGGATCATCGGCGGCGCGCCTGGCTCTGCCGGATCATTTGGTCTCGCGACCGCGACGCAGGCGCCCGAGATCTCGAACTACGCCGGACGTGGTCATGCGTTTCAGCGCGTGACGCAGGCCACCTGGACGTCACCGTTCACGAGCCGGTTGCTGCTCGATGGCGGCATGGGCACGTACTTCAGTCACTACGGCGGACAGGAAATGCCGGGCAACCCGACCCGTGCGATCCCGCGTATGGTCGAACAGTGCGCCGGCGCGGCCCCGGCCAACGCGGTGGCGAACGCGTGCGCACATGGCATTCAGAACCTGACGTTCGGCTCGCAGGACTGGTCGAGCAATCAGGGCTTCGTGCTCAACTGGCGCGGGTCGGCATCATACGTTACCGGCGCTCACAGCATGAAGTTCGGCTATCAGGCGGCGTATCACCGAATCAATCAGAGCTACTTCAGCAACGACAACCACCTCACCTACCGGTTGAACTACGGCGTCCCGAACCTGTTGACGATGGATCTCAAGCCGTTCGATACCGGTCAGCGAACGAGGTGGGAGGCGCTCTACGCACAGGAGCAATGGACGATGAAGCGGCTGACGCTGCAGGGAGCGGTGCGCTACGACCACGCGTGGAGCTACTTCCCTGATCAGCAGATCGGCCCGGTGCGGTTCCTGCCCACCGCCTTCACACTGCCAGCGCAGGATGGCGTGAAGGGATATGACGATGTTACCGTGCGGGGCGGTGCGGCCTACGATTTGTTCGGCAACGGCAAGACGTCGATCAAGCTGAACGTCGGCAAGTACCTCGAAGCGGCGACGAATCACAACACCTACTCGTTGACCAATCCCGCGGCGCGCATGGCCGGCAGCCCGGTGCTGGGCGCACCACCGGCCGTCACCCGCGCATGGACCGACGCCAACGGCAATTACGTGCCGGACTGCGACCTGCTCGATCCGAACGCGAACGATCGTCGTCCGTCTGGCGGCGATCTCTGCGGCCAGTTGAGCAACCTGAACTTCGGCAAGCCGGTGTTCAGCGGCAGCTTCGATCCCGCGCTGATCGAAGGATCCGGCGTGCGGCCGAGCGATTGGCAGTTCGGCGTCTCGATTCAGCAGGAGGTCATGCCGCGGGTTGCGGTGGAGGTCGGCTACTTCCGCCGCTGGCTGCAGCACTTCACCGTCATCGACAATCTGGCGGTCACTGCTGCCGACTTCGATCGCTTCAGCATCGTCGCGCCGGCCGATCCGCGTCTGCCGAATGGCGGCGGCTACACGATCTCGGGTCTCTACAACGTCAGCCCGACGAAGTCCGGCCAGACGAACAGCTTCACGACGTTGGCTGACAACTACGGCTCGCAGACGTCGATGTACAACGGCATCCTGATGAATGTCAGCGCGCGCGGACGCAACGGGTTGTCGGTGCAGGGCGGCATCAACGTCGGCAAAACGGTGACGGACAACTGCGAGGTGCAGGCGGTGCTGCCCGAGATCGCACCGCTCGATCCGTTCTGCCACAACGATCCGGGCTTCAACACGCGTCTGAGCGGACTGGCCGCCTACACGCTGCCGAAGCTGGACGTGCTGGTCAGCGGAACGTTCCGCAGCGATCAAGGCGTGCCGCTGCAGGCGCAGTACGTCGTCACGAGCGCCGTCGCACAGCAGACGCTCGGACGGCCGCTGTCAGGAAACGCGCCGAGCGTGACGGTGAACCTGCTGGAGCCTGGTGAGGTGTATGGCGATCGGGTGAACGCGTTCGATTTGCGCGTCGCCAAGATTCTGCGCTTCGGACGGACGCGCACGAACGTTGGAGTGGACATCTACAACATGTTCAACGCGAGCGCGGTGCTGACGTACAACCAGGCGTTCAATCCCGGTGGACGCTGGCTGGTGCCGACCACGGTGATGGCTGCGCGCTTCGCGAAGCTGAGCGCTTCTATTGATTTTTAGCAGGCGGCTGTGAAGACACGGAGGGAACGGATCAACACGTTCTCTCCGTGTCTTCGTGGCTCGATGGTGAATCGCCGAGATTCGGTGTGAGGACCGGAACTGAGTGACCTATTGTGCGGTGGATGTGACCATGATGGTCAGTCGATCGACGACGGTCGCGTGGCCCTGCGAATCGACGAGTGTGACAGACACGTCGTATTCACCACCCGGCAGATTCTTGAAGCTCGTTTCATTGATGGGTGCAGCGTCGGCGCCATCGAGCGTCAGATAGCTGCTGCGGAAGAACTCGCCCGAGTCTGCGACGATACGAAGACCGCGATTATCAGCGCTGGGCGTCACGATCGCACGAATACGGACCTGGGCTGGGGCCTGACTGATGCGAGGCGTCACCTCGATGCGCAACCGGCTGTCGGCCGCGGTCCCCGACCCGGCGCACATTAACGCGATCGCGACGACAAGACTGATTGCGCTGAACATCCGCATAATCTTTACTTCTTACTCCCCTTCCGCACTCGCGCTGCAGACCTTCAGAGCATGTGGCATGCCAAGCGATGCGTGGGTGAACGCCCCACCGCGTACGCTGACGCCTATCCGACACCCATGACGGGATGGCGATAACCGCGAGCCGCCGTGACTCGGCGTTTTCTTCGCAAATCTCGCAAAGAGCGCCACCTCGCACCGGCAAGAACCAGGTGACCCTTTTGCACAAGTGGGGCGTCGCATGCCGAACTCTGACATGACGCTTCTCCACGTCTGCGGACGTTACCTGCCGTTGTCAGAGATCTTCACCTACGATCTGATCAGCGGACTCCACGACTTCCAACACCATGTGGTCGCCACGGCAATCGAAAACGTCCAGCACTTCCCGCTCTCGACGCTCGTCGTGGCACAGCCGGAGGAACAAGCGTGGGCGCTGGCCGGGCAGATCAACGCGCGTGTCGTGGTCTGCCACTTGGGGCCTCAGGCGATGCTCGGCATGACGACCGCGCTGGCGATCGATCGTCCTGCCGTCACCATCTTTCATGGCTACGACGTCTCGCGTCTGGTGCGCGATCAGGTTTGGATCGAACGTTATCGCGCCGTCGCCAGGCTCGGCATGCACGCGTTGTGCACCTCGCACGCTGTCCGTCGGAATCTGATCGACATCGGCTGGCCGGCATCCCAGGTCGAGGTCATTCATCTCGGCGTGGATACCGACCGCTTCGCATTCGTGCCACCAGAAGAGCGATGGCTGGTGAAGCCGCGCCGCATCCTGATGGTGGCGAGCCTGGTCGAGAGGAAAGGCGTGACCGTGGCGCTCGACGCCATGCGTCGTCTCCGCGAGCGCGGTTGCGACGTCGAGCTGCGCATCGTCGGCGACGGCCCTGAACGCACGCGCATCGAGGGACTGATGCGGCACTGGCAACTCACGAACGTGTCGCTCCTCGGGGCACTCGAGCACTCCTTGACTCGACACGAGTTCTCCCGGGCGCACCTCTACCTCCAGCCGAGCGTCACCGCAGAATCCGGCGATCAGGAGGGCATTCCGGTTGCGCTGATGGAAGCCATGGCCAGTGGGATCCCGGTCGTCAGCACTCGCCATTCGGGCATTCCCGAGCTCGTCATCGACGGCCAGACGGGGCACCTCATCGCGGAACGCGACGCCGAAGGACTCGCCGTCGCGATCGAGCGACTGATGCGGGACCGCGACGGCGCTGAACGGCTGGCGCAAGCCGCGCGTGCCCGCGTCGAGCAGGAATTCGATCGCCGACGCCAGCTCACGCGGTTCGCCGCGTATTTCCGCGCGCTCGCCGAGGACGACAACCGCCGGCCCAGCGTGTCGCAGTCGCGGTACTCAACAGGTGGACGGCGGGGACTGATCATCCATTCCGTGCCGCAGGGCCTCCTGGCCAGGAAGCTGTTGCTGCTGCGAGAGCGTTACCCCGATGTGCAGTGGGAGGTACTGACCACCGAATCGTGCGCGACGCACGTACGACGGATCCCGCTGGTTGGCCTGGTATGGACCTACGACGATGGGCACCTGTCGCTCCGGCAAATCGGCCGCGCGTTACTCACCGAGCTGCACGAGCGCTGCTACGATCTCGTGGTCGCGCCGTATGCAGACGACATTGGTTCGGGATTCGCCCATGTGCGTCGTGCGGCCGCAGCGATCGGCGGCCGTCGTCTCATCGCGCTGACGCTTGGCGACCGTGAACGGCCGCTGCCGGCGAATACCTTCCGCTGGCACACGAAAGCGGAAAAGAAGTCGCGTCTGTCATCGACGCGCTGAGTCGCGCTGCCGTCCTACCCTGGCCGAGGCGACTCCGCCGCTTGACGCAACGCCGCACGTGCCAGTAGACGCGTGGAATCAAGCGTGGGCAGCGGCGAGTTGCTGTCATTCATGACCAGTGGAATCTCCGTGCAGCCGAGAACCACGGCATCGCAGCCTTCAGCTTTCAGGCGTTCGATGACCTGCTGGAAATAGCTGACCGCTTCCGCAGTGAAGACGCCGTTCACCAGGTCCTCGAAAATCACTCGATCGATCGCGTCGCGCTCGACCGCGCTAGGTTTCACGCATGCGAGTCCGCGCGCGGCCAGCGCCTCGGGATACACATTGCTGTCCACGAGTGAGCGCGTGCCGGTCAACCCGAGACGACGGAAACCGCTGACAGCGGCTCGATCGGCCACGACTTCGGCAATATGCAGCCACGGCAGCGGCGATCGCAGTACCACGTACGGCATCGCCTGGTGAATCGTGTTGTCGGGGCAGATGAGGAACTCGGCGCCAACGCCTGCCAGCTTGCGTGCCGACGACAGCATCAGCTCGCCTACGGCCGGCCAGTCGCCGCGCGCGGCGTGCGGCATGTACTCGGCGAGCGAATGCGTGTGCATCGAGACCTCTGGATGCGCGTACGTCCCAAATACTTCTCCAGCCTCGTGGCAAATCGTCAGATAACAGAGCGCCGCGCCCTCCGCCGAGCAGGCCACGATCCCGATGTGAGCAGGCATCTCTACGACCAATCCGCCGGCGGCCGATCGTTCAGCCACACGATGAAATCTGTCACGGGTGGCTGGCCTCCGAGCGAGCGAAGACGGGTGGCACACTGCGAGCGGTGCCCCTGGCTATGCAGGCATACCTGCATGTAGGCATGTGCGATCGAGCAGCTCCCTCCGGGAATCAACGGCCCTTCGAGGTGGCGTGCCAGCTCTGACTCGCTGGTGCCGGAGATCCACTGCGCTTCGATGACATGCGTCGAACGAAACAGATCGGAGACGGCGTCCAGAGAGTCAGGAACACGCGCCTCTTCTGCGACGGCAAACGGCCGGTTGAGGCAGGAGAACAGCCAGAAGCGATTGGCCAGGATGATGTGATGCAGGAGCACGCGGAGGTTGTCGTCGAGTGAGGCTGTGTCACTCGCGCGGACGGCGGCGATAAGAGTCGCGCTCGCCCAGGCCTTGTGCGTAATCAGATCCCGAAGCATCTCGATCATCTTCGGGCACTATAATCAAGGAGGGCCACCAGTAAGCCGGGTCTAAAGAGCAAGACCCGGCCTACGGCGTGTGAATCTGCAGCGTAGGCGGGTCCTATAGTTAGAAATCGAACTGCATGTTGAAACGGGCATACCGCGCCGGCAGGATTGCCGTGGGCGTGAGCCAGGCGCCAGTCGGGCTGTAGCCGTTGTTGTACAGCGTCACCACGTCGGTATTCAGCACGTTGTAGATGTCCACGCCAAGCTGCGCACGCGTCCCGCGGAAGCGGAGGATCTTCGCGATGCGCATGTCGATGTTGTTGATCCGCGCGCCGTATAGCGTACCGGGTTCGACGAGGTTGACCGTCACGTTGCCCGAGGACAGGTTGCGGCCGAGCGACGGAAGCGCGATCGCGTTGGTGACGACATAGTTGGCGGCGAGCTCAGGACCGGGGTCGCTTCGCCATGTGCCGCTGACCTGGAGATCGATCTTCGGCACGAGGTAGGTGGTGAGCCCCCGGAACGAGGTCAGCGTGAAGAACGGTTCAACCACGCGGCAGTACGGGTTGGCCAATCCGCCTGTTGAGGTCAGGACCCGTGCAACTTGCACGCCCGCTGTACTCGCCCAGCTGTACGTCTCAGGCAACGCCGCCCTCACGGCGCAGTTGTCCTGAAGACGTCGACCCGAGCTGGTGCCGGCCTGCACGGTCAGGCCATTGCGCAGCCGCGCGTTAACATTCATGTCCACGCCATGCCAGGTCTCGGTCATCTCTCCGAAGTTCGAGGAGAGCTGCGAGTACAAATCCTCCCGGCCGACCATGGTCGGCACGAGGTTGTACAACCCGTGCACCGTGCCACCACCACCGCCTGGCAGGCGCGGATCGGCCGGGATCGGAATACTGAACTCCGAGTAGTCGGCGGTCGAGGTCAGACGGTTGTTCGCGGTGTAGAAGTTGCCAAACCAGCGGCGGAAGTATCCCACCGTGACGCCAACGCGGGGGATCAGTTCCTGCTGTAAGGAGATGCCCATCTCCCAGTTGTACGTCCGCTTGCCCCAGCCGTGAATCAGATCGGGGTCGAAGGACTTCGTGAACACGTCCTTGCCAAAGTTCTGGTTGTCCATGGCGCCACACTCGCCATTGGCCGCCGGATTACGCAAGTCGCACTGCGGGATGTAGTCTCCAGCGATTCCGCCATTGAGTCCTTCGGTCCACGTCCGCGTCGTGTTGGTCGCGATGCGGCGCCCCGGCTGCAGATCGGTGTCGCTGTTGCTCGCCGTCACCGCGGTCAGATACTTGCCGAGGTTCATCTTGATCGCCGTCTTGCCGTTGCCGAACAGGTCATAGGCCGCGGCCATGCGCGGCGTGAGGTCTTTCCAGTGGATCTCGTCGGTCGATCCTTCCGCGAACACCACCTGCGTCGGCATCAGCTGATAGTCCGGACCGCCCGCGGAGGTTTCGGGATAGTGGGTGCCGATGCCGTCGTAGCGAAGGCCACCCTGAAGCGTCAGCCGTGCGCGCGTGTAGGTGTCCTGAGCGTAGAAGGACATCAGATTGAGGTTGCTCTGGAACTTCACGGTGCCTGGATAAACCGCCGTCTGGTTCAACTGATTGGGAACGCCATTATTGAACCGATACTGAATGAACGGGGTGAAGTTGAAGTACGACTGACTCGGATGGCTGATGTTGCCCTGATACCCGATCTTCAGACTGTGCTGCCCCGGAATGTACGAGGCCGACGCGCGCATCTGCGCCAGCGTGCCGATCTGATGACGTTCGAACCCGGCCTGGAGCGGCTGGTTGAAGCGATAGATCAGGCCGGCGATTCCTGGAATCTCCGGGTGCCCTGGATACCCGTTGTTGTTGGGACAACTCGGCGCGCACTGCTCCACCACCGAGATCAGATTGTCGTTGTGCGACCCGTCCACCCGAGGCGCGAAGTTGGCGTAGCGCGACAGATAGTTGCCCCACGCACCCTCGAAGAGGAGACGGTTCGTGAACGGCGATGTCCAGGTCGCGGTCTGAATGTGACCCGGCGTGTAGAGCCGCAGGCCCTGCGCTTCGGGCGTTCGCGTTCCGCCGCCGCCTCCGATCTTGTTCTGCCGGTCGTACTGCTCGGAGTGGCTCAGCGAAAGCTTGTTGCGCGGCGATACCTGCCACGTCAGCCGGCCGATCGCGTTCCGCGTGAGACTGTCCAGCAATGCCGGACGCGCCGTATCGAACTCGACGAGCCACTTCGTCGGATCACCAGCGTTCTTGTTGAAGAACATTCCGGGGATCGTGTTCTCGGCGTACACCTCGCGATAGGTGGCGTAGAACCACAGCTTGTCGCGCTTGATCGGGCCGCCGCCCATCGGGTTGAGCTCCCACACCTTCAGCAGTTCCTGGGGCGACCGAAGGCCGGCGTTCCTGAGTTCGTCGGTGTAGTTGCTCCCCTGCATGCTTCCGTTGGCACCCGAGTACGCGAACGTGCCGCTGAACTGATTGCCGCCATCGCGCGGGATGATGTTGAGCATCACGCCGGCGGTCTCTGCTTCGCCCAATCCTCCGGACGTGGTCATCACGACTTCCTGCGAGCCGGCGACGTTCGAGACTGCCGCGTTCGAGTTCGCACCGGCCCATCCGGTGTTAATGCCGTCGTGCAACGTACGCGAGTCGGAGGCACGGGCACCATGGATGAAGCCCGCCATTCCGCCGCTGCCGCCGGTGATGCCGCCGGCGTCGCCGTTGGCGCTCATGCCCGGAACCAGTGCCTGGATGCCGGTGGCGTTTCGAGATGACGGGATCGCCGTCAACACATCTTTGTCGACGACAGTCTGCACGCGTGCGCTCTGCACGTCGACGATCGGCGACTCGCCAGTGACGGTGATCGTCTCTTCGAGGTTGCCGACGCGCAGGTCGCCGTTCACGGTCGCGACGAAGTCGCCACTGAGCTCGATGCCTTCACGCTTGACCGTACTGAACCCGGGCAGCGTGAACGTCACCACGTACGTGCCTGGACGGAGATCGACGATTCGATACTGGCCCGTATCGTCGCTGACAACGGAGCGGACCTTCTCGATGAGAACCGCGCTAGCGGCTTCGACCGTCACGCCCGGCAGCACCGCGCCGGACGCGTCTTTCACGACCCCAGTGATGGCGGCTTGCGCGTAGGCGGCCGCAGGGAGGAGCAAGACCACTAACAGGACTACCGCTGTTCTCCTGGCTCGTGTAGGCATCGCATTTTCTCCTCACAGTGGGTGGTATCGCCCCGCATGACCGATGGGTGCCTGCCTCGCCGAAGCTCCGGAGGAGCGGCGGCGGGCCGTAACGTTATGAGTGCCGGAAGGAATCGCCCCGGAACCGTGGCCCGACCGTCGTACGAACCCGTACTAATAGGGAGATGAGGAAGAATGCGCGGAATGCCGAATCGCACGCGAGTCAACTGCGTGACCCTTTAAGTGCGAGGGAGTATACACGGGTTTGGTCTTCGGTCTTCGGTCTACGGCCTACGGTCCTTGCGCCGGATGGTTGGGCCTTTGCCGATCCAAGGTTTGAGGTCGCGCAGTGGTCTCCGTCCCCAGCAATCTCGTTGAAGAAAATGCGCGTCTGACGACGACCGTAGACTACGCGATCGACTTTGTCGCTGCGACGAAGGTGGCGCGCGGTTCGAAGCCCATCGATTCGTAGAGCTTTCTCGCGGCGGTGTTCTTCTCTCCCACCAGCAGCGTTGCCTGACGCGCGGCGCGCGGTTGCGCCAGTCGGCACGCCTCGTCGACGAGTTGGCGCGCGAAGCCTTCGCGGCGCCTGGCGGGATGCACGGCGACCTGTGCCAGGTGGATGGTGCCGGGTGCGATGCGTGTGGTCAGCACCAGCGCAACCATGTTGCCGGCTTCGCGCACGACTCGCGTGAGCGCGGGCTCGAGATCGCCGCAGCCAGGCCGCTGGACCAACCCACGTGCGTAGTGCTCCCATTCACTTAGCGTGGCGCGAGGCGCGAAGTGGCGACCATTCTCGCCATATGCCGTCCGCAATAGTTCGGCCGCGTCTTGCAAGTCGCTTTCACGCCAGCCTTCGCCCCGGCTCGCGCTACCCGGATTCGCCGACGCCGTCAGCGGTCGTGACAGGTAGTAATAGTGCTCGCAGGCGAAGCCTCGCTCGGCCAGCGCCGCCTCAAATCCGTCGGCTCGATCCGGCACGAAGCACGACACGCGCATCGGACGTGGTGGGACGGCCGCCAGCTCGAGGCACGCATCGACAAGCGCCGCCGTCGCCTCTTTCGTGTCCGCCGCGATCCCGCCGATGTGCAGCGTCTCACCGTCGGGCATGTAGTAGCTCCAGCCGCGGACGGTGCGTTTGTGGTCAATGGCGATGCGGCCAGGAAGTCCCCAGGTGGTCCGGGCCTGCTCGATCTCGCGCCAGGAATTCGACGCGTCCCAGGTCAGCTCGCGCACCCAGAAGTCCTGCTCGCGCGCGTAGAGCAGTTGCGTGTCCGCCGCATCGGACTCACGCCAATCGCGAACGATCATCTGTACAGGGTACCACTCTCGTGGTGGACGAAGGAGTTGTCGGAACTCGATTCTGTTGTGATTCGGGAAGACCTGGGAAACCAGTTCCCTGTCTGGACGTCGTCATCTACAATGAGCACTTCAGTTTGGGCGAGTGCAGTCATCTGGTTGTTCACGGTCCAGCCGGAGCGAAGACGCGGCTTGGGACATTCGGCACGGCTGACGCCACCCTGCACTAAACAATGACTTGTTGAACGCTACTGAAAATATGAACCAGCGGGCCCTGCCATCCATTCTTGTCGTCGAAGACGACCTCGATCTCCGTCAAACGATCGTCGCCAGCCTCGAAGCCAACGGCTTTGCCGCCGCTCAAGCCAGCGACGCAGCCGATGCGATCGAGCGGCTGCGGTCATTCGCGTACGACGGGCTTGTCGTTGACCTCAGGCTGCCTGACGCTGACGGCATGACCGTACTGGACGACGCCCTCGATCGCTACCCACAGATTCGCGCAGTGGTGATGACGGGTTTCGGCGGTGTCGCCGAAGCGGTCGCCGCGATCAAACGCGGCGCGGTAGACTTCCTGATCAAGCCTTTCCAGCTCTCGCAGCTGGCCCGCGTGCTGCACACCGGGCTCGAGCAGCAGCGACTGCGCGAAGAGAACGCCGAGCTCAAGGCACAGCTCAAAGGCAAGTTCCGGTTCGAGAACATCATCGGGCGGCACAGCACGATGCAGGCACTGTTCACGACGCTGGAACTGGTGTCGCCGATGAATAGCACGGTGCTGATCAACGGTGAGACGGGCACTGGCAAAGAGCTCATCGCGCGCACGATTCATCACAACAGTTCGCGCGCCAGCGAGCGCTTCGTCGCGTTCAACGCGGCCGCGATTCCCGAGACCCTCGCCGAGGCGGAGCTGTTCGGTCACGTCAAGGGTGCATTCACCGGTGCGATCGCGTCGCGCGCCGGCCGGTTCGAACTCGCCCACCGCGGCACACTGTTCATCGACGAAGTGGCGTCGATGTCGATGCCGTTGCAGGCGAAGCTTTTGCGCGCGCTGCAGGAGCGGGAGATCGAACGTGTCGGCGAATCGCGCCCGATGCGTCTCGATATCCGCGTCATCGCCGCAAGCAACATGGACCTGCGCAAGATGGTCAAGGACGGAACGTTCCGTGAGGATCTGTTCTACCGCTTGAACGTCATTCCGGTCACACTGCCGGCGCTGCGTCAACGGCGCGAGGACATCCCGCTGCTCGCGCAGCATTTCGTGCGGAAGTCGTGCGCGGACAACAGCATTCCGGTGAAGACCGTGGCGCAGGAGACCTTGCGCGCGTTGATGGCCTACGACTGGCCGGGCAACATCCGTCAGTTCGAGAACGCGATCGAGCACGCGGTGGCGATGGCGGCGGCGAAGTCGGAGATCGGCCCCGAGGCGCTGCCCGATGACGTGCGCGATCGCGCCGGCTCGATGCTGGTGCCGACGGTCGCGATTCCAGACGAGGGACTGAACTTCACCTCGCTAGTGTCACAGCTCGAGCGCGAGCTGATCACGCGCTGTCTCGAAAAAACCGGCGGCAACAAGCGCCAGGCCGCGCGACTGCTCAACTTGAGCCGCACGACCTTCATCGACAAATTGCACCGTCTCAATCTCGAGAGAGGTGCCGCCTAACTCCCAACGTTGATCCAAGTAGCCGAGGGCAGACGCAGCGCGAACGATGCGCCTGCGCTCGCGCTCTCGAGCATTAACGTCCCACCGTGCGATTCCGCGATCTGTTTTGCAACTGCCAGACCTAATCCTGAGGACTCTTCGCGCGAGCGCGTAGTCACAAAGGGCTCGAACAACCGATCGGCCACGGCCGGATCAATGCCTGGTCCGTTGTCCGACACTCGCACCAGGACCCAACCAGCGGGCCATTCCAGCTCGACTCGAATTGTGCCGCCCGGTTGCCCAGCCAACGCCTGTTCGGCATTGACGATCAGATTCAAGACCGCTTGCAAAAGCAGGTTCGCGAAGCCCTGCACATCGACGACGCCAGTCTTCGACGGCTCGTAGACGAGCGTCAGCCGGGCACGGCCGATCGCAAATGTGCGGAGGCCGACGGCGCGTGTCGTCACGTCGCGCATGTTCACACGACCGCGCACATCGGTCTTCTGGCGAGAGAAGGCCATCATTTCCGCGATGGCAACACCTGCCTTGGCATTCTGGAGGTGAATGCGCCGCAATCCGTCCGCAACTGGGGGCGGGATCCCAGGCAAATCCTGCAAGAGCTCGGCGAGCCCGCCGATCACCTGCAGCGCGTTGTTCAACTCATGAAAGACGCCGGCAACAAGCCGCGCCACGGTGGCCGACCGGTTCAGTGTGATCAGCTCTTCTTGCCCCGGCACACCGGCAGCATCTCGCGGCGGAAGACCGGGCCCAGTCTTGGCCATTCTGCTAAACCTTCCGTATACCCCGTCGGGGTCGCACAGCATATCAGCATCATCGTACGCAGCAGGCTTAGCCTGCGCGTTGAAGGCTAGTACACTGATCTGTATGCAGCTCCGTACCGCCCGCGTGTGCCTCGATTGCGAGGAAGTGCACGACGCACAACAGTGTCCGACGTGCGCGTCGGAGACATTTGCGTTTCTCACACGTTGGGTTCCTGTCCCCGAGCGCCGTCAGCGGCCGCGTCCGGCGGAAGTAGCCAATCGGGAAGCCGTCGAGACCTACCAGGAGATGCTGTCACCGAAGCGGCCGAGCGGTTGGAGCCTGATTCGTCGCGGTGCGATGGGGCTGGCGATCTTTGGTGTGGCCGGCTGGATGTGGCAGCGCAACACGCGGCCTGAGACAAAGTCCAGAGGCAGCGGTCCAGCGGCCGGCGACAACCGCGGCACGGGATCGTGACCACCAAGGAACGCCGGCAAGGCGTTCCGGGAGATAGCCTGATGCGCGCCCATTCCTCCGTCCCCCACCGCATCAACGCCGAACGAATCGTCCTGCTCGGCTGGGGTCGCGCGATTCTTCTCCAACTCGCCCATCCGCTCATCGCCGCTGGCGTTCATGATCACAGCGGCTTCCGGTCCACGACCTGGGCTACCGTCACTCGCCTGTATCACACGGTTCACGCCATGCTCGCGCTGACGTTCGGGTCAGAGATAGAGCGTGAGAAAGCCCTCGAGGGGATCCGTCAGATTCATCAACGCGTGCACGGCCATCTGCAGACCGCCACCCGCAGCTTCCCCGAAGGCACACGCTATTCGGCCGAAGATCCCGACCTCGTGTTGTGGGTGCACGCGACGCTGCTCGAATCAGTCCCGATCGCCTACGAACAGTTCGTGCAGCCTCTCACCGTCGCCGAGCGCGATGCCTATTGCGCCGCCGCGGCACCGATTGCCGTCGCGTTGAAGGCCCGCAGCGAGGACGTGCCGCGCACATGGGCGGAAGCGCGCGCCTATCTCGATCGGATGTATGGCTCGGGGACGCTCGAGGTCACTGAGCAGGCACGAACGCTAGCGCGCGCTGTGCTCTCCCCGCCCGCGGCAGCGGCGTGGATCGCCGGTCCAGCAACATGGACCAACCGCATCGTCACGCTCGGCCTGTTGCCGCCGCAGATCAGACGGCAGTATCGGTTCGACTGGACGCGCCTCAATCAGCGCACGTTCAACCTGCTGGTGCCGGCGTTGCGGTCAATGCGGCGCGTCATGCCGCGCGCCGTCACTGAATGGCCTGAGGCACGGGTTCCGGCGTCTCCCGGTATTCACCTTCCCAACGAGCTATCACCACGGTAGCGAGACAGTTGCCGAGGACGTTGACGGACGTCCGCAGCATATCGAGAACCGCGTCGATTCCCAGGATCACGAGCACAGGCTCTACCGGCAGCTTGAACGTGGAGATCGTAGCAAGCAGTACGACGACCGCTCCGCGTGGCACGCCCGCAACCCCTTTGCTCGACAGCATCAGCGTCAGCAGCATCACGAACTGCTGTCCGATCGTCAAATGGATGCCGGCCGCCTGTGCGACGAAGATCGACGTCAGCGACAAGTAGAGTGTGCTGCCATCGAGATTGAACGTGTAGCCGGTCGGCATTACGAACGCGACGATCTGACGCGGCACGCCAATCCGTTCCATCGCCTGCATCGCCCGCGGCAACGCCGCCTCGGAGCTGGTCGTCGCAAAGGCGATCGACACGGGTTCCGCCACGGCCGCGATGAACCGTTTCAACGGTACCTTCGCCAACAGCGCCACAGGGAACAGCACGCCCACCACGAAGACTGCCACGGCGACGTAGAACGTCGCGAGCAACTTCGCGAGGTTGACGAGAATACCGACACCGAGACTGCCGACGGTATAGGCAATCGCCGCGCCCACACCGATTGGTGCGAAGAGCATCACGATTCTGGTGAAGCGGAACATTGTCTCGGCGAGGCTTTCGGCCAACGAGAGCAGCGGACGGCGCTTCTCCTCATCGATCATCGCCAACGCGATGGCGAAGATGACGCTGAACACGACGATCTGCAGCATTTGGGCGTCCGCGACTGCACGGGCGATGTTCTGCGGAAAGATCTGGATCAGGGTGTCCTGCCAGGTATGCGGCGCCGTCTGCAGGATCTGCGTGCCGTCCGCCGGCGGCGGCAGGACGATGCCTTCGCCGGCACGGCTGATGGAAATGGCCACCCATCCAATCAGCAACGCGAACGTCGTCACCACCTCGAAGTAGATCAACGCGCGCACGCCCATGCGTCCGACCTGTCGCAGGTTCGAGTGGCCGGCGATGCCAACGACGAGCGTCGCAAAGAGGAGCGGCGCGACGATGGTGGTGATGAGGCGCAAGAAAATCTGGCTGAGGAAGCGCAGCTGGACGGCCACGTTTTCGAAGTCGTGGCCGACCTCGGCGCCAACCGCCATCGAGACCAGAATCCAGGCGGTCAGGGAACGACGACGCGCGACAAAAACGACGAGCGCGATGATGGCGAGCCAGCGGAGAACCATCCAGAAGTCCATGGGTAACGGCATGTTATACTTCGATGTTCTCGGTCCCCGAGAATTCCTGACGTGCGGAAGTGGCGGAATTGGCAGACGCGCTAGCCTCAGGAGCTAGTGGCCGCAAGGCCATGAAGGTTCGAGTCCTTTCTTCCGCACCACTCGACTCGCCGGCGTCGCGGGCTGCCTCGTGGCAGGCCACGCTTTCACGCCTGCATCAGCTCTCGGCATGACGCCGAACCGCCTGGATCCGCGAACCAACTGACTCTATAGTTCCCGCGATGGATTACCAGCTCCTCGCGCTGATTGCGCTGATCGTCGCCGTCGTGATCGCTGCGACACGGCAACACAGCCGCTCATGGCGGGGACGTCGAGGGTGGCAGTATCAGCGCGTGTTCTCGGTCGGCTTTGCGGGCCTGCTCTTCTTCCTCTCCGGAGTCGTGGGCTGGGATCTGAGTTACAGCCATGGATGGTTTCACGGCACGAAATCGGTAGACGGCCCGGTGTGGTGGCAAATCGGACTCGGCGGCGGCCTGCTGATGCTCGCGGTGTTCTGGGCGCGGCGAGTGCCGATGCCTCGCGCGGTCAGATAGTACGCCCACGGCACAGCCTGCAGCGGCTACCTCATTAGCGAACCCGGCGCGACTTCCCTATTCTGTTCCAATGGATGTTCGTCCAGAGGTCGTCGCGATCTTCAACACGAGTGAAGACTGTATCGACATGCTGCGCATTGCATTCGAGCATGCCGGCTTCGTCGTCGTCACGGCATTCACGAACAAACTGCGCGACGGCGAGATCGATCTGGAAACCTTCATGCGGCAGCATCAGCCTCGCGTCGTCATCTACGACATCGCCGTCCCGTACGAACACAACTGGCGTCTCTATCAACACGTGCGTTCGGCACCTGCGTGCAGGGATGTCGATTTCGTGGTGACGACGACCAACGCCCATCAGGTGCGACAACTGGCGGGCAGCGAGCCAGTGCACGAGATTGTGGGAAAGCCCTACGACCTCGACGAGATCGTTCATGCCGTAAAAGAAGCCGGCGCCGAAAGTCTCAAGCGCTGATCATCGCACCGCGCACGAAGAATCCATTCAACTCAGCTCGGCGCAACAGGTGCGCGCCGGGCGCACACCCGGCAAATTCCGAGAAGTCACGAATGAAGTGCGCCTGATCGGCGTAGCCGCACTCCGCCGCAGTCTGAGTGCCGCGCTGCGGCGAATCGAGCTGCTCGAACACCCACAACGCTCGCTGGAATCGTGCGATGCGAGCCAGCCGCTTCGGTGAGATGCCGACGTTCTGATTGAAGCGCCGTTCGAGGTGCCGCGGCGTCAGGTTGACGTGCGTCGCGAGCGCGTCCACGGTGACGAGACCGTGCGCGCGGCGAATCTGGTCGACCGCCGCGCGCACCTGCCGATCCGATCGGCTCACGTCCACACGCCTGGCCAGGATCTCCTGAACCATCCGCACCACGCGAGTCGTGTCGGATTCACGCTCGCGTGCCTGCTGGAGGTCGCGCGCCAACGACGTGGACAGCACATCGAGTCCGAGGGTGTGCCCCACCAGACGATGCTGCGGCTCGGCGAGCAGCGCCGCTGCGCCATGAGGCCTCAGCCGAATACCCACGACGGCGACGCGACCAGTGGCTCGGAGATCGAGTGGGCGCAGCAGCTGACCCGCGAAGATCACTCGGGCCTGGCGCTCACGTTCACCATTACCGTGCACACGCTCGAACGGATCACCGAGATGCAGGATGATCTCGGGCCGGCCGTCGGGCAGCACCGGCTGCGCGTCGGCCATCTCGCGCGCGTCCCCGTCGAGCGTCCACACACATTCGACAATCAGCGCGAGTACGGGAGTGGCGGTGTATTCCCGGTAGATCATGGCTGCGTGGGGCGATTACTGCGTGTGCCTGCCTCGCCGAAGCCGGCGCGGAGGCGGGAACCGGCCAGACCGTACCATTCGTGTCGCATTCGTTCAAGCGGACGAAGCAGGTTCCAGCTACAGTGACGTTCGAGGAGACATCAAATGAGCGGGTTCTTCGCAACGATCATCGCTCTGGCCATTGTGCTCGAACCTCTCGACGAGGCGCGCGCGCAACGCGGCACGCCGGCGCGCGGCACTGTTGCGCAGCTCGCGTGGCTCGTTGGAACGTGGAGCGGCGGCAACGGGCCGGTCATCGTCGAGGAACGATGGACGCCAGCAGCCGGCGGCGCCATGCTCGCCGTCTCGCGCACGCTGAAGGGCGATCGCATGGTCACGTTCGAGTTTCTGCGGATCGTCGAACGCAACGGTGGGCTGATCTACATCGCGCAGCCAGACGGCCGTCCACCAACCGAGTTCATGCTCACGGCCATCACAACTGACAGCGTGACGTTCGAGAACCCGACGCATGACTTCCCGAAGATGATCCGCTACAGCAAGCGCGCGGACGGCTCGCTCGAGGCACGCGTGAGCGACAGCGGACAGAAGGCTGAAACCTTTGTGTTCAAATCAAATGAGTGATGTTGGGCTCGATGCCTAACAACGCCTTGCCGTAGACCTCGAGATTCACCTGCCACTCGGTGATCGCGTGATGGCTGGCTGTATGGACATCGCGCCAGAGACGCTGCATGCGGTTGCTGTCGGCGAGGCTCGACGTACCGTGGGCGGCGACGAGGAGCTCGACGGCATCGCGGCAGTATTTGGCGGCAAGCGCAGTGTCCATGCGCACTCGCGCACGCCCGGTGACATCCATCAACCGGTTTTCCTGCGCGAACAAATCGAGATCGTCCGCCGCGCGCCGCGCATGGAGAAACGCCGTGTCGATCTTCATTGCCGCGTCGGCGATCTGCATCTGGAACCCGGCGGAGTCGGCTTGCTTCGGGAAGTTCGTGTGCGTGATGCCCCGTGTCTTCGACTTCGCAATGGCATGCTCGAGCGCCGATTGAGCCACGCCGAGTTGCGACGGCGCGAGGATGAGGACCGTGATCGGCACGAACGCCGCCCGATACACCACTTCGTGAGTGTGCTCCGTTCGATAGGTGCCGGCGAACGCCTGAGGATAGGGCAGGAAGCGGTGCTCCGGGACGAAGACGTCCTTCGCCACGATTGTGTTGCTGCCGGTGCCTTTCATTCCGGCCATGAACCACGTGTCCTCGACGACGAGCTCCTCAATCGGCATCAGCGACAGCCCGAGATTGGTCATCTCGCCGCGGTCGTCCTTCATGTGGATGCCGCAGGCGGCCCACTGCGCATGCATCGAGCCCGAGGCCCATGGCCATCGGCCGCTGACGCGCCACCCGCCGTTGACGGGCACGGTCTCGCCGTTGGGCGCGAGTGACCCGGCAATCCACGCGTCGGGATTCGCTTCCCAGATGTCGGTCTGGGCGCGCTCAGGGAACAGCGACGCGAGCCACGCGCAGACGTTGATCAGGGACGCCACCCACGACGTCGAACCGCACCCTCGCCCGAGCTCCGCCATCACGTCGATATAGGTACGCACGCTCGTCTGATGACCACCGAATCTTGCCGGCACCATCAACCGGCACAGACCAGCCTCCTTGAGCGCCTGCACGTTCTCGTCGGCGAGACGACGAAGCGCATCAGTCTTCTCGGCGTTCCGCTCGAGAACGGGGCGGATCGCCGTTGCGCGCGCTATGAGCGCGCTGACATCAATTCCCAACGCCCAACCTCCAATTCCCAACCACTCCCAACCGCCAAACGCCGACTCCCAACAACTTCCAACCCAATTGGGAATTGGGCGTTGGGAGTCGGTGGGCGTTGGGAGTTGGAAATTGGGAGTTGATCACCGAAGGATCCGACCGGCCGTCACGAAGCGCCGATAGTTGCTGAACGATTGCGTGACGCGGCTTCCTGCCGACCCACCGTTGCGCCACATCGACGATGACGTGATCTCCGCCGGGAGCATGAGCGTCTCATCAGGATCGCTGAATCTCACGGGACGATAGCGAATCGACATATCCGCACGTTCCAGCGTCATGAAGAGCGAGCCGTTGATGCGCTGATGCTTGCGCGGAATCGGCAGATCCACCATGCCGATCAACTGCTCGTCCATGCGGACGATGGTGGCCGTCTCGGGTTCCGCCCACAGCCGCCCCCGAAAGCGGCCGGGTGCGTCCACGCTGACGCAGTCCTCGGTCCATTCAACCATCGGTTCTCCGCGCTCGAGGGCACGGTAGTCGACCATCACCGCTTCCCGACCGTCGACACGGCCAACGCCGGCGCTGGTGAACGAATACTTATAGCGTCGATCCGGCAGGAGAAAGGCCAGCGGCTCGGGCGATACGTTCTTGGGATCCATGCATTCGGGCTTATCGCCCTTCTTCGGCGGCCTGCCGTTCACCGTCAGCAACTGTCGTGTGACCTTGGCCGGCGATTCGTCGGCGTTGACGCTCGGATCCCATTCGACGCGCAGTTCGTACACCAGACGCCGTGCGAAGCCATCGAACGACATGTCGCGGTGGAGGCGCTGCACGATCACGGACTCGTTCGTGACGATGCTCTGCGCGCGCGTGTAGTACTGCTCGACGTACCCGCTCAGGCGGAAGACGGTCTGGTCCGCAGAAATCGATTGGCCAACCGCGGCGCGCCCGGCCAGCACGAGCCCGATTACCAGAGCGGCGACCACACACCTCGACATCTTCGTCCTGTGCTACCTTAGCGGCTCTTTTGCGCCGGTTCGGTGCTAAAAACAGGCCTACAGTCTACGGCGTAAACGAATACCCGCCATAGACGGTAGACAGACCGATCAGGCAGAGTTCTTCACATTCGCGCGGTGTGGCCGCGCTCTCCAAGTGGGAGGGATACGAGATGCGCAGGATGCAATACGTTCTGGCGGTGATGACAGTCGCCGCGCTCGGGACGTTGGTGACGTACGCTCAGGCGCCCCAGCAGCCGGCCGCGGGCGCGCCGGCGCAGGGTCGCCCCGGTGGGGCCGCGCCCGGGCGAGGCGGTCCAGCGGGCCCGGCGTCATTCTTCATCACCAGCGTGGGCAAGGGTGACGGCGCCAACTACGGCGGCATCGCAGGTGCCGACGCGTACTGCGCACAGATGGCGCAGGGCGGAGGCCTCGCAACGCCACCCGGACGCACATGGCGCGCCTATCTGAGCATGCCGGCCCAGGGTGGCCAGCCGGCGGTGAACGCACGCGACCGCATCGGCGCGGGACCGTGGTTCAACGCGCGGGGGCAGCTCATTGCCAACAACGTCGCCGATCTCCATGGCGACGTGCAGCGTGATCGCAACAGCATCAACAAGACGTTTGCGTTGAACGAAAAGGGAGCCACGGTCAACGGCGTGGGTGACATGCCGAACCAGCACGACATCCTGACCGGATCCGACTCGACCGGCCGTGCCGTTGCCGGCGACATGGACACCACGTGCAAGGGATACGCGAGCAATGCCGATGGTCAGGGTAGCGTGATGCTCGGTCATCACGATCGCACAGGCGGCGGCAACAGCTCGTGGAATTCAGCACACGGGTCACGCGGCTGCAGCCAGCCGAACCTGGTCGCCACCGGCGGCGCGGGTCTGCTCTACTGTTTCGCGGCTAATTAGTCGTTCGGATGGTTCGTGCGTTCGGGCCGTTCGGATCGTTCTTTCGAAGAGCGTTTCGAACGGCTCGAACGAGCCGAACGCTTCGAACGTTCCGAACGATTATTCTTCGATCTGCCAGTCGGCGAGCGGCTGCGGGCCGGGCTTGATGTGGGCGATATCCGGATCGCCGTCCCCGGCCGAGACGTCGCTCGGCTTCTTGGTCTTGTTGTCCTGCCGCCGCGCTGCCTTCTGCTGGCGGCGTTCGATGAGCGCTTTCTCGCGCTCGCGCTTCGCGGCGGTTGGTCGTGCGTTTCTGGCCATGCGGAACTCTCAGCATACACCATCAGCACAGCAATCCCCAATGCATTGAGCATTCTGCGGCGACGAGTTAGCATGCTCGTTTCCGTGTGCGTGAGATTCCGCTCTACGACATTCAGGCCGCCGCGCGCGGCGTCTACGATCTGGTCGTTCGCACGCCGTTGATCCGCTTGGAATTGCCCGACGCGCCCGGCGTTCTCCCCGCGACCGAGATCTTCCTCAAGCTCGAGACACTGCAGCCGATCGGCTCGTTCAAGATCCGTGGCGCGCACAACGCAGTCCGGCAGCTCAGCGCCGCCGAGCGGCGCGACGGCGTATGGACCGTGAGCGCCGGCAATGCCGGCCAGGGCGTTGCGCTCGCCGCGCGACACGCGGGCATCTCGTCCGCGGTGATGGTCATCGACACCGCACCCCGTACGAAGGTCGAGGCGATTCGCCGGCTCGGCGCGACGATTGTGCCCGCCACCTACGACGAATGCTGGCAGACGGTGGAGTCACACGCCTCGCCGCGTATGCGCGGCCAATTCATACATCCCTTCGATGACGACCGCTTCATCGCTGGAAACGCAACGCTCGGACTGGAAATCCTGGAGGACCTGCCACGCGTTGACGTAATTGTCGGCGCGGTCGGCGGTGGCGGACTGCTGGGCGGCGTCGCGTCGGCCGTCAAGGCGCTCAAACCGGACACGCGCATCATCGCCGCCGAGCCCGAAACTGCAGCGCCGCTTGCCACGTCTTTGCGCAACGGTGGCCCGAGCCGCTTCGACGAATGGCGCGCGTCATTCGTCGATGGCGCCGGCGGCAAGTCGGTCCTGCCGACGATGTGGCCGCTGCTCTCCCGTCTCGTGGATTCGTCGATCGTCGTGCCGTTGTCGGACGTCGCCGCCGCGATGCGGCTCGTCGCCGATCGCTGTCATGTGGTGATCGAGGGCGCGGCGGGATGCGCCGTGGCCGCGGCGCTCTCCGGACGCGTACGCGGCACCGTCGTGGCGATCGCGTCTGGAGGCAATATCGATTTGAGTACGTTTGCCAGGGTTACTGAGGCGTGCTCTGAGGTGACTCCGTGAATTACAAGGATCTGTTTTGAGCCCATTACCCGATCGCATCAATCGACTCGACTCGCTCGCCCGCGATCTCTGGTGGAGCTGGACGCCGGACGCCCGCAGTCTCTTCCGGCGTCTGGACTACAACGTCTGGCGGCAGACCGCGCACAACCCGGTGCGCATGCTGCAGCTGCTAACGCTGGATACTTTCGAACGGGCGATGGCCGATCCGAGCTGGCTCGCGACCTACGATCGCGTGATCGCGCGGCAGGATTCGTCGCGTTCGGAGCGCGAGACCTGGTGCGAGGAGAACTGCCCCGACCTGCAGGGCAAGTCGATTGCCTACTTCTCTGCCGAGTTCGCGCTGCACCAGTCGCTGCCGATTTACGCCGGCGGACTTGGTGTGCTCGCCGGCGATCACTGCAAAGAAGCCAGCGATCTTGGCGTCCCGCTGGTTGGCGTCGGCTTCATGTATCCGCAGGGCTACTTCCATCAGAGCCTCACTTCCGATGGCTGGCAGCAGGAGATCTACGAGAAGCTGGACTGGACGCAAGCGGCGATCGAGCCGGCGATCACCGGTGAAGGCAAGCCGTGCATCACCGCCGTGCCTCTCGGCACTCGCACGGTGCTCGTGGCGGTTTGGCGCGTACGCGTCGGCCGCGTCTCCCTCTATCTCCTCGACACAGATCTGGAAGAGAACGCGCCGTGGGATCGCGAACTGTCCGCGCGCCTCTACGGCGGCGATCGCGAGACTCGCGTGCAGCAGGAGATCATCCTCGGCATCGGAGGCGTGCGGGCCTTGAAAGCGATGGGCATCACGCCCGCCGTGTATCACCTCAACGAAGGTCACGCCGCCTTCGTCGTCTTGCAGAGAATTCGAGACCTGTGCGAGGCCGGTGCGAGCTTCGATCATGCGCTCGAGGACGTGCGGCGCAGCACGGTCTTCACGACGCACACGCCGGTGCCGGCCGGACACGACGCGTTTCCCTTCCATCTCGTCGAGCAGCACCTCTCCGGCGCCTGGGGGGATCTCGGCGGCTATCGCGAACGGTTCCTCGCGCTCGGTCACTATGACAACGGCAGCGGGCCGATGTTCAACATGACCGCACTGGCGCTTCGCACCAGCGCCTCAGTGAATGGCGTCAGCCGCCTGCACGGCGAAATCACCAAGCAGATGTGGCAGCCGATCTGGCCTGGCGTGTCGTACGAGTCGCTGCCGGTAAAGTCGATCACCAACGGCGTGCACGTGCCAACGTGGATCTCGGCGGAGATCGAAGCCCTGTTCACCAGGCATCTCGGTCCTGACTGGCTCGACTTCCACGATGACCCCGCCTATGTCGATCGGGTCATGAATATTCCTGACGAGGAGCTGTGGGCAGCGCGGCAGTCGCTGCGCGCATTCCTCTTCAATTTCATCCGCGAGCGCGCCCGCAATCGCTGGACGCAGGAGCACGTCAGCGCGGCCCGCGTCGTCGCCGCGGCAACGATGTTCGATCACAACACGCTGACGATCGGATTCGCACGCCGCTTCACTGGCTACAAGCGGCCAGAGCTGATCTTTCTCGATCCGGATCGTCTGGCAAGAATCCTGACCGCGACTGGACGCGCCGTGCAGATTATCTTCGCCGGCAAAGCGCACCCCGCCGACGATGTCGGCAAGCACCACCTGCAGCGGATCTACCGCCGCGCGCTGGACCCGATGTTCGGCGGGCGGATCGGCGTGGTTGACGATTACGAACTGCACGTCGCGCACTACCTCGTGCAGGGCTGCGACGTGTGGCTGAACAACCCGCGTAAGCCGCTTGAAGCGAGCGGCACGAGCGGCATGAAAGCCGCCATCAACGGCACGCCGCACATGTCGATCGGTGACGGGTGGTGGGCCGAAGGCTTCACCGGCGAAAACGGCTGGCTCATCGAAGGCCCCGCCGATCCGAACGATCACGGCGCCCAGGACTGGGCCGATGCGCAGTCGATATACGCGCTCATTGAAGAGCAGCTGGTGCCAACCTTCTACGCGCGCGACGAACGCGGCGTCCCGCACGGGTGGCTGCAGATCGTGAAGCAGTCGATCCGCACGGTGCTCCCGATCTTCGCCGCGCGGCGGATGGTGAAGGATTACGTGCGGGACATGTATCTCCCGGCGGTGCGGCGCGAAACCGTCGCGCGATAACCGCGTCAATTCGCAAGTCCGAGACTCCAACTCCCAACCACTCGGAATTCCCAACTCCCAATCGAATTCAACGCTGGGGATTGGGCGTTGGAAGTGGTTGGGAGTTGGACTTTGGGATTTGGGAATTGACGCCGAATATAATGAGGCGGATGGCTCCCAGAAAGTCGAATCTCGTCAAGACGAAGTGTGCACTGTGCGGCTCGAAGGACGTATCCGAACCGCGGGGCGAGGAGCGGTACTGCCGAGACTGCTGGGAAAAGAAGATCGCCGTCGAAGAGATCGTCGCGCGAGAGTTCGCACTGAAGCGCTACATTCGCGCGCACAGCGCCGAGAAATACCTGGTCTACCACTCGACGATCAAACGCCCCTGTGGGCAGATCATCGTCGTCGACGACGGCTACGATTTGTTCCTGTCGATGATCCTCTACCCGAATTTCGGGTGGGACGAGCCCGCCTATCATCTCGAAGGCGATCCCGAAGGCCGCAGCTTCGCCGAAGTGCTCGTGGACGTCGTCGCCACCGAGGTGATCGAGCCGTGGGGCGGCGGCAAATGGCATCTCGAGATCTTCAGGTCCGTCAACCCGGAGCCGGAAGATTGGAACGGCGAAATGTAGGGCTGGCGTGACATAATTGCGCCGCTTGTTCGTAGTGTCCGGCTTGAGCCGGATGTGGGGAGGGTTATTCCATGAACGGCCAGAGACGCACGTTCCTGACGATCACCGGCGTCGTGCTCTTGCTCGCGGCTGCGGCGGCTGAACAAGCCAAGCCGACCGTGCAACCACCGGCATCGACCACGAAGCGGCCGAGCGACGAAGGGGCGCCAACGACCCCCGGCAAGCTTGTGGCACCAGTTCGCGGCCAGGCGGAGCTAGGATTCACGCAACCTGTCAGCAAGCGCGTCGGCAACATGATCGTCACGACGATCAAAGTGAAGAACCTCTCGACGGGCGCGATCGCCGGCCTCAAGGTGGACGAGTTCTGGTACGACAAGAAGGGTGACCCGGTCACCGGCTCACAGCCGTTTCGCTACCGCAAGCCACTGCAACCCGGAGAGGTCATCGAAGTGGAGTTGAAGGTGCCGACCGATCCGCGGATGGATCGCAACCAGTACAAGTTCGAGCACGCCAACGGCACGATCAAGACGACGAAGCTGCCAAAGCTTTGATGTCGGGCGGCGACGCATGCGTCGCCCCTACGAACGCATTCACCGCCAGAGATTCAGGAACGCGGTGATCAACAACCCGTTGACGAAATCGATTCCGAACGCACCGACGAGCGGTACGACAAGGTAGGCCTTCGGCGCTGGCCCGTACCGCTCGACCAGCGCACCCATGTTCGCCACCGCGTTCGCCGTGGTCCCAAGCATGAACCCGCAGAACCCGCTCGACATCACCACCGCGTCGTAGTCTCTCCCCATCAACCGCGGAATCACCAGCACGCAGATCGCGGCGATGAACGACACCTGACAGAACAGAATCAGGAGCAGCGGGATCACTACACCGGCGAGTTCCCACAGCCGCAGTGTCATCAATGCCATCACCAGGAACAGCGCCAGCGCCACCGTCCCGAGGTCATCGATTGTGCGCTGTGACATGCCGATCAGGCCGGTTACGTCGTCGAGGTTGCGGATGACCGCGGCGACGATCATCGCGCCGATGTAGGCCGGCAGCGTCCACCCGAGTGCCTGCAACCCGGCACTGACCCATACCCCGGCGCCGACTGCGCTGATGATTACCACAAGGTGCTTGAGGAGGGCGTACGCCTCGACGTCCTCGCCTGCCGGGACCGCGGTGACTGGCTCGGGGAACTGCTCCTCCGCGAGGTTCTCGAGCGTCCCGTCTTTCGGAACGGCAGGAATGCGCCGGGGGTGTCGGTCGATCAGATATGTGCCAATCGGCCCACCCATCAATCCTCCGGCGACGATGCCGACCATGGCCGCGGATACGGCGAGCGTCGATGCACCCGTCACTCCGGCCTGCTCGAACAACGGCGCGAACGCGAGGCCAGTCGCGGGGCCGCCGGTCAGCGTCACCGATCCCGCCAGCACCCCCATCAGCGGATGCTCGCCGAGCAGGT
>Ga0126304_10000074_pt1 | contig 27463 bp, 22 predicted proteins | sample Plot25_FD_92538 | JGI IMG/M metagenome (GOLD analysis project Ga0126304, IMG submission 92538) | Serpentine soil microbial communities from UC McLaughlin Reserve, CA, USA - Plot25 | ecosystem: Environmental > Terrestrial > Soil > Grasslands | place: USA: UC McLaughlin Reserve, Lake County... | reverse complement strand
TCGTGAACGCGTGCGCATCGAGATTGCGCGCCGCCTCATGGCTCGCCGCGTCGTCGTGCAACCGTACGTCGGCGAAGCTGGTCCCGAAGAGCGGTTCCAGACGATCGCGCCACGCCGCCGTCATCGGCTCGCCGCCGCGCTCGAGGTCGCGTTGCGGGACGGTGGCCGGCAGTGGACGCCGGGATCCGGCGCGGCGCTGCAGCTTCTTTTTCTTGCACGACTCGCACTCGCCGCTGCTCTTCGAGCCGCAGGCGCAAGCACGCTGTACCACGCGGCCAGGTGCCGCCGCGGAAGACGCCGCCGCTCCAGATCGCGCGGCACCAACGACGGTGACCGATTTCGCGCCGGCCACGTCAGCGCCTCCTCGCGGCTGTGACGTGTGGCGAGACTCGCGCCGATACGGCCTCAGCAATCGAATCGATGAGAGCCGACCGGCCCGCGTCGTCAGCCGCGGGAGCGTTGCCTGCGATCCGTTCGCCGATGCGATCGGCGAGACGTTCGCTTAATCCGGCCTCGCCTGAGCCGGACAATGCCGGCCGATCGATCGCCAGGCGGGAGATGCGCACGTGCACGTCGCACGGCGTGGTCCTGGTGCTCATGACGTCTTCCCCGGCGCCGTGAAGCTCCGTTCGAGTTTGGCGAACTCGGCGCGCGCCGCGTGTATCAGCGCCTCCTGGCCGATCGGCTCGTTGCGCGCGGCGGCATGGAACGCCGCATTGACGACGACGCCGCGGATGCTGCCGCCCGAGAGCTGCAGGCGCGACAGCGCTGCGAAATCCACTGCTTCGACGGGCGCAGCCGGCGGAAATTGCCGCCGCCAAATCGCTGCTCGCGCCGTTTCGTCCGGAAACGGAAACTGCACGATGAAGCGGATGCGACGCAGGAACGCGCGGTCGAGCGCACTCTTCATGTTGGTGGTGAGGATCGCCAGACCGCGATACGACTCGACGCGCTGAAGCAAGTAGGCGACCTCGATGTTCGCGTAGCGGTCGTGGCTGTCTTTCACTTCACTGCGCTTGCCAAACAGTGCATCGGCCTCGTCGAAGAGCAGCACCGCGCCGCTATGCTCGGCGGCATCGAACAGCCGCGACAGATTCTTCTCAGTCTCGCCGATGTACTTGCTGACGACGCTGGCCAGGTCGATGCGGTACAGATCGAGCCGTGCCTCGTTGGCGATGGCTTCGGCAGCCAGCGTCTTGCCGGTGCCGCTCTCGCCGGAGAAGAGCGCGGCGATGCCGAGCCCGCGATTGCCTTGGGCGCCGAATCCCCACTCCTCGTAGACGCGCTGCCGATGCCGCAGCTGGCTGGCGATCTCGCGCAACTGGCTGCTGACCGATGGCGGCACGACCAGGTCATCGAACGTCGCCCGGCTGTCGATGCGCTGCGCCAACGCGTCGAGGCCGCCGCGCGCCGACTCGCGCAACGCGTTCCACACCTGCTCGTCGATCGCGGTCTCGTCACTCAGACCGGCAACAGCCGTCAGGGCTTGATCGAGCAGGCCGGGATCGACGCGGAACTGGTGCAATGCCCGCGCGCCGGCGCGAGCCACCGCCGGCGGCAGCCCGGGCGGCGGCGACAGATCGACCGACGGCACGCTGAATCGCAACGGCGTACGATCGGCGAGGTCGGCAAGATCCAGGGCGGGAAGTGCACCAAGCGCAATCACCGGCGCCCGCAACGCGCCGATCAGACGCAGGACCGCGCCGCCTTGTGCGGCGTCCACGGGAAGGCCCAGCGCAACACCCGCTTGCGCGAGCACCGCCTCGCGATCGATCCGCGTCCCCAGCTCGATGACGTCACGTGCCTCGGCGTTCACGGCCGGCACCTGCACCCACAGCGTGCGCAGACCGACACGGCGAAACGCCGCGCGCGCGATCGCCCGGCCGATCCGCCGCCGCGAGGCATCCATCGTCGCGTTGGTGAGGAGGACGAGCGGATGACCGACGCGCGTCAGCTCGTCGGCGATCCGCGTACTCACCTCGGACGGCGCCTCATCGACGGGGCCTTCGTCCCATTCGGCCGCGCCGACCAGCCGCTCGTCGAACGCGGCCACACCGGTCAGGTAGTGCAGGACCCGTTCGTCGATGCGCAAGCCTGACTCCGCAACCCCGCACGCCATGTCGAGATCGACGAGCCCCCAGTGCCGCAGCGGGCCGAGCGGCGAGATGGCGTCCCAATGCGACTGCGGGACCATCGACAGCGCCAGCGAGAAGCTCACGCGCATGGTCTCGCGGGGCGACACGCCTTGCGCGTGGGCGACAGCGGCACGGAACGCGGCGTCGATTTCGATACCCGCCGTCAGCACGAGCAGCTCGGCCTCAAAAGCCGAGAGCCCAAACAGATCGCGCACGCGCATCGTGGCTGGCTGAAACTCCGGATCCGACGCGGTCGGCATCTGTGCCGCGCGTCCGCTCTGTTGCTGCGAAAGATGCTCACGCCAGAACGCGATGCGCTCGGCGAGCCAGCGCTGATTGCGCTCGGGCCACGTCTGCACGGCAGTTGCGACGGGCGTCGTCATCGCGGTCGCGCTCATGCCGGCACCGTCAGCTGCTGCGTCGGATCGAACACAGGTGCCGGACCGCTTCGCTGAATGAGCGGACTGTCTACACCGTCAACGCGCAAGCGAACCCAGCGATTACCTGCGGGAGTCGTGTTCGGGAACACGAACACCAACGGATCGATGGCTGCAGTCCTGGGGTTGGCGTCCGCGGTCACTCCGTCGAGCGCCAGCGACGCGCGTTGACCGAGCCGCACTTGCGGTCGCGAATGGATCGTCACCGTAACCTGCTGCGGCGACCCACCTCTGACCACAGTGACGGCCGGCAGCCCGAGGCCAGCGTCCGTGGCAATCACCGGATCAGCGGCGATAGGCAATCCAATGCCGTTCGTCTCCCGCGGATTTGGTTCGCCCGTCGGCGTGAGACGAACACTCAGCTGCCACAGCCCGGGCGCGAAGTTGGTCTGCGCCGCCGCGTCGTTTGGCAGCGTCAACGTGAATCCATTGCCGCTCGCGTTTGGCGTGACTGGCACCTCGATGGGTGTCGTCACCAGCCGGTGCGCGAGCAACGCAGTGGCGCCCGTACCAGTCAGCCGGATGCCGTTCACGGTGATCGACTCGCCGAGGCGAGCGACAACCTGCTCGGCTGGCGGCTTCGCGTCGAAGAGAGTGGGCAACGGCGGCAGCATGTCGGCGTTGACGATGACGCCACGATCGCGCTTGGAAACCGGGTCAACGAGGCCGCGCGAGAGGACGGGCAGTGGGCTCCGCCCTGGTTTCTTCGCGTCGATGAGGACGACCGACACCTGGTACGCCGCCGACGGCCGGTAGTGCGTTTGAAACGCCGACCACAGCTTCGACATCTCGTCCACGGCCATCGCGATCGGCGTGATACGAATGGCTTCGACCTGGTCGGCGAGATCCGATGCGGTCAGCACCTGAAAGGCCGGCGGCAGCGTGGAGACGTCGAGCGGGCTCGGATCGAGGGCGCGCCGGATGGCTGGGCGATCCAGCATCGGCCGCTCGTGAAGCAGGTGGATCGCATAGCCGAGGAGGATCTCCGCCTGAAAGTCGCTTCGACCGTAGGCCGTGATCAGGTAATGCAGATCCAGCGCCAGCGGCGGGTTCGTCAGGCGGTCGCCGTTAGCCGCCCGCGACGGCAGTTCGCGATTCCGCCAGGCCGCATTCGGCGTGACCTGGTGCAGGAATACATTCAGCTGCGGCGGATCCTCGGGCGCATCGAGGCGGATCGTATCGGGCGCCACCGCACTCACATTGACCGTCGTGCCAAGCGCGAGCTGCTCGACGATGCCGTTGTCGAGCAGATTCTTCAGGACGGCACTCACCGCGCCAATCGCGAGCGCCGAGCTCACGACGTTCCTCCCTGGCGGCCGGCGGGCCTGGCCCGCAGATAGTCCGTCAGCGATGCTGTGGCCGTCCGCGATCGCGTGCGAGGCGCCGGCCGTTCCGGTGCCGCGGAGGCACGGACATCGACGCGATCGATCGTCACGTGCACGATGGGAGGCCGATCGGTCTGCGGGACCACTCGTGACGCGAGGGCCTGCTGCGAGAGTGGGCCGTTGTCAACGGATCGCTGCTCGGGTCGCGATGCCAGTGCGACGCGGTCGCAACGGGCCGGCACCGCGGTGCGGACCGGCTCGATGGCGGCTTGCGAAGGCTGCCGCCCGACAGCCGGGAGCACGAGCGATCGTTGAGGGCTCGTCGCTGACGCAGGCGACAATGCGTGGCCCTCGACCGGTATCGTTCTGACCGCGGCCTCGAATTCTGGATGCGCCGCCACGATCGTAGCCGCAGGAGGACGGCGGGCAGCGTCAACAGCCTCTTGCGTCAATCGCGGCCTCGGTTTGTCGCCTCTGACGAAAGGCGAAGACACCTCGTCACGCTCGGCGTGTTCGACCTCCGACGCAGCGGCGCGAGGGACCGCGCGAATCGGCTGCTCGATCTCGTAGAGCGATCGCGGAGCCACGACGGCACGATGACGTGCGTCGGCATGCGCTGGTGCGAGCCCGCGAAGGAAGTCCATCATCGTTCTGCCATCATGACGATCTGCAGGTACGCGGCGCGACGGGCAGGCGGCAGGCTCAAAATCTCCTGCTCCGTCCAACCGTACGCGCGCGCCAGCGCGTCCACGTCGAGAAACAGACGTTCGGCCGCTGTCCGCACGTGCTGCCACACGAGCTGACCGACATCGAGCGGTGCGGTCCAGCGTGTCGCGCAGTCCGGGCAGTCAACGGCAAAGGACACAGTCGCTCCGGGATCCAGGGCTTCCATCCGTTGCGACACCGCGTCGAGGATCTCGTCCGGCAACGCGTTCGGCTGGACCAGATCGCCGTCGCGGTTGCAGCCGAGCACACATCCAACAATCAGCTGTCGCGCGAAGGCATCGTCGGTTGGTTGATTCGACGCCGCGGCAATATCGGCACTCGTCGGCAGCCGGAATTCGATCGCGCAGCCGGGAAGCTCCAACCGATGTACCGCGCCGCCTGTAGGAACCGGTAGCCCTTCGAGCAGCGCGTCGCAGTCCACGCTGAACTGCGCCAACGAATCGCACGACGGGCAATGGCTCACGAGTTCGACCCGCGGGCCAAACAGTGTCGAGTGCAGCCTCACGAGCGCGCGCGTGCGCGCGCCGAGCGTCTGTACGGCCGCGCGCTCGTCTTCACGCAGCAACGCATCCGCTTGCAACCAGCCGTCCCGCCCGAGCCCGCGTTCCCAGAGCGCAAGCAGCGCTTCGCAGCCGTCTCGCGTGGGAGGCCCCAGTGTCATGCCGGCTCCGTGAACCTGGGCTCGGCCGGCTCGACGACGTCGAGGTCGCGCTCCCAGCCTTCGTTCTCGAGCTTCAGCGTCTGGATCGCGATGGCGTTGGCGTTGGCGTCGAGATCGGGCAGCGCCTGGAACTCCGACACCCACGCCCGGAACACCTTGTAGGCGATCGCGAGCTGCCCGGCCTCGTTGTACAGCTCGATGATCAGGTTCTTGCGGAAGCTCTTGAGCGAGACCTCGGCGCCAAGGCCCGAACCGAAGTTCCAGACCGAGTTCGCCCACCGCTCGAACTCGACGTCGTGCGTGACACCGCGCTCGAGCGTGATCGGCTCGAACTTCACCCGACCCGGAGCCTTGCGCGACATCGACGGATCGCCGCCCTCACGGTGCTCAACGACTTCCGTGGACCGCTTGAGCGCAGATACCTTGCTGACCCCCGCGACGTAGCGGCCGTCCCACTTCACGCGGAACTTGAAGTTCTTGTACGGATCGAAGCGCTCGGGATTGACAGAAAACTGAGCCATGCCTGTTCACCTCGCAGGCGGACCTGAAGGTCCACCTCTACGTCGGAATCTCTCCAGCGATCTGCTGCAGCTTGATGACTACGAACTCGGCGGGCTTCAGCGGCGCGAAGCCGACGATGATGTTCACGATCCCGAGATTGATGTCCGTCTGCGTCGTCGTTTCCTTGTCGCACTTGACGAAGTAGGCCTCGCGCGGCGAGGTGCCCTGGAACGCGCCCTGACGAAACAGGTTCTGCATGAAGGCGCCGATGTTCAGGCGGATCTGCGCCCACAGCGGCTCGTCGTTGGGCTCGAACACCACCCACTGCGTGCCGCGGTAGAGGCTCTCCTCGAGGAACAGCGCCATCCGGCGAACCGGCACGTACTTCCACTCGGACGCGCGGTCGTTGTCGCCGTGAAGCGTGCGCGCCCCCCAGACGACGTTGCCGAAGACCGGCATCGTGCGCAGACAATTCACGGCTCTCGGATTGAGCTGACCATTTTCGGCATCGCTCATCGTGATCGCCAGGCCGGCCGCGCCGTTGATGCCTGCTTCGCTGCCCGCCGCCGCCTTCCACACGCCGCGCGTGCTGTCGGTGCGCGCGTAGACCCCAGCCACGAAGCCGCACGGCGGAAACGCGCGAATCGCACCCTGCTGGAGTGGATCCGGAGAGCGCACCCACGGGAAGTAAAGCGCCGCGTTCAGCGCATCGGCGCCGGCAACGCCGGCGATCGTTCCCGCGATCGTGCCGACGGTTTCCGTGTCGCCGCCATCCACAATCACGAATGCCCGGCGGCGGCGGCAGTGACCTTGCAGCGTCTGGATCGTTGGCCCGTCGCTGAGCCCGGGCACACACACGATGTTGAACAGATCGATCCGATCCGTAATGGTGCCAAGCCCGAACAGGGCGAGCAACGCGGTCCGAAAGTCCGCATCTTCGGGCCCGATGACCGTTCCGTCGTCGCCAGGCGTGCCGGCGTCGAGATCGACGGTCGCGTTGGCGGGTGTCGTCGCCGTCCCGGCCACAGCGGTGATGAACGCCGACCGGCCATTGATGGCCGTCTCGACGAAGCGCGCGTCGCCGTCGCTCATCGACAGGTTCTCGAACGACTCAACGACAGCGTTATTGCTCGGCTGATGCAGGACCTCGAGCTTGAACCGCGTCGCATCATCGGTGCGGCGGGTCAGACGAACACCGTAGTTCTCCGCCCAATCACCGGGAGAGGTGGCCGTCAGCGCCAGGTCGCCAATCGCGCATTCGGCGCTGACCGCATCGTCGTCAGCGATGCGGAGGACATAGGCGTCCGCTCCGCCGTTGTCGTAGAAGTGCTTGACCGAATATCCGAGCAGCGCGCGTCGATCCAGACCGCCGTACTGTCGCTCGTAGTCGGCGAAGCTGGTCAGGCGCAGTGCGCGGTCAATCGGTCCGCGCGGCGCCCAGCCGATGAACAGCGTGATCGACGTCGCCACGCCGGTGATGGTTCGTACACCGCTGGGGATTTCCTCGATGTACACGCCAGGAAACGTCAGGGCAACTGGCATCGGTCACTCCTTCTGTCACTCCATCTCACGATCACAGGTCCTCGTCGGTCGCGCGCCGCAGCACGGTCCTGATCGCATCAATCAATGTCGTCGGCGAGGCGTCGGCCAGTCGGGCCCGACGCAATTCCAGCAACGTCGCGTTGCGCCCGTCCTGCGTGAGCACGAACACCTTCAGCGACGGATGCGCGAGCAGAAACCGCCGGTACGACGCCTCTGGCCACTCGGGCTGTTCGTGCACAATGAGGACGTCCGCAGCGGTGCGGCTGACGGTCTCCTCGAGCGATGCGTCTTCGTGGTACTCGGTGACACGCATATCAGGCTGGGATGCAACTGCGCCTTCGATGATGGAACGCAGCATGCGCGGCAGAGGGCCGAGGAGAATCGTTGCCGTCGTCACGAGATCCGCCGGACCAGCTCGGAGCGCAGTGCTCACGAGCATCGGATCGTGCTCGCTGGCGCGCCGGATGTGAATAGAGAGACGGGCCTAATTAGGGTCCAGAGATGGATCTAGACCCCGTCTGAATCCGATCTAGCTGGAGTAAAGGCGCAGGCCGAGCAATCGCGCGGCGTCGGAACGCCGGTGCACCTGCAGCTTGTCGAGGACGTTGTGCACGTGGTTCTTGACCGTGGCCACTTCGATGCGCAGCCGCATCGCGATCTCCTTATTGGACAGATCCTCTCGCATCAACGCGGCGATTTCCCGCTCGCGCCGAGTGAGGCGGGCCATCGACGTTGCTGGATGGAGCTCGGCGGCGAGGGCGCCCAGCCGCCGCATCAAGGTGCCGGCGACCCGCGGCGAGCACGTCAACTCCCCTTTCGCCGCGTCGAGAATCGTCGCGACGAGCTTGTCCACGCAGCCGTCTCGCGTCACATAGCCAGCGAAGCCGCGTTCGGCGCAGGCAATCACTTCGGTGTCGGAATCGGCGATCCCGATCGCGACCAGCGGAATCGCGCGCGATCGTCTCGCCAGCGTTTCAGTGAGGGCATCGAGATCAGGAAGCCCCATCTCGACGAGGGCAACATCTGGCGCGGTCTCTTCCAGCCGCAGTGCGGCACCACGTCCGTCCGATTCGGCACCGACGACGGTCAAGCTTTCCCGCGCCCTGAGCAGCTGCATCAGACCTTCTCGATACAGCCTGACGCCGACAACGATCAGAACCCGAGTCATACGACTTCCCAACATGCCTTCGCGTCACAGCAGTGGCGGAGTGCTGCTGTGCGTTCTCTGCGTGGGGGCAGTCCTGAAGGCTACGACTGGATTTTGGAAATAGCAACAACGCTCGCGCAACAACTTCACAAAGACGCGGAGAGGCAGACTTCGGCGAGAACCAGCTCGTCTATGTCGAACCTCAGTTCCGCTCACGAGCGAGCGCAGCGATCGAATATCAGTGATGGCTAGGATCGTCAGAAGGCGATCGATCAGTTGCCGCACCATGCTCGCGCCGAGTACGGGAGCGATGAGGGCGCGCGCTTTCGACGACCTCGACGCGCGACATCGGATTGCGTACGGTCCCTCGCACGGCTTCGACGCGATCGGACAGCCGCGTTCCCCATCGGTGAGCGTGATCTCGACGACCGCGGGCGCGCTGGCAGCAACACGGCCAGCGTTCGCATTCGGCACGTATGTCACCGTGCTCCGCTGACCAAGCACGCGTGCGTCCTGCATGAGCGCCTTGTCGTGGGCGGCGGGGAACGATGCCGTCTTGTCGATCAACATCACCGCCACCATGTGCCGCGCGGCAGCCGGATCCCCAAGGCGCTGACCGTGCGCCATGGGGTGGAGAGCGACGGCGATGGCCTTGGTCTTGCCATCTCGCGCGGGACCTTCGCCAGCACGTCGCCGGACTCGCCGTCCTGCACCATGAGGTGCGCGTGCGACGGCTTGTACGAGCTCAATGTCGAACGTTCGATTCGCCGCGCCTCACCAATCTGTCGGCCCGTAGTCCCTTCAGGAACCGTCCCCCAGACGTGGGTGCCGGTGTTGAAACCGCTGATGATCGGATCGACGATGCGCGCCGTCCACGATGTCACGCGGTGGACGCCTGGCCGGCAGAGGCGTCCCGAAGGTTTTGCTAAGATTCGCCGAAAGCTGATGGCGAGCGGCGAAGCGTTTCATTTCGGGGATTGCACACTCGACGTAGCCGAGCGCCAACTGCTGCGCAGCGCCACTGTCGTCCGGCTCTCGCCGAAAGCCTTCGACGTCCTCGTCGCGTTGGTGCGGCACCCAGGTCATCTGGTCACGAAGGACGAACTCCTCGCAGATGTCTGGCCGGAGTCTTTCGTCGAGGAAGGGATCCTCACGGTACACGTCTCGGCTCTCCGCAAGGCGCTTGGCGACGATCAGCGGCCGCCAACCTACATCGAAACGGTCGCGCGGTCGGGATATCGGTTCATTGCGCCGGTGACGCGCGTCGCGACGGATGATGGGCCGCCAGCGCGCCGAGCGTGGCGCCCCGCCCGGTCGAGCTCTATGAGTTGGTGGGGCGCGGGCGCACTCACCTGCTCTCGGGCTCGTACTTCGAGCTGCCGAATGCGGTGGACGCGTTTCGCGCCGCCGTCGAGATCGATTCGGCCTACGCGCCGGCGCACGCAGGACTGGCACGCGTACGGTGCGCGCAGGCAGCGCTCCGCGCCGTGCCACATCAAGAAGCCTTTGCGGAGGCGAAGGCCTCGGCGCTGCGCGCGCTGGCGATGGACAGTACGTCCGCGGATGCCCAGGTCGCCCTCCGGCACCGTCCTGTTTCTCAGCGAGTGGGACTGGACGGCGGCGGAACACAGCGTATGCCGCGCGCTCGACATCAACCCTGATCACACCGAAGCACTGCTCCAGTACGGATCGCTGCAGGAAGCGCTCGGGCGACTCGACGATGGCCTGCGGATAAGCAGCAGGCGCTCGCGCGCGATCCGCGATCGGCGCTCGTCCTGGTACAAATCGCGATGTCGTATTGGCATCAGCGGAAGTACGACGGCACGCTCGTCTGGGCACAGCGAGCTCTCGACGTTGATCCGAAGCACCTTCTCGCCAGCGAATTCCTGGCCGTCGTGTACTGGAAGGTTGAAGATATCGACAAGTTCGTGGCCGAGAACCTGCGTATCGCTGTGATGTTTGGCGTGCCCGACGAGGCATTGGCAAATCTGAAGCAGGTTACCGCCCAGATCCAGGACGCCTACGCGGCAGCCGGCCTCGTTGGCATGACGCGATTCATGGCTGATCAGATCACGAACGAGCGCCTGGACTACGACCACGTGCTGAAGATGGCCTTCCGGCGTGCCGTGCTGTACGGCGCCGCAAGCAGGATGGACGAGGCATTCGAATGCCTCGACCAGGCGATGTCATTCCGCGACCCGGCCCTCGTGCACCTCGCCGTCGCACCGCAGTGGGACAGCCTGCGCGACGATCCGCGGTTTGGCGAGCGCTTGAAGGCCATGCGGCTGCCCCGCGCCGCGTAACGAATCGGCGCGCTAGCGTTGCGCGACGACGAGCACCGCCTTCGCCGCGTACGACCCGCGCTGGCGCGTCACCTCGGAGAAGATGCCCTGCTTGATCGGGTCGTTGGCGTTGAACGTCGTACGCTTTGTGGCGTGCTGACGGTAGGGGTCCCACGAGCTGAAGATCTCCTTGGTGACCTCGTCGGGGAAGAAGATCTGACTCGCGACGACTTCGTTGCCGCCCAGGAATACTTTGAAGTGCACATGCGGTGTACGCCCGCCGTACCAGCTGGGGAAGATCGTTCGAAATTGTACGTTGCCGGCACCGTCGGTGAACTGCGTGCCGCGCAGATACTGCTGCCCGACCGCGGCCTTTGTCGAGATGCCACCGACACCCGATTGCTTTTCATAGCCCGAATACAGACCCAACGCATCCGCGTGCCACACGTCAACACGTGCGTTCGCAAGCGTGGCGCAATCACCGGCCCGAACCACCTGCAGCGCCAGGTTCAGCGGCGCGCCAGGCTGTTTAGAAGTCAGGTCCGATCGAATCAGCTTGGGATCGAGATAGAAGGGCCCCTCGCCCGCTTCGGGCGTGAGCACGCATCTGCCAGGCTTCTGCGCCCAGGCCCGCGTCGAGCTCATCGCCGCCATCACGATGCCGGACAGTCCAACGAGCGCCCGGCGTCTCCCGATGTCAATGCCACTCGGCTGCCACGATGGGCTGACGGTGTGTCGATCGATAGCGTTCATCGCCGCATAATACGCTCCTATCACCCATGACACTCAGCCACACCGGAAACACTCGCTCACCATTAACCGCCGCCGACATCATCAATGCCGTCCGCGCGCTCGCCCCGGAAATCCAGTCGCGCGGCGACGAGATCGCGGCGCTCCGACGACTACCGGTCGATCTCGTGACCAGGCTGAAAGCCGCTGGCGTATTTCGCGTGGCGATGCCGAAGGCCTGGGGCGGACCCGAGATGACGCCGCGCGCACAGTGCGAGATCTACGAAATTCTCGGTGCCGCGGATGCCTCGGTCGCCTGGTGCGCGAAGATCGGATCCGACAGCGGCTACTTCGCCGCGCAGCTCGACGAACAGGCCGCGCGCACCCTGTATCCCGACCTCGATTTCGTCACGGCCGGTCAGGTGCCACCCAACGGTCTCGGCGAACGCGTCGATGGCGGATATCGTCTCTCAGGCCACTGGACCTTTGGCAGTGGGTGCACGCACGCAGATGTGATCGGCGCCGGATTCCTGGTCACCGAGAACGGCAAGCCGATGATCCGTGGCGGAGCGCCGCAAACGCGCATCGCCTTCGCTCCGGCCTCGCACTTCGAGATCATCGACACCTGGCACAGCACCGGCCTGGCCGGCAGCGGCAGCAACGACTATCGGGTCAAAGATCTATTCGTCCCGGACGCGCACACGCTCACGCAGGACGATCCGCCGCGACGCAGCGAACCGCTCTACTGCTACTTCGGCATGTTCCTGGCCAGCTGGCACGGGATCGCGCTCGGACTCGCGCGGCGAGCGATCGACGCCGCGCTCGTGGTTGCCGACAAGAAGATGCACATCTTCCCTCCCCCGCCGATGCTTCTTCGCCAGCGGCCCCATGCACGTGTTGCGCTCGCGAAAGCTGAGATGACGTGGCGCGCTGCGCGCGCCTTTACCTACGAGACGACGGATCGGATTTGGGAGGAAGCGGAGTCGCAGGGCCGCGTGTCGCCGGACACGCGCCGCGCGATGGCGCTATCGCTGCAGCACGCGTTCCGCGCCGCACGCGACGTCGCGCAATCGATGTATGACCTGGTGGGGCCGACGGCCGTGTTTTCCGCCAAGACACCGCTCGATCGGCTGCTCCGCGATGCGATCACGATGAGCGAGCACCTGCTGCTCAGCGACAGCTTTCTCGAGATGGTCGGCGCGGGGATCGTCGGTGACCCGCCGCAAATGGGCTGGCTCTAGGACCAAGTACGGATCAGGCACCAGGGAGCGGGACTATCGTGATTCTTCCGCCCGCCGCGCGCCCTTCAGGATCGACGGCAACTGGTAGTTGCCTTCGTGACAGGCGTACTCGAACAGCGGACCGTCGATGCGAGTCATCTCGTACTCACCGCTCCACGGCCGCGTCCACGTCGCCGCATCCTCGATGGTGAACTGATAACGGATCGTCGTCGGACCCGTCATCGTGAGTCGCTCGATCACCTTGAGGTTCTCTGAAGCGCCGCGCCACGCTGTCTTCTCGCTGTAGTTGGTGGTCTCGATGACCATCGTGTCGCCTTCCCAGCGTCCGCGGGAATCGCCACGATAGCCACGAATCGCCGGGCCCAGCTTCGGCCGGCTATCGAGTGGCACAGTGCGCGCAACGGGCATCATTTCCGGCTGGATGACGAATACCCCTGGCGCCTGGACGATCAGCAGATTCGAGTTGTAGCCGGTGGGAAGAACCGGTGGCCCTTCGTGCGCCCAGTAGATACAGCGCTCCGAGAGGCTGCGTGCCTGCGCGCTGTCGAACGGGCCAATGGCCTTCCGCGCTGCGGCGCGCGCCTGCGCGCGCTTCTGACCTTCAGCGGTGAGCGGCGGCATGCGCCCGTCAGCCGGGTCGGTGATGATCGACGTGCGCAGCATCGCACCCTTCTTGTACCCCTCGAGCAGCCAGATTCCATCGTCGTAATGAATGTCGGCGTCGCTCTTCACCTGATCGCCGCGCGGCACGTCCTTCACGTCGTCAAGCGCGCGTCGGGCAAAAGCCTCCGCTTCCTCGGCGGTGAAGAACTCCTTGCCCTTGTATTGCGCTGGCCGTTCGAGCGGTGTGAAGGTCTGGTTCGTCCAGTAACCCTGCATGTCGGGCTTGCCGTCGTTCAGACGCGGGATCGCCTTACTCGATTGGCCTAGCGCCGATGCAGACAACAGGATCAGCCACGAAAGCAGAATGAGTGCGCGCCGTATGGTCATCATCTGCGCACATTGTAGCGCTGCACCGATGGTCCGGCTGAAGCCGGACACTACGCGCTGGTCCGGCTGAAGCCGCACACTACGAGATTGAATAGTCGCGCTGCGTGCGCGCGTATTCGACGAAGTAGTCCAGCGACTGCACGTTGGCCATCGCGGCGCGGTTGGCCGCCTTCTCGGCCGGCACTCCCATGAGGATGCGGCGCACCGGCACTTCCATCTTCTTCCCAGTAAGCGTGTAGGGAATCGCGTTGACCTGAAAGATCTTGTCCGGCACATGTCGTGGTGAGTATTCGCGACGGATCTGGGCGCGGATCTGCTCGGCAATCGCCTCATCGAGCGGGACGTCGTTTTTGGTCTTCACAAACAGCGGCATGAAGAACCTGCCGCCAGGGAGATCGAGATTGACGATCAACGAGTCTTCGACTGCCGGCACGCCAAGCAGCGAGCGATACACCTCTGCCGTCCCGATGCGCACGCCGTGGCGATTGAGTGTCGCATCCGACCGGCCGAGCACGAAGCAGCCACCGCGCGCATTGATGCGGAAGAAATCGCCGTGTCGCCACACGCCGGCGTACAGATCGAAGTACGACTCTCGATACCGACTGCCGTCGGTGTCGCCCCAGAAACCCACGGGCATCGATGGCATCGGCTGCGTCAGCACAAGTTCGCCCACCTGATCGACGACGGACCTCCCCTGATCGTCGTAGGCAAAAGCAGCCACACCCAATTGACGCGCCTGAATCTCACCCGCATAGAGCGGCAGATTCACGACGCCGCCGACAAGTCCGGTGCAGATATCAGTACCGCCGCTCCCGGAATGCGCCCAGAGATCCTTCTTCACGTTGTCAAAGAACCAGGCATGGCATTCCGCAGTGACGGGTGAGCCGGCGAGCACGATCGTCTCGAGCTTCTCAAGCGCGAACCGGTCCTTGGGCACGATGCCCGCCTTCTCGAGAATGCTTTGATAGCTGGGACTCGCGCCGAAGAGATGCGCACCGGTGTCGTCAGCGAGCTTCCAGAGCAGATCCGGGGTCGGCCACGCCGGGTTGCCGTCGTAGAGGACCGGCACGACATCCACAATGAGACTGCTCGCCAGGAAGTTCCACATCATCCAACCGGTGCTGGTGAAGAAGAACATGCGCTGTCTCGGATGCATGTCCATGTGGAAGTGAAACAGTTTCAGCTGCTCGATCGTGATCCCACCGTGGCAGTGGATGATCGGCTTGGGCAGTCCCGTCGTTCCCGACGAGAACAGAATCCACAAGGGGTGCGCAAACGGTACCCGCTCGAATTGAAATCCGTCGCGGCCGGGATCAGGACCTCCGAGCGCATCCGACCAGAGCAGTGCGCCTGGCACAATCGGCGTTCGATCGGACGCGTCGAGATACGGCAGGTGGATCACGTGTGAGAGCGTGGGCAGTCGTCCGATGATCTCGCGGATATCGCTGCGCCGGTCGAACGCCTTCCCGCCGTAGCTGTAGCCATCGACGCAGAAAATCAGCTTGGGCGCCAGCTGCGAGTACCGATCGAGCACGCCACGCGTGCCGAACTCCGGGCCACAACTCGACCACATCGCGCCGACGCTGGCTGTGGCGAGCATCGCGATGATCGCTTCAGGCGTATTCGGGAGATACGCGACGACGCGATCGCCGGGGACGATGCCGAGCGCCCGCATGCGCGTCGCGAGCACGCGAACGTTGTGCGCCAACTCGACCCAGGACATGGCTGTCAGCGGCCGACTCTCAGACAAGTACAACAGCGCGTCTTCGCCGGGACGCTCATGGCGCAGCGCATGCTGGGCGTAATTCAGTGTCGATCCCGGAAACCAGTCCGCACCCGGCATCGTCCGCTTCCCGAGCACGCGCGGGGCGGCCGTCGAGAATTCGATGCCGCAGAACTCCGCGACCGAGCACCAGAATGCGTCGAGGTCGGAGACCGACCAGTGCCAGAGCGCCTCGTAGTCGTCGAACTGGTGACCACGGTCGGCGAGCCAGCGCAGGTAGCGCGTCAGATGCGAGCGCGCGAGGCGCGCCGGCGGCGGAGTCCAGAGCAAGGTGCCCTCTTCGACCTTCATTCGGAAACAGAGATTGTAATGGGATGCGGGCCGCGCCCCCTCAGTTTGACGGTATTTTGCGCCAGTGCAGCACATTGCGTCTCTTGTGGAAACAGTCGATAGAATGTGCGTATGGCGCGGATTCGAGTCGCCATGCTTGTCGGTTTGTGCTTGTGGCCGGCGCCTCAGCTCGCTCAGTCTCCGCGCGCCCCGGCCGAGAAGGCCCTGGCCGTCGTCGCCGAATTCGACGGCATCATTCATCCCATTGCCACCGAGTACCTCGATGAGGCGATCACGCAGGCGGACGCGTCGGGCGCCACGGTTGTCGTCATCGTCCTGCGCACGCCCGGAGGCCTGCTCGACTCCACCCGTGACATCGTCTCGCGACTGATCACGTCGCGTGCGCCCGTCGTCGTCTTTGTCGGGCCGTCCGGGGCCCGCGCGGCGTCCGCGGGCTTCATTCTGACGATCGCCGCCGATGTCGCCGTCATGGCACCGGGCACGCACATTGGCGCCGCGCACCCGGTCTCTGGCACCGGACAGCCAACGGACACCGTTACCGCCACCAAGGCGGCAGAGGATGTGGCGGCCTACGTGCGGTCTCTCGCCGAAGCGCGGAAACGGAATGTCGAACTCGCGGCCGAGGCGGTGATCAAGAGCCGCGCGTTCACGGAGACCGAAGCGCTCGGCGCGTCGCCCCCGTTGATCGATTTCGTCGCGCACGACGTCCCCGAGCTGTTGCGAACGCTCGAGGGCCGAAGCGTTCGGCGCTTCGACGGCAGCACGGTCACAGTTCACACGGCCAATGCGGCCATCCAGCAGATCGAGATGAGTCGGCGCCAACGGTTCCTGAGCGCCATCGCACATCCGCAAATCGCCTATATCTTCCTGACCCTCGGACTCCTCGGACTGACCGTGGAGTTCTGGAATCCGGGCGCCATCGCGCCTGGCGTCGCAGGCGGTGTGTGTCTCCTGCTCGCATTCTTCGCGCTGCAGATCCTGCCTGTGAACACGACCGGCATCCTCCTGATCGTGTTCGGTCTCGCTCTGCTCATCCTCGAACTGAAGGTGCCGAGTTTCGGCGTGCTGGGTATCGGCGGCACCGTGAGTCTCGTCCTGGGATCCGTCATGATGACCAGGACGGTGCCCGGCGTAGCCGTTCCGCTACGCTTCATCATCCCCGTCGCCGTATCCTTCGCGGGCATCCTGCTGTTCCTCGGACGCCTTGCGCTCCAGTCACAGCGGCAGCGTCCGGTCATGGGTGCAGACGCGCTGATCGGACTGCAGGGCCGCGCCCGCACGCCGGTCGTTCCAGGTGGTGAGGGACAGATCGACCTACGCGGCGAAATCTGGAGAGCCGAGAGCGCGGTGGCGCTCGAACCGGGCAGTGCAGTGAGAGTCCTGGCGGTCAAGGGCCTGACCTTAATGGTGGAACCAGCCGGCGCCGCAACGCGCCAGGGAGCGGATTGATGGACGGATTCTTCTTGTCTCCAACCCTCATCGTCTCGATGGTGGTGGTCTTCTATCTGTTCACCTCGATTCAGATTCTCGCGGAATACGAGCGCGGCGTGATCTTCCGTCTCGGCAAGCTGCTGCCCCAGCCCAAGGGACCGGGGCTGGTCTTCGTGTTCAGGCCGATCGATCGCATCGTGCGCATCAGCCTGCGGACGGTCGTGCACGACGTGCCGCCGCAGGACATCATCACGCGTGACAACGTCTCGGTGAAGGTGAATGCCGTGGTGTACTTCCGCGTGATCGATCCCCGCCGGGCGGTCGTCGAGGTCGAGAACTACATGTACGCCACATCGCAGCTGGCGCAGACCACGCTGCGCAGCATCCTCGGACAGGCGGAACTGGACGATCTGCTTTCGGAGCGCGAACAGTTGAACCAGCAACTGCAGCAGCTCCTCGACACGCAAACCGATCCGTGGGGGATCAAGGTCTCGGCCGTCGAAGTCAAGCACGTCGATCTCCCGCAGGACATGCAGCGCGCGATGGCGAGACAAGCCGAGGCCGAGCGGGAGAAGCGGGCCAAGATCATCCATGCTGAAGGCGAGTTGATCGCCTCCGAAAAGCTGTCCCAGGCAGCAGCCGTTCTCGGCCGCGAGCCGGGCGCGATGACCCTGCGCTATCTGCAGACGCTCAACGAGATCGCCGCCGAGCAGAATTCCACGATCGTCTTCCCGCTGCCCATGGATTTGCTACCCTTGCTTCGCAAGGAGATATGACGAGGGGCTCACTCGACGAATATTGCGATCCTGACGGCGCCGGTCTGGTCCACCCAGCCGCGATACATGCCGCTTGTGTTGAAGGGAGTGGCGATGTGTCCTTCGCGATCCATCGCGATCGCACCACCGGTGTCCTTCTCCTGCTTCGGCAACCGCGTCAAGATGACCTCTGATGCGGCAGCGGCAACCGAAGCGCCCGTATACTCAACGCGCGCGCAGATGTCGTAGGCGACCACGTTGCGAATGTAGTACTCACCCCATCCGGTGCCCGACACTGCGCACCGCGCATTGGCATACGTCCCCGCCCCGATCACGGGTGAGTCGCCGATGCGGCCCCATTTCTTATTGGTCATGCCGCCCGTGGACGTCCCCGCCGCCAGCCGTCCCGTGCGATCGAGCGCGACGGCGCCGACGGTTCCACGCTCGGTCGCGGGTTTTGCCTCGGCCGTCTTCGCCTCCTGCAGTTCCTTCCAACGGCGCTCTGTGAAGAACCAGTCCTTTGGCGTAGCTGGGATGCCCTGCTCGCGCGCGAACCGTTCGGCGCCTGTGCCGCTCAGCATCACATGAGGGGACTTCTCCATCACCAGACGTGCCAGCACGATCGGGTTCTTCACGTCAGTGACGCCTGCAACGGCCCCGGCGCGCAAGGTCGTCCCGTCCATGATGGATGCATCGAGGGAGTTCACACCGTCGGCCGTGAATACCGCGCCCCGTCCCGCGTTGAACAGCGGCGAGTCCTCCAAAATCACGATCGCCGCGGACACGGCGCCGAGACTGGTGCCGCCGTCGCGCAGCACACGGTACCCCGCACCCAATGCCTCCGTCAGCGCTGCCCGATACTCACGCTCCCGATCCGGCGTCATTTCTTTACGGCGAATGGTGCCGGCTCCACCATGAATGACCATGCCCCACTCGACGCGCGCCGTCGCCGGCGTGGCCGTGGTGGCCTCCCCGGCTACGCGCTGTTCGGCCGGCGGCTGGCACGCGAGGACCATGCCCGCTGAGGCAAGTGCCATCGACGAGCAGAGCAGGCGGATGGAATGCATCATGGCGGTTAACCATATACTGACCCCTCAGTACGAGGTGATGAATCATGCGGCTCTCATATTTCCGCGCCGTCGTGTGGCTTTCGCTGACCGCGGCTTGTGCAATCGTCCTTCAACACGTCGGCACGGCGCAGCAGACGGTTCCGTTCGAAAACGGCAACCCGATCGCGCCGGCTGGATTCGAACCGCACGCGATTCCGGCCGAGCCGATTGAATACGACACAGCCGAAGTTATGCGGATACGCGTCGTCCCGATAGCCCGCGGCCTCGTGAATCCATGGAGCCTGGCCTTCCTTCCCGATTCCTCGACTTCGCTCGGGACAGGTGGCGTGACAATACTGGTCACCGAGAAGGAAGGACGTCTCCGGATCATTCGCAACGGCGTTCTCGATCCGACGCCGATCCCCGGTGCACCGGCCGTGCGTGTACAGGGCCGCTCGGGCCTCATGGACGTCGTGCTCCATCCGCAGTTCGCGAGCAACCGGCTTGTCTACTTCTCCTATCTGAAACCCCTTGGCGCCGAGCGGCAGTCGGCGCTGACCGTGTCTCGCGGCCGCTTCGATGGATCCGCCATCAGCGACGTGACGGACATCTTCAGCGCCGGCGCGGGTGTGAGTGGCCCGTCACGGCTCGCTTGGGGGCGCGACGGCAAGCTGTATATGACGACACCGAGCGGCGGCAATGGCAGCAGCTCGCAGGATCCCAACAGCTACTCCGGCAAGATCCTCCGCCTGAATGACGATGGAAGTGCGCCGGCGGACAATCCGTTTGCCGGTCGCGCGGGACACAAGCCCGAAATCTACACGCTCGGGCATCGCAACTCGCTCGGACTCGCTGTGCATCCCGCGACTGGCGAGCTCTGGCAGAACGAGATGGGACCGAATGGCGGCGACGAGATCAACATTCTCAAGCGAGGTGCGAACTATGGCTGGCCGATCGTGAGTCTCGGCCGCACCTACACAGGACCGTGGCAGTCGCCGGTGTTCTCGAAGGAAGGGTTCGAATCGCCCGTCGTGTATTGGATGCCATCGATCTCACTCTCCGGCCTGACGTTTTATACAGGCAATAAACTGCCGAAGTGGAAGGGCGATGTCTTCGTCGGTGGACAGCGCACCGGCGAGATTCCGGGAACCGGCCATCTCGAGCGAATTCTCGTCAACGAGAAGCTCGAAGAGCTTCGTCGCGAGTCACTGCTCGTGCCGCTCGGAATGCGCATCCGCGACGTCCGTCAGGGACCCGATGAACTGCTCTATGTGATCGTCGATCACGATCAGAACGGCGGCATCCTTCGCATCGAACCGTCGGGGACGCAACAGAAACCGACGACGTATCCGACGCGTCCAGCTCGCTGAGACCAGCTGGTCATGCGCCGGCGCGACTTCCTTCATCTAAGCGGCACGCCCCTCCTGGTCTCAGCGCTCGCAGCATCACCGGCCCGCGTTCAGCGTGCTGCAGTCGACGCGGTGGTGGAGACCGCCACCGGCCGGCTGCGCGGTCGCGCGCGCGAAGGCGTCGTGACGTTCAAGGGGATCCGTTACGGCGCCTCGACCGCCGGCGTCAATCGATTCCAACCTCCCGTCAAACCCCAGCCCTTGACCGGCATCGTCGATGCCCTCGAATACGGCCCGCGTGCCTGGCAACCATTGCGCGCGATGATTCCGGAAATCGGCGACGCGCTGACCGGCAGCGGCCCGATGGATGAAGACTGCCTGCGTGTGAACGTGTGGACGCCCGCCATCAATAGAGGCCGCCGGCCGGTGATGGTGTGGTTCCACGGCGGCGGACAGCGGACCGGATCCGGCAACTCGATCTTCTATGACGGAACCGAGCTGGCTCGAAAGCATGACGTCGTTGTCGTCACGCTTACGCACCGTCTGAACGCGCTCGGCTATCTATGGCTGGCGGGGTTGCCGGGAATCAGCGAACGCTTTTCGCGATCGGCGAACCTTCCGCTCGCCGACCTGGTGCTCGCGCTCGAGTGGGTGCGCGACAACATTGCGCAGTTCGGTGGCAATCCGGCAAGCGTCACGATCTTCGGGCAGTCGGGAGGCGGTGGCAAAGTCGCCATGCTCTCCGCCTTCCCTGCTGCGAAGGGACTCTTCCATCGCGCGATCATCATGAGCACGCTGGCTGACACTGCCGTCACGGGCCTCGCGCCGGCGCGCGCAGTCGAGGCCGCGGAGGTGCTCCTCGCACGTCTCGGCGTGAGGGCCTCAGACGCCGAGCGACTGCTCGAGCTGCCGGCCGCGCAGATTGTTGCGGCACTGACCGCCGGGGGACGTGCCGGAGGGCAAGGCGGCCAGACCGCGATCGGCGACATCTCACTACGCTTCGTGCCGGTGGTCGATGGCCGTATGCTGCCCGCGCACCCATTCGAGCCTGCCGCATCGGGACTCTCGGCGACGATTCCACTGATGGTCGGATCGAACGAGTGCGAGGGCATTCCGTACGCCAACCCGGACGATCCGTACTGGACGAGTGAGCCAGCCAACGTATCCGAGCTCCGCGCCGACGTCAGGCGACTCGTTCCGGTGAACGATGCCGACGTGGACAGACTGATCGGGATCTATCGCACCCATCGTCCGTCCGAATCACTCGGCGACATCGCCGCGGTGATGGCAGGTGACGCGTCCGCATTGCGCCATGCCGGGCACCTCATCGCTCGACGGAAGCACGCGCAAGGGAAAGCAGCCGTGTTCCTGTATGCGTTCACCTGGCGATCGCCGGTCCGTCAAGGCAAGCTGCGTTCGATGCACGGCATGGAGCTGCCCTTTGTCTTCGATCATCCCGACGCCCTCTCCTTCATGACCGGCAGCGGTACCGGTCGTCATGCGCTGGCGGCGGCGATGAGCGAAGCGTGGGTTTCGTTCGCCCGCACCGGAAGCCCGAATCATCCGGGCATTCCGTCATGGACTCCATATGAGCCGACGGCCTGGCCAACGATGGTGTTCGGCCCGCAGGTCGCACTGATCAACGACCCGCACCGTGAGGAACGAACGGCGATGGAGGCCGTCAGAGGCTAGTTCGGCGTGGGCCGCTGCACTGCATCGATGACGAGCACAGTACCGGGAAGCTTCGCTTCCGTGAGCTTCAAGCCTGCCTGATCGGCCAGCGCCGTGAACAACGACACGCCCGTGTCATTTGGCACGATGGTGCCGTCACGCGGCCGCGCCGGCGGATCCCAATGGAGTTGAAGATCGAAGTTTCCACTCAGTCCCGTGCGATCGACGATGCGCCGGCCGAGGAGGCCGGACAGGCCTGAGGCGATCTGACTCACCGGCACGCCTTCCAACACGATTGATCCCGGCGACATCCGGAACCCGCACGCTGGCGGTCCATCATCGGGCTTCGCCTTCGCGATCAACGCAGCGCAATCGATCTTCGACGGCGTCAGACGAGGTCCGAGCCGCCGATCGGATCGGTTCATCATCAGCGCGAGACCTTGCGACTCTCGCGTTTCGGTGTGCGCGACGAGCGAGAATCGCTCGCGCAACAGGGTTTGCAGCATCTGTCGCAACAACGGCGAGCCGCGGTTCGGACCCTCGAGCGGCGGAAGTTCCTGCGTCGCCCTGGCGTCCACATCGAATGGCTCGCTACCCGCCCACCCTGGCGCACCGATGATCTCGAAGTCTTCCACGCCGTAGGCCAGCTGAATCAATGGCCGCAGCGGCGCGTTGACCGCGAGAAACCGTCCGCCCGGCTCGGTGTCCAGACGAATCAAGAGGTCGCCCGATCGATTGGGTTTCACCGATGCGACGTCAAATGTCGCCGCAGGCTGCGCGATCCCGACGCGTGACCACACCGCGACCGCGCACACGATCGAGACGCACGCTCTCATATGCCGCCCTCCGGCTATTCGACGCCGAAGGCCAGCAAAACGTTACCCGCTTGCGCGCCGCTGTTGATAGCGTAGCCGGTCGAGATGTAGACCATGCCGTCCACGATTACCGCACCCGATGTCGCAATCGCACCGCCACGCGCCGGCACCTTGTTCGCCGTGTCGAAGTCCTGCGCGGTGTTGAACTCCCACAGCTGCTTGCCGTCGGTCGCCGACACTGCGAAGAGCCGGCCGTCGCCGGATCCCTCGAAGACCACCCCCGGAATGGCCGTCGGTGCTGCGCCGAGCGCCGCAACGCCGCGGCCACCGGGACCGGGGGCCGTGAATACCCAGGCCGTCTTGCCGTCAGCGGACTGCACCGCAGCAACGCCTGCGGCGCCCATGCCGTAATACATCTGGCGCTGATCCGTTGCGCCACCCCAGACGATCCCACCGCGTCCGCGTCCGCTGAAACCGACCGGCTGTCCAGACGGATTCACCCGGAACAACACTTTGCCGTTGGCATCGGGATCCAGGGCGAGGACGTCCGCCCCCTTCGTGCCGACGAACAACGCGCGTTTGCCGCCTTGCAGCGTCACGAGGATTGGCGAGTTGCCGATGTCGTAGTCGGGCCCGAGCTTCTCCGGGCACGCCTCACTTCGGTTGGCGCCGGCACATCCGCCCATGAACAGATCGTTCTCGGTCGCGCGATGCGACCAGAGCAGCTTGCCGGTTTTCAGATCGAGTGCGATGACGGCGTCCGTGAGCGGCGATTCGGGCGGCGTAACCGCATCACCGGTGCCCACGTAGAGCGCGCCGCGAACAGGATCGATCGTCGGCGAATTCCAGACACCGCCAGTCGCCGGCCCATACAGCTGCGCGCCGTTCGCCGGCTTTTTCCACGGCTTCGGCGGGTCGGCGAGATAGGTCTTCCAGAGCTCCTTCCCGGTGTTCGCGTCGAGCGCCGCGACTCCGCCGCGCGCCGTACAGCAGGGGTAATCCTTGTTACCGCTGTTGAACTCCTCGGAGCCGGAGATCGGTACGTAGACGCGGCCATCGTAATACTTCACGCCGCCGGTGATGCGCGCAACCACGTGAGTGTCCACGCGGGTCTTCCAGAGCTGCTGGCCGGTCTGCGCGTCGAGCGCAAACACGTTGGCGTGGCCGTCACCGAAGAACACCGCCCACCGTGCGTTGCCCTGGCCACTCACCGCACCAACCATCGGTGAGTTGCGGACGATCGATCCGTTCTGGAACGACCAGTAAACGCAGCCAGTCTTGGCATCCAGTGAATAGGTGTAACCGTTGTCGCCGGACGCGAACACGCGGCCCGAGACGATCGACGGCTGCGAGTTGTTGGTCACGCCCTTGGGAAAACCGAACGACCACTTCACCTTCAACTTCGGCACGTCAGCCGCGCTGAGCCGCGCCGCGGTCGCGGACTGGAAGCGCGTGTTGCTCAGATCGTTCCCCCAGCCATTCCACGAGGGACCGGTCGACGGATCGCGCATCGGCGGATTCGCGCTGCAGCGATTCGGCATCGCCTTCGCCTCTCCGGCGCCAATGCTTCCCATCGGTCGTCCGCTCATGAACTCGGCAACGCGCTGCTTCTGGATGTCGCTGAGTACAACGTTCCCGTGATTGCGGCCGGCGAGCGATTCGAAGATCCGCTCCGGCGTCAATTGGCGGATGCTCGCCGCGGTCGGCGTCCCATCGGACGACTCGTTGCGGTGGCAGCCGAAGCACTGCCCTTGAAACGTGGCCCAGCCGCTCTCGGTGCCGGGCAGCGGTGTTCCGCGTCCTGCGGCAGGCTGTGCAGCGCCCTGCGCTGCGGCGGGTGGTGGAGTCTGCGGTGGAGTGGCGGGTGCCTGCGCGCCGATGAACGCGCTGCAGACAAAAAGCGCAGCTGCTGACACTGTGCCAAGAACGGATGCTCGATCGATTCGGCGCACGGGCAGAGTCCTCCGCCCCACAGTGTATGCTGCTGACAAGGGAAACAACCAGGATGGGTACTACCGACGTGTCATCGTCAATTGATGACGCGCCGACGTGCACTCGACTGCCGGCGCCGCACACCTCCATGGCCATTGCGGCTGCGCGCCAGGCGTCGATTCCGCACAGAACGAGAATGTGCCGTCGAGCACCGCGCTGATCGTGGATTGGCCGTTCGTCACCGCGGCCGTGGCCGTGCCCGACACCGAGACGTGCGCCGTCGGCGTCACGCGTTCGATAATCGGTTGATCTTCAAGCCACCAGTTGAACGCGTCCCAGCTGAAGACATTGAATCGGACCGCGTCGTGTGTGGGAATCAGCCACATCTTGCTGTAGCCCTGCTGGAAATCTGCCCCGTTCAGGTCGCCGATGAACGCGGTCGGCGTCGATTTCGTCACGACCGCCGCATAGGATCTTGTGCGTACCGAGGCCGGCACCTGCGTGCAGCTTGCATCGGCGGTCAAAATAATCGTCGCGCCGCCTTCGACGTTGACGACCATGGCGTCCCGCAGAAGGATGACCGTCTGACCCACCCGTGGACGTACCGTCGCTGTCTCATACCCGTCCTTTGACGCGATCAGGGCGACGCGGTCGCCGGATGCAATGGCATCGATGGAAAACTGTCCCAGTGCATCGCTGATCACCGCAACGCCCGAGGACGGCCCTTCGGCGACTTCGATTCTGGCGTCGCGAATCGGTCGTTGCACAAGATCGCGCACGACACCCGCGACGGTGACCCGCAGCGTGGTCGTGGCCGACGGTGATGTCGGCCGGGGTGACTCGCCGTGACAGCCGGCGGTAACGACGGCGACGAGCACGATGGCGCACCAGCGGATCACTTCGACCACAACCCCTCCGCAATAGCCGCGGCGTCAGGTCTCGGCTACGCCCCTGGCGCCCTGTACTCGAGGCTCTTCTTGCTGGCGGCGTCGAGTTCTTCAGGCGTAATGAGTGGCAGCGTCGAGAGTCGCACGGCGCCCGACGCATTCACCGTCAGGCTGATCGCCAGGCCAGTGGTCGCGTCGGGAAGGTCTGCAACGATGAACGCATCGTCATCTCCATACGCGAAGTAGAACGACTCGAGCCTGCCGCCGGCGGCTTCGATAGTCTTCTGGACAGCTGCCCGTCGCTTGGTGCCGCCCTCCTTGAGCAACCCTTTTGCGCCGTCGCTGTTATAGGTGGCTTTGATGAGAAACTTCGGCATGTGGTCCTCCGCAGACCGTGCATCGTACTACTCGCAGCGTCACACCAGCTGGCGCTAACGATGAGCCAGAACTCCTGGAATCCCGTCGTCATCGCCCGCCGCGCGCTTTCCGCGCACCCGTCCTTCGACCATAATGCGCGACGTGCCCACTGTCCGTGAAGCTGTTGTGTGCCTGTTGCGCGAGTTGGGGATGACTACCATGTTCGGCAATCCCGGCTCGACTGAGCTGCCCTTCTTCCGCGAGTTCCCCGACGATTTCCGCTACGTGCTCGGATTGCAGGAAGCAGTCGTCATCGGCATGGCCGATGGCTACGCGCAAGCCACGCGCAACGCCGCGTTCGTGAACCTCCACTCCGCGGCGGGCGTGGGCCACGCGATGGGCAACATCTTCACCGCCTACAGGAATCGCACCCCGCTCGTCATCACCGCCGGGCAGCAGGCGCGTTCGATTCTTCCCTACGAACCGTTCCTGTTTGCCACGCAGGCCACGAAGCTTCCTGAACCGTACGTGAAGTGGAGCATCGAGCCTGCGCGCGGCGAAGACGTGCCGGCCGCGATCGCGCGCGCGTATCACATCGCCATGCAGGCACCATGCGGTCCCACCTTCGTCTCGATCCCGGTGGACGACTGGGACCGCACGTCTGAGCCAATCGGCAAACGCACCGTGAGCCGCACGTCGCATCCGGACCCGAGTCTGATTGCGACGGTCGCCGACCAGCTCGATCGCAGCACGAAGCCGGCATTCGTCGTCGGCCCTGGCGTCGATCGCAATGACGGGTGGGATCAGGTCGTCGAGCTCGCCGAACGGCATCGGGCGCTCGTCTGGGTCAGCCCGATGTCATCGCGCTGCAGCTTTCCCGAGCGTCATCCGCTGTTTGCGGGATTCCTGCCGGCCATCCGCGAGCAGATCGTCACGTGCCTCGACGGCCACGATCTGATCGTCGCCTTTGGCGCGCCGGTGTTCACGTATCACATCGAAGGCTTCGGTCCCCACATCCCGCCGGGGTCGGATCTGGTCCAGATGATCGATGACGGCGACGTCGCCGCATGGACACCGGTGGGCACATCGATCGTGTGCAGCGTGCGACACGGCGCCGCCGCGCTGCTCGAGCGATCGCATCCGCCGGCACGGCCCACACCGAAAGGACGCAGCGCCCCACCGCCGGCAACAGCGGGCGACCGAATCTCGATGGCCTATCTGATGCAAACGCTATCTGAGCTCCGTCCGCCCGATAGCGTCATCGTCGAAGAGTCGCCCTCGAGCCGGCGGACGATGCAGATGTATCTGCCGATCGATCGGCCGAACAGCTTCTTCACGTGCGCGAGCGGCGGGCTCGGGCACAGCATGCCGGCGGCGGTCGGCGTCGCGCTTGCGGTGTCGTCGAAGCGGAAAGTCATTGGACTGTT
>Ga0126304_10000073_pt1 | contig 27518 bp, 26 predicted proteins | sample Plot25_FD_92538 | JGI IMG/M metagenome (GOLD analysis project Ga0126304, IMG submission 92538) | Serpentine soil microbial communities from UC McLaughlin Reserve, CA, USA - Plot25 | ecosystem: Environmental > Terrestrial > Soil > Grasslands | place: USA: UC McLaughlin Reserve, Lake County... | reverse complement strand
TGTGAGAAAAATGCAGTTTTATATTTTTGTAGATGTACAAGTCAAAGATATCATTGCCATCGTCCTTTGTAACAGAGGCTTTGTCATTACTGTTGGGTGAACCACCAAAATTTTGGTCTTGACCATTTTTTGAAAAGCCTATGCGATCAATAAGATATTCAGCCATAGCGCTGCTTGCAGGGTCTCTTTTTGATGCTACAAGCGTAAAGTAAGAGTTTGACACAGATTTGCCGGCATGTTAAGTAAATTTATAAATTGCGCCATGCTAATGCCTATTGAATCAAATAAATGAGTCACAACCTTAAAGAAAATGAGGAAGATATTAGTAATATCGACGACATTTTTGATGATAATAAAGATAATATTGATAAATTTCCAAAGGCCGACCGGTCATCTGCGACCGATTCAGATTTAGTTGTCGACGAAAATAAAAATGAGCCCGGACAAGATACAATTGCAGAAGAGGGTGAAATAGGAGAAGGAATAGGAGGCGAAGCGAAAGAAGGACAAGAAGAAGAAGAATCTGATACGACTACTAGAACAACGACGACTATAACGCCGACTACAACAAAACCATCTACCAACGAAGGTGAGGGAACTGCCTCCACTTCAGCCTCTACTTCCGCTTCTATAGTTGCGCCTTCTCCGACCTCAGACTCAAAGTTTTATGCGATAAGAACAACAGGTGGACAAGAACGTGTAGTAGCCAATGTCTTACAGAACAAGATTAAGTCAAAAAATATTGGGATTTATTCTATTCTCTTATTAGAGAACTTCAAAGGCTATATCATTGTCGAAGCTCCGGATGCTAATGTCGCATTTCAAGCTTTAGCAGGAGTTCGACACATCAGAGGACAGATAAGAGGGGAGCTACCTTTCAAAGATATTGAAGGGTATCTTATCAAAAAGCCAGTTGTTACAGAGCTTTCTGTTGATGATACCGTTGAGGTTATTGGAGGCCCATTCAAGGCTATGAAAGCAAAGATTACCAGGGTGGATTATGAGAAACAAGAAGCTACTGTAGTCCTACTTGATTCTCCGTATCAGATTCCTGTGACTGTAGACGCGAACTATCTGAAAAAGGTCATGCACTAGCAAATATTAGTATTCATCTTCAGGCTTTTTTATCATACGGTTCTGGCAAAATTCAAGCAAGTTAGATGTGCTGGCTGACAATCTTGCCTGCATTTCATACAGAGCTGGTTATTAAAGCCGTCAGCGTGTCTAAAAAGTAGACCACGTTTATATTTGGATTGCACTTGCGTTTTTTCATTAAATGCTAGACAAAAAGTCGGTTTCTGCGTTGGTTACAGGTGGTGAGGCAAGTGCAGGACCTCCTTTGGGACCTGCATTAGGACCTATGGGAGTAAACGTTTTGCAGGTTGTAAATACCATTAATGATAAAACAAAGGACTTTTCTGGAATGAAAGTTCCAGTCAAAGTAGAAGTGGACCCAGACACAAAGAAATTCGCTGTTGAGGTAGGTATCCCGCCGACTGCCGCTTTAATAAATAAAGAAGCAGGAGTCAACAAAGGCTCTGGGACTGCTGGAACAACCTTTGCAGGGAATATAGGTATAGAAGGTGCTATTAAAATAGCAAAAATGAAATTGGATAGTTCCTATGCTAAAGACGTAAAGGGAGCCGTTAAAGAGGTGATTGGTACCTGCGTCAGTTTAGGAATGCAGGTCGACAATAAACCTGCAAAGGAAATCTACGCTGACATACAGGCTGGAAAATACGACGAAGCCCTGCAGAAAGTTTAAAATATCCCAAACTATTTAATTTATTTTATAAATTTTAAAGGTGATATGAAAAATGTCTCTTCAAGCACAACAAGCCAGTGCTGGCGGAATGCCAGTGCTGATTTTAAAAGAAGGCGCGAGTCAAACAAAAGGCAGAGATGCACAGAAAAATAACATTACAGCAGCAAAACTGATCTCCGAAATTGTTCGTACAAGTCTGGGTCCCAGAGGCATGGACAAAATGCTGGTAGACAGTCTTGGTGATGTCACAATTACAAATGATGGTGCAACTATCCTCAAAGAAATTGATGTCCAGCACCCAGCAGCCAAAATGATGGTCGAAATAAGCAAGGCCACGGACAATGAAGTAGGCGATGGCACCACTTCGGTAGTTATATTGGCAGGATCTTTGATCGAAAAAGCTGAAGACCTAATAAGCAAAGATGTACATCCCACAATTATTGTAGATGGATATAGAAAAAGCGCGACAAAAGCTATTGAAATTCTAAACAATCTGGCTACCAAGATTGACGCAACTGACAAGGAACAATTGACTAGAATTGCCAGGACATCGATGCTAACGAAACTCATTGCACGAGAGGCTGGCGAGGTAGCTGAGTTAGTGGTCAATGCTGTTCTTCAAGTGGCAGAACAGAAGCCAGATGGAAAAGGTTACAGAGTAGATCTTGACGATATTAAAGTAGAGAAGAAGGCAGGAGGCTCTCTCGCTGATACAAAACTCATTAAAGGAATTGTACTTGACAAAGAAGTGGTCCATGGCGGGATGCCCAAGAGAACTGAAAAGGCAAAAATAGCACTCGTTAATTCGGCTCTTGAGATTGAGAAGACAGAGTTTGATGCCAAGATAAACATAAGCTCTCCTGACCAAATGAATATGTTTTTAGAAGAAGAAAATAGGATGCTCAAGAGCATGGTCGACAAAATCATTGCTACTGGTGCTAATGTTGTTATATGCCAGAAAGGAATTGATGACATTGCACAGCACTATCTTGCAAAATCAGGTATTCTCACAGTTCGCAGAGTTAAAGAAAGCGATATGACCAAACTAGCACGGGCAACAGGTGCAAGAATTGTAAACAACCTAGAAGATCTAACAGATAAAGACATAGGTTTGGCTGATTTGGTAGAAGAACGCAAAGTAGAGACAGACAAATGGGTCTTTATTGAGGGATGCAAACATCCAAAGTCAGTAACTATACTCATAAGAGGCGGATCTCAAAGAGTAGTTGACGAAGCTGACCGCTCTGTTCATGATGCCTTGATGGTCACAAAAGATGTCCTTGAAAGACCAGCAATAGTAGTTGGTGGTGGAGCTCCTGAGTCCTATGTTGCAGGAAAAATAAGAGAATGGGCCAATACATTATCTGGCAGAGAGCAGCTAGCAGCAGAGAAGTTTGCAGAATCATTAGAAGTAATTCCACTAACGTTGGCTGAAAATGCTGGAATGGATCCGATTGATACTATAACAGAATTACGAGCAAGACAAGGCAAAGGATCAAAATCGGCAGGAATTGATGCTAAAGCTGCCAAGGTTACTGACGTATCTAAATCTGATATAGTAGAACCGCTCAGCGTCAAAGAACAGGTTATAAAGTCAGCAACAGAAGCCGCGTCTATGATACTTAGAATAGACGACGTCATAGCTTCAAGCAAATCTGCACCTAGTGGACCACCAGGAGGCGGCGGGATGCCTCCAGGTGGTGGCGGCATGGGCGGAATGGAGTACTAAGATAATAGCAAACATCTTAGAATCCTTCTTTCAATTTTGTTTGCTGCTTTACAACTGCAGACTCAATCAGGAACGCACAATTATTTTCCTTTTTCTCCTCTTCTCTCTGTTGATTTTCTTTTGATAACGAAAATTGTATTACGCTTGATTAGTCTTTCTTCACATTCTAACTCAATTGCATGCATAGTTGCAGAACTAGGTAAAAACAAAATTATTCCGAGTAGTTCCAAGTCAAAATCAGATCCATGAGTAGAACCAAACTGCCTGTAGTTATGATAGGCGACCCTGATCTCTTTTAACTCGTTACTTATCGGCTTTTTTTCTTGATTCCCTGAGCTCAATGTTAATGACATCTTTGACCCAGCTTCCAGTCTCGTCTAAAGTCAACAATTTTTTCATATAGTCTTTCTGTGAGATGCCCCCGTACGCATTCACCCATATAGTGTACTGTTTCTGTAGGCTATCATAAGCTTGGGCATGGTATATACAGTATTCCTTTCCCTTATCCACTACCTGTCTGTAACATGCAGCGCATTTCTTGGTTTTTCGTTGGGTTGTAACCATACAGACTAAGGATAAGATTGATAGCGCGAATATATCTTTATAACAAAAATGAAGAAGCCACAAGAGAGCTCATATGTATATGGCGCTATAACCATACCCTGTGAATTTTTGTATGTTTGAGCTGAAGATAGTTTGAGATATACAAACTTAATAAGTAATTTAATTGAACTAGATACTATTTGCTAAGCGGACCACTACTCTAATTCTCATCCTCTAGTCCGGCTAGTTTAAAATATTTTCTTTGTCTTCGTTCGCTGGTAACAAGATTGATTGTTTGTTGTTAAATTGGTCGCTGTAGCTGGAAACTCTAGTACTAATGACGCATTAGTACTAGAGCGCACTCTGCATCTGACAGATATTGCTGGGATGTAGACGCAGCATAAAAGGATTCCAGTATTTCATCTCTGCTTCTTGTAGGCGCACCCATGCGAGAAACCAGTGAGCGTACCTGTCGTGTCCTTTATACCCTTGATACCGGGCTACTTCCAGCTAGTTCTGTCAACACGATTCACCACAGTGAAATGGACTTTTTTCCCACATCAGAAGACAGGTCGTATAAAGAATAGTATTATTAGACAGACAAGAAATGCTATATTCCAGTAAGAATGAAAAAGATTGAAGCAATAATAAGAGCTGAGAAAATGCCGGTGGTCAAAGAACAGCTCCGGCAGATTGGGATAGGAGGCATGACAGTTTCCACCGTTTCTGGGTGGAGCAGGCAAAGAGAACTTCACCTTCAGTGGAGAGGCAACCCTGTTTCGTATGACTTGATCCCTAGGACGAAATTTGAGACGATAGTACAAGACGACAAGGTCGACGAAGTCATACAGGTAATAGTAGAACATGCCAGAACCGGCGAGCATGGCGATGGCGTTATATTCGTCTCGACAATAGAAAAGGCAGTTAATATTGCAACTTTAAACCGTGATGAGAAAGGGATTTAAAAAGCTAACTTTTTTGTACGGAATGCGATAGTAGTTGATTTTACTTCTACAAAAATACTTAGCCTTCAGCGCTTAATAGCAGGGTTTAGGGCTTGCTTGGCCAAATCTGTCTCTTTTATCATGTACTATAATTTGCGTTGGGGATGTCTAATAATACTCGCACACAGGAGGAGAAAGTTTTGAGAAAAATATGCGGAGGGGCTGAGAAAGAAAAGCGACATGACAGCGATACTTACCACGGGGACGATGAGTTAAATGATGAAAAAAAGGAGGGTAAATCAGCAAGAACTGAAGATAACAGGTCGCAGTGGAGAGAAAATAAAACATGAAGAGCTTGACAAAGAACTTGCTAGGCGCAGCATGACAAAAAAGGAAGTAAGAGAATAAACCCTTGACTTAGGACACACGATTGCATTGTGTAAGAATTTCTCACGCAATAAAATATGCGTCACCAAAAATAAAAAATGATCTTGGTAATTTTATTCCTATAGTATGCACTTCGATCAGAATAGTTATAACTACGTACTACTGTTATTTAGCTAATAAGCAAAAGATTTACGGCTGATTCGCTAAGTACAGACAAAGAAATACCTTACGTGTTTTCCGTTACTTTTGTATATAAAAAAAGTGAAAAACAAAAATTGACAACAAAATTTGAAGCGTTAGGATTGAGTGCTGAAATTATTAAGGCACTCAAGGAAAATAAATTTGAAGATCCTTTTCCTATACAACAAGAAGCAATACCACTAATGCTAAAAGGTGTAGACGTTATAGGACAGGCACACACAGGTACCGGAAAGACAGCAGCTTTCGCACTACCTTTATTGACCAAAATAAAGCGCAGAGGTCCAATACAGGCTCTAATACTTGTTCCGACAAGAGAACTAGCTGTACAAGTTACTGTGGAAATTAACAAGTTTGCAAAATATACTGGGGTAAAAACTCTATCGATATATGGCGGTCAAAAAATTGGTATCCAATTTGATCAATTAAGGATGGGTGTTCAGATACTAGTCGCAACACCTGGTAGGTTGATAGACCACATCGAACGGCGTTCCTTACATCTTGATCAAGTAAAGTTTGTGGTACTTGACGAGGCAGATAGAATGCTTGATATGGGTTTTGTCGACGACATCAAGTTTATCTTATCTTGCATGAGCAAAAAAGATCGGCAAACGTGTTTGTTTTCGGCTACAATGCCCCCAGAGGTTTTGAGACTTGCACAAGAATACATGGATAATGCAAAGGAAATAAGACTTAATGAAGAAGAAATAAGCCTTGACACTATAGACCAGTCCTATATTGTTATTAATGAAAAAGAAAAATTCAAGCATTTATGTAATTTTATCAGAAACAAGGATCAGAAACAGACAATAGTTTTTGCTGCAACAAAGCAAAGAACACATAGACTTGCTTTGGAGCTGAAGGAAGAAGGATTTAGAGCGATAACAATACATGGCGATTTATCACAGAGTCAAAGAGACAGTGCAATGTATAAATTTAGAAAAGGACTTGAGGACATTCTTGTTGCTACTGATATTGCTGCAAGAGGAATAGACGTTCCAGCCGTGGGTCACATTATAAACTATGACATACCTGAAAATCCGCTGATCTACTTTCATCGAATTGGAAGGACAGCAAGAGCTGGCACAGCAGGTAAGGCAATCTCATTGGTCTCTCAATACAGAGTCGAGGACTTCAGAAGAATTCTCAAAGCGACAGATAAACCTATTCGTAAGCTAAATGAAGAGATGGGAATTGAAATCCCTCCGGTTCCGCAATACATGTACAGGGATTATCGACAAAGACGCAGTAGTAATTATCAGAGGTATAATGGTAGTGGGTACAGTAGTTATAGAAACAATACTTACCCGAACTATTCTGGGTATAGAAGTAGACCCAGCTACGGCAGCAGTGAGAACCAGAGCCATTACACATACAATGAAATATAAGAATAAAATTAGGAAGGTTCAATAACTAGTTTCTTTCTTTCATTGCCTTATATAACAAGGATTCGATATCTATTGTCGTAGCAGGAGTAGAACAATAATTTTTTATTTTCTGTACTAGAAAGTACATCAATCAAAATAGCTAATTTCCCTATTGCAAACTAAGCTGTAACCATGGATAGTTGTCTGTTATTACCATATCTCTCTCATAGTAGTTTTATGGATATCTCCATGAGATCTTCATAATTATATGCATTAAGATGAAAATCTAACAATCTACCGAGTAGCTTCGATATCTTTCTATGTCATTTGAAGCCGTAAATGCCTTGATATCTATTTTCTAAGGGGCTGTGTTCCTTACTTTGCAGGGTTGTCTGGTCTCTCTTTTGGTTTATCTAGTTGTCTATTAACACAATTTGAATCTCAGGGTGGGCAAACAAATAATCTATCATACCAGCTCCAGAGGAGTTTGCCGTATCCACCAAATAACAGTTATCCAATTGTTCTAATCTCCTTTCTGCACGCCTATTTAGTCGAAGGTGTGCACTAAAGAGTTCGAAATACATTACGCGTGATAATAATACTTATCCCAACTAATCCTTTTTCACAGATATCAGTAGCCTGGGATTCATACTAGCATAATAAAAGCCCATTTGAACTCCAAAAGGTTTTCTATTACCATACAAAACGAGAACAAGCCTTGCAAATTAACATGAGTGTGAATTTATTTGTAAATCAATCTGATTGCACAAAACTCTGAACATTTATTATCAATATAGAAGCAAGAAGATCCCTTTCCAGTTTATACTATATTGCATTCTTCAACCATCAACCGGTTCATTTTGTGCTCATCAGAAGGGTTCACTCACCAGCTATTCACAGCGTAAATGAGCGGAGGTACTTGAAAGGACAAATCGTATAACGAATTAGCACATAATTTTAATTCAAATGACACGTAATTGTCTTCGATGTCTTCCAAAGTAATATCTGGAAAAGAAAAATAGCAGTTTTGTGTATACAATAAAAATAACCTGTTCAGAGGTTCAAGTATAGACGATACGACTGTTCCAGGTATAGAATTCTTTATATGGAGAATAATAAATTTAATTCTCGATAGACTTCATTGTCCTCTTCCTATTCTATGTCACCAAGAAAATCCAAACTTGTTTTCATCGCTGCTGTGATATATCTTATAGTATTTTTTGCGTTGGCTTCAGGCATATTTAACGCGATATTAGAAGGCGTCACTGCCGGATCGGGGGCTTTTATACTACCAACAAGGTCGGCTCAAACCCTAATCGAAACGATTGTTATGATTTTTGTTCTCTTCATAGGCATGGGAGGTGCCATCATACTTTATAGAGCTGGGAAGGCGGGGACCTCAAAAACTCAAGGGGCATTTTTAGTGTCTGGTTTTGCACTTATTGCGATTTCTCTTATGCTAGGATTTACGCTGGTCAACCTTAAAGGCTGAGTAGAGTCCTACATTAGGAAACACAACTGTTTGCTGGACTATTGATGGATGCCTCATGATATTTACTGCTAAATCGTTTTCATTTAACATCTCTATGCCTAGTCTGACTATACTTTTTTGGTTCAATAGTCTTCTGCATGCATGGGACTTAATCCACATGTCTCCGGATACTTTTTTGTAGCGAACCATGCTTGTCACAAGAATAGGAATATCATAATAAACTCCATGTTTGACCAGCAACATGATAAAAGTGGAGAGTAAGTGGTTTAGATGACCAATTGTGTAATGGGGTCTTCTTGGTTCACCATTTTCTTGCCCCTTTTGCATTGAGGACTCGTTAGCTCTCGAGGTTGTAAAGGATAAGTCCGCTTCTTGCTTCTTCTCTTGGCTTTTGTGCTGTTCTTTCCTCAAGGACTGTTTTGTAAGCCTTGATTCGGTATAGGAAACGGGATACATGTTATAAAAGCTATTGAGAGAATCAAAAATCACAATTGAAGCTTCCGACATGGATGCAATGACGTCACCAAGAAGGTATTCAAATCTCCCTTCTGATGGAAGAAATAATTGAACGAGTCTTTTATCAATTTCATGATTAGTATTTGCCTCAATGACGTTCTTATTGATAACACTGATGCCATCATCATATGCGGTAATAGCCTCGCCTCTTCTGTCTGTACAATCAGACATGAATACACTTTGAGACACATAGTGATCTTTTAGAATAAGTCCTGCCGTCAAGTAAGCTGTGAAGGCGGTATCAGTATCTATGTAAAGTGTCCTCTTATAGGTTTTCCCTTGATGACGCTCAGAGGGGTGTGCCATGGCTTGCACGATCATGGTTGTGAAACATAATTTCGCATATGGGTCATCAAAGGTGAGCGCATTTAAACCTCTAGTGGTAAGAATCTCTCTTAGACCCAAACTCACGCTAATCTCTTCTAGATAGAACGTGTATATATTAGGATATATCGACACCAGCGTTGGATTATTCTATCTAACTAGAGGGTTTACTGCCGACTATGATGTCCGAAGCAATCTAATGGTAATGCAATGATTTCCTACCCTATGCACTATGCATACTCTGCTACATAGACTACAGAAATGTTGTTAGAATGGGATAGTTCGTGAAGTATGGTTCCATTATAGCAGTCAGAAAATTAGTCCCTACACCTGTCCTAAATATTTCAAATATATCATAGAATTCCATAAAATTTACAGGTTTAATTATTTTATTTCTGGGTAACTCCATAGAAATAATACTAAAAGCGTACATATTTAATTAGCGTATATAGGATTATGCAATCAATACCATCTGTTGGAATTGCATTTAGAAGGCCATTAGGTATAGGTTCTTTATACGGTTTGGGCGGTTCTTTTTCTCCCATTGAATTATGGAATAGTGCAACCAACGTTGAACAATATGCTGAATACATTGAGTACTACATCTTCTGAATATTTAATGGCAAGACAACTGGTCGAGCTTTCGAATGTTATTATCTTTGGTTCACTAGTATTACATAGTATTTGGCGGGGTCATGGGCTTTTGTGCAAGATTATCAGCAATGTAATAAAGATTCAGTTCCTCAACAATAGTTTTTCAGACTATAAGGTTCTTCTGACTATCATCAATATGTAGCGCCTTATTCAGTAGTACTACTCTGATATCAAATAGGACTAACGCTGCTGAATCTATGTAAATGAATTTATTTCATTGTTATTGCTAGTTGATTCTAATGGAATATACTGACGAGGCAATTTTAGATGTTGTTTATGCAGATTTTCCCCTTACCAAGAAAAAAATATACATGAATAACGGGTCAATTGCTCCGACTCCAGTTTCTACTATTAAAGCGATAACTGATACCTTTCTAAAGTATTCAATTGAAGGCCCAGATACCAAAATAGTAAACGAATTCATTACTTTATTAACAACTGAGCTCCGCAGCAGAATAGCAGTGCTCATTAATTGCGAGCCTGAAGAAATTATTTTCACACAGAGCACAACTGAGGGACTTAACTACGTTCGCAATGGTATAGAGTGGAAAAAAGGTGATTCCATAATAGTCAGGGGCGGGGCTCATGAACATTACGCCAACTATCTTACATGGCTGCAACTATCCAGAGAAAAAGGTGTGAATTTGATAGATTTGCAAATTAATGATTCTGGATATTTTGACATCGCGGAGCTGGAAAATTTTGCATCCAAGGGGACAATCGCAGGAACAAAAAAAAGAATGTCTAAGAAACAAACCAAACCCAAATTAATTACGCTAAGTCACGCACTCTACAACAATGGAGCAATAATGCCGATCGAGCAAGTTGGTAAGATAACAAGAGAAAACAATGTATTATTTTGTATTGATGCCGCACAAACAGTCGGCTCAATTGAAATTGATGTAAAGAAAATAGGGTGTGATTTCATGGCTTTTCCAGCATTCAAGTGGTTATGCGGTCCTCTTGGCCTTGGAATATTGTATTGCAGCAAAAGAGCAGCTGAAACTCTAAAGCCAGACTCCATTGGCTCAGAGTCAGCAACTCTTTCTTCGGATCAAAAAATTCTCGCTTACCTAGAACCGCCATTGAAATTTCAGACTGGATTTCGAAATTTCCCCGCACTTGCAGGCCTTGAAGCCTCTGTAAGATATCTTTTGCGTTTGGGCATAGGAAACATTAGAAGAAAAAATATCAAGGTGGCTAATACATTGCGAAGAGGGCTTGAGAAGATAGCAGACGTACAGATATATGGTCCTGAAGACGAAGACTTGAGAACTTCAATAATTTCGTTTTCTTCTAAAAAAATGAGTTCTAAGTCCATCGTGGATAAACTTGGAGAAAATGAAATAATATTTGCCGAAAGAGATGTCGGAGGTGGAACAAAGGCAGCAAGAGCATCTCCTCATTTTTTCAATAGTGAAGAGGAGGCAACAAGAACTGTTGAATATATCAAAAATATTTTAAAGTGATTGCTATGTCGCTGCGTAGTGTTCGGACGATAGTCAACAGTCAGTATATTCACAAAATCAGGCGACAAATGGCAATATTTCGATAGCTCAGTACAACATCTTCTTTCAATGAATCCTCGTCTTGTTCTATCTTACCTATTAAGTCCCAGATAAAATGTTAAGAGGGTCAAATGCATCCAACAGGCTGACCCCTCGGATTAGGGAGTTTAACCCTTGTCTGTTCCAGCAAATAGCGTCACTCCTCTGCATACCTCGTTCATACGCTTAACCAATTGCTGGACTTTAGTTGATCAACTCTATATCTGTAGGACGGTACATTGCTTTTGTATTTGTCCTCTTTCACATCACATTCGGATACATCTTTATCTCCTTTTCCTTATTTCATTTCATTTAATTTCATTTCATTGGATATTTTCTGAATATCCCAAAGTAATTTTTTTTCTCTTTCTTTTTTCAGTCTACCATCGTTGATGATGCCACTACGCAGTAAGTAGTCCGTTATTGCTGCCCCTATCGGCAAAGCCCCTGTTGCCCCAGGCGAATTATAATTTAAAAGATGTAATGAATAATCTTCTTTCACAAACATAGTATCAGAAACGAATTTTCCTTCTGCATCTATAAGAAGAGACCTTATCCCTGCTGTTCCCCTTCGCATAAATGTAGACGGCCTCAGTTTTGGTAGAAATTTCTTAACTCTGTTAATCATAATAGTCTTTGAAAGTGAGCTTTGTACCTCGTGTCCTAGTAGAGAAAGAAACTGCCTGTCAAATAATATCCTAAGAGTTCGAGGTGCTCTTATTGATTCTATAACCTTGGGAATAAAATATTTTGTATTTTTTATCCAATTGTATGCATAGGGACCAAAGACAGGTACAGCGTTTGGACCTACTTCCCGCCTTCCATCAATGCGAACTATCCAATGCGGATCCAGAAACGGATATTCCGGATATTTCGGAATTGAATAAACACTATTCTTTGTTAAATTATAATATTCTGGTGGTGCCTGCCAGTACTCGCCCCTAAAATGAATATCGGTATACTCCTTCTTGAGACCTAACGAATGTGCAATATCAACAGCGTTTCCGCCTGCCGCATTTATTAGAAACTGGGCTGCGATTGTGGTTTTTTGCATTCCATTGGTTACTACTAGCAATTTAGTATTCGAATTACCAGCGTGATTAGACGAGATTTCATTGACTCTACTGCCCAAAAGCATCTCACAGCCAAATAATTGGGCATCTTGGATGAGATTCTGTGTTATCAATTCATAGTTTACGCTTGCATCTTTTTCACAGAATATTGCTGATAGGCACTCTATATTGGGTTCTACCTGCTTTACTTCATTTTTATCTAAAAACCAGACATCTTTTCCTCTTTCGAGGCCGTTTGCTTCTCCCCATGCTAGATACTTATATAACCTACTTATACTGTTGTCACTGGTCGCTACCTCTATTATACCGTCCTGAATAAATGGCAACGATTTTACTTTACAATAGTCTTTCCACATTTCAAACCCTAGAGATGCAGCCATTGCAAAGAACTTCTTTTTTGTGGGATCGTACAAAAAAGGTGCATGTACTTTACCTGTATTTCTGCTGCTGGCGTGAAGAGCAACCCTTTTTTCTTGCTCAACAAGTATTATTCTAGAATTAGTTACGGAAGATATGAAATAAGCAATCGAAGCACCCAAAATACCACCACCTATAATTGCAACATCATAGAGAGAATTTTGTAATATCACTTTGGCAGTTACTAATTAATAGTCTCTCTAGTTATTACACTGATCGGCAAAAACGATTGTAATATTATTTTGCATGCGAGTAGTAGTGACGGTGGTGATAAAGGTGTAGTAACCATGACCTCGTGGCATCTCCCTTAATTAGTAGAATAACTTTTCATTAGAATAAGTGACGTGAGCGCATCTCTTATTTAATCGAGTAAAAGCCAAGATATGAAAGCATAGATGATGGAAAATAAGTATTATGTGGATATTAGACTATTCTGGCTCTTGTCCCTTCCTGCCTTGACCCTCAATTACAATCATTGTAAGAGTTGACCTGACTTTGTCGATTCTCCTAATATGCCATGTTATAGTTTCACGCAGCTTGTCCATCGTATCTCCTCTAACCTTTAGAACAATATCATAAACACCGTATACTCCACTGACTTCAACTACTTCTGGCAATTTTTTCACCTGCTTAATTATCTCCTCTTCCGAACCCAAGTCACAATTAATTAGTACATACGCAGTAGGCATAGCACAAATATGTTATCTTGCTACGTATTAAACGCTTTTAAAAAAATTTATTTTAGTATTTGATATAAAATGCTACTATCCTTGTGGAATCGTCTCTAATACCGTAAATATGACCCTCTCTCAAATCATATAAAGGCTTTAAAATGTTTTATATTATGCTTTGTTTACCTCAATTTTACATTGTCAAGGTTAGTAGAGCCAAAAGCACTTCAAGAAATAGTTCAGGAATTTGGCGAAGTTAGAAAAACTACGATGGATCTTTTCACCCCTCTTCAGCCTGAAGATGCAGTCATACAAGCAAGCGACTTCGGTAGTCCTCCAAACTGGCACATTGCCCATGTAACATGGTTCTTCCACCAACTACTGAATAAACACGGTCGAAACAAAAATATTACCAAGTCAAAGGCAAATGCAATTAATTTACGTTATTTAAACTCATACTATCAAAGGTTTGGAGAAATACTCCCCAAATCTGAAAGAGGAAGATACCCAAGACCTAATATTAGAGATACCATCAAATACCGAAGAATTATCGAACATGAAATCATCTCTTTTCTCAACGATGCTGGACAAGCAAGTAATGAAGAGAATAAAAAAGTATTGGAAGAAGTATTGTACCATATTACACTCGGAAACCAACATGAAATGCAGCATCAAGAACTCATGATTTATGATTTCCAATACTATTATCAGAGGTTCTCCGATCCAGATGACAATTATAAACCTATTAGAAGAAGGACAATTTCAGCACCAGCTTCAGGAACGGCAATGACTTCAGTGCAGGAAACTGAATCCTCATCCCTAAAATCACCTTATCTAGAACTAGAATATCAGAACAACGAAAGATTCTCCCCCGAGAGAGGCGGCAAAGCCAGCAACCAGAGAATTTTATCGGAATCAGATATATTGGAAAACATATTCCAGAAGATGGCGATTATAAAGGGAGGGCTATACGAACTTGGGTTTAATGGCAAAGGGTTTTGTTATGACAATGAACTGCCCGAACATTCAGTCTATTTGAACCCATATAAAATAGACAAATTTCCTGTCACCAATGGCGAGTTTGCGCGATTCATTGAGGACGGCGGGTATGACAACTATAGATACTGGTTATCCGATGGGTGGGATTTGGCTCAGGAAAAGAACTGGTATGCTCCACTGTACTGGGAACGTAGCGCTGAAGATTCTGGATGGATTAAAAAAGATTTTCGTGGATCTAATAAGTTAAACCCCAATGAACCTGTAACCAATGTGAGCTATTATGAAGCAGATGCTTATACAAAATGGGCAAAAAAGAGGCTGCCCACAGAGGCTGAATGGGAAAAGGCTGCCAGCTGGAATGGAAATCTACAAGGAAAAACAATGTACCCATGGGGGGATGAAGGACCAACCTCTGTCTATGCAAACTTAATGGAGTCTTATTTATGGGGACCATCTGAAGTGGGTTCCTTTCCTCTAGGAAAAAGCTATTATGGATGTCATCAGATGATAGGTGACGTTTGGGAATGGACCTCATCTGAATATGTACTCTATCCTGGCTTTGAGTCCAAGTTTCCGGAATATACTGACAAGTGGGCTATTAACCAAAAAGTACTGCGGGGTGGATGTTTTGCCACGCCTTCGAAGCAAATAAGAAATAGCTATAGAAATTACTTTAGACCCCATGACAGAATCCTGTTTTCGGGATTTCGCTGTGCCAAAGATCTATAACAATAAGAGTTGATGTCTGGTGCTTGATCTTTCTTTGTTTACAAAAAACAGGGCACCACATTCCGATAAAAACAATAATAAGGTATTAGGTTGAAACGGCTATTGCTTTAGACAAACAGAGTGATGATAATGGAAGTTAACACTGCGACTGCTTTTTTAAAACTCGGATTATTGCTGTTTTTAGTCAATAATATTGTTTTTGTTGTCATGTCAAATATAGCCAACCATGATGGTTATGCGCAAACTAGCTACTCTAGCGCCACTAATTCACTCAGATTTAGTAAGCCAGTTAATTTAACAAATAACTTTAGGGACTCTGTTTATGCGCAAGTGGCTTCTCACGGAAACAATGTTTACATGGTTTGGCAGGAGAATCCTCCATCCCCTATTTCTGAGAGTGCTAATTCAGTAAATTATGACATCTTCATAAGGATAAGTATTGACGGAGGTTTGACATTTGGCAAAGAAATAAACCTGAGTAATAATCCAGGTTTTTCTGAGCATCCACAAATAGCCGCTTCTGGAAATAATGTATATGTAGTTTGGATTGACAACTCTCCTTCCATAGGTTCGTCAGAAGCAACAGGAAATAAGAAAATATTGTTTAGAAAAAGCATAGATGATGGAAATACATTTGGTGAAACAGTCATCTTGAGCGATACTCCTAATGCAGACTCTTCCAATCAAGAGATAACTGCTGCAGGAAATAATGTCTATGTTGTATGGCAAGTTACACCGCTGCCGACCAAAGATCAGGACAGTATTAACAGCAGTAACGGACAGGATAGTAATACTGACGATAATGGTGACAAAGGTAGTATTTCGTTTATTGCAAGTGTAGATAATGGAGAGACTTTCAAGGAGGTTAAAAGTCTAAGCAATGCTGCTTTCAAATCTTATCCAAAGATTGCTGCCTATGGAAGTGGCATCTATATAGTGTGGAATATTGGTATAATCGGTGACACTAATGATTCTAATAACGCCAATAACAATAATGCAAACAATGGCATATTTTTTACTAAGAGTTTTGACAATGGAAACAGTTTCAGCAATTTGACAAAGCTAAATGCCGACTGGAATTCTATTGGAGAATCTCAAGTTGCAGCCTATGGGAATAACATATATGTTGTTTGGGGAGGAAACCCTGACCACAAGGTGGCTAGTAACTTGTTTTATACGACAAGCTCTGATAACGGCACTAATTTTTCTGTTCCGAGATCTCTTACCGAGAAAAATACGTTAAATGTCGAAGTTGCTGCTGATGCTAATTTTGTTTATATAGCATGGCAAGGTGTTCTGCCAAATGACAATGAGGAGATTTTAGTCAAAAAGAGCTCAGACGCAGGAGCCACGTTTGCGGAAGCGAATGAGAATGTAAGCAAAAATGAGGGCATCTCAGAGTGTACTTCTATAACCATATCCGAAGATACAAAGAAAGTTTACCTTGCCTGGGAGGATAGCCCGGCTGGAAATCATGAAATCCTCTTTGTACGAAGCTTATAGAGGATATAGATGATTGATTGAATTCAATGTATCAATAGAACAGTAGACGTGCCATTCTTTGATGACAGTAATCAAGACCTTGCTAACTAAAAGATAAAGAGCGAAAGAAAGATCAATTAACTGCTGTAGAATTAGAAAATGAAGATGAAAGTGAAGGTGAAGAAACTAACTTTTCTATTGATTTAATAAATTCTAATCCTTTCTTTGTTGGAGTTTCATACTCTATATCGCTTATGGTGGGTTCAAAGCTGGCATATCCATTGTAACCTATGCTACAGAGGGATCGCATAATGGACTGAAAATTGGTGTGAGCATATCCTGGCATTTTTCGATTGTTGTCAGCAAAATGCATGTGTCTTAGCAGTTTACGCGATTTCAAAATTGCATCCTCAAAAGAATCTTCTTCAATATTCATATGGAAGGTATCTAATAGTATTCCAAAGTTGTCATGATTTACTTTGTCAGCAACATGGAGGCCATCTTTTGCAGTACTGCAGAATGGGGTACTGTATCTATTTAGCGGCTCTAATAACATGTAAACTCCATGATCTTCTGCAAACTTGGAGAGTTTGGTCAAAAGAGGAATAGCTTTCTGAACAACTGTCCTTTTTCTATCTTCAGATAATAGTCTATGATTCCTATCGAAGGCAGCCATTTCATTATCAGCAAAAAGGCAGATATTCATTTCATTTCCTCCTACTGTTTGGCACATCTTGATACAATCCATGACGTATTCTTCAGCATGCTTTGTAATGCTCCTGTCAATACTCAGCAGCTTTCTTTTCCAGCCGTCCTCACTTATAGAGCCCCACATTCCAGTAATGCCACATACGGGAAAATTGAATGAATCAAATATATCTCTCAACTTTTTCATTTCCATTTTTTTGGGTTCTCCAAACATTTCCACAGCATCATAGCCTTGACCCTGGAGTCTTTCTAATGTTCTTTCTATGGGTTCAATATGATTAAAAGAAGATAGTGTAATAGAATATCTTAATCTCAATTCCTTTTCACTCCACTTTTGAGCTAAAGTAAAAATTTTTTATTATTATTCATTATAAAGTTTTTCGATCTATTCTATAGTTCAATTTTTCCTGGATACAGAAAAGAAAAGAGAATTCGGCCGAGGATCATTTACCTACTGGAGACGATCCTAAGCTTTTCTATTTATTTCCTGATGTTTATTCTTCTTCAGGTTCTCCTTCTTCTCCTTCTTCTCCTTCTTCTCCTTCTTCTCCTTCTTCTCCTACTGCTTCTTCAGCAGGCAACATTTCAGTTATTACGAGTACTTGAGAATCCGCAGCATTTAGGTCTTGCAGTGCCTTTGCATTGTCGTTGCCATGCAAAGATTCTCTGGCCGTGTCTATGTTACCCTGTAATGTTGATAGCTGGTCAGACACTGGTCCCTTTGGTTCTTCATTTATTATCGCAAAGAGAGCTCCATCAGCATTATTCAATGCCTCAAGAGCTGCCTGAGCATCATTGTCTTGTAATCCTATACGAGCGGTGTTTAGGCTGTCGCGTACTGGTTCGATATCTGAACTAGTTAAGTTAGTTGTGGGGGCTGTTTGGTTGGTTGTTGCACCCGTTCCTTCTACTTCTTCAGTAAAAGTAGCATTTTCGCCAAAGACATCTTCAGCTTGTCCTGCTGCCTTCTGAGACAAATTCATACTCCCAACAAAGACAAAGGCTGTTGCAAGCAGTGACGAAATAACTATAGCAGACAATATTGTAGTACATTCGCTTTTATTCATTAGTAAGTCTACAGGATATCATTCAATATAATTATTGGCCTTCTGTCTAATTTAGTTGGCGTAATATTCTATACTCTTTTCTTTTCCAGTCTTCTTCTGTATTTGTCTTATATAGATTTCTTTCTTTTTGCTTGCTTTATATTGTCATGTCCTAGATCCTACTGTGCGAGAGCAATTCGAAGAATACGGTAAGCCGGTCTCAAGTTCAAATACTTGATGTGATACTACAGTAATAGGAGTTGGGATAGGTCTGGCTCAATGGAGCAACACAAAAGCACGCCAGCGTTCCACGCATTTTCCCTGTTTTGATTCCTCTATTACTAATACCTAATATTACCTCCCAAAAATGAGCTAAGGATGCCTACTGCCTGTTTTCTGGTTATGCTTACCCTATTATTGACCTGTCCAACATATATCAAAAAGACTACCAAGGGCATCAGCAGAGTATGCATAAAATAGATATCAATAAATTATGAATAGAATATCAGTCTCAAGCCGACTAAAGAAGAAGGAATATGTACTAGAGACAATGATAATAAAAAATAAGGGCAGTAGTTAGAGAGAGGTAATAATATGGAATTGCAAGATGGCGGTCGTCTAGACGATGTTATTGACAAGAAGAATGTCCAGAGAACTGCAAAAATTGAGAGAACAACGCATGAGACATTAATAAATGTGAATGTCAATATCGATGGTTCGGGTCAGACCCTAGTCAACACTGGTCTTCCGTTTATTGATCATCTAATTACTTCATTTGGAAAGCATAGTATGCTAGATATTGATTTGAAGGCAAAGTCCAAAGATGGAATTGTGCACCATCTAATAGAGGATGCCTCGATTGCGCTTTCTGTAGCAATAGATAAAGCGCTGGCAGATAGACTGCAAATTACAAGGTTTGGTTATTCCCTTGTCCCAATGGATGAATGCCTGTCGTATGCTGCAATAGACCTAATAAAACGCCAATTCCATAATATACAATTAAAGCTAACCAGAGACATTATCGAAGAAGTTTCCAGAGAGGATCTAGAACATTTTGTTTTGTCTCTGGTGCAAAATCTGAATGCCTGTACACATATCATGGTACAGTATGGAGATAATGATCACCACAAAGTTGAATCTGCTATCAAAGCTTTTGCTGTAGCACTTAGAATGGCCGTTAGTATAGATAAAAAAAGAACAGGGACTCCAAGTACAAAAGGTGCAATATAAAAATATAAAGTGGATACAATGAAGACGACCATACCACAGATAAATAACAACAATAAAATCAATTGTCAGCAAGAGCAGAACAAAACTCGAGCTGCGCCTGCTGATATCAGTCCCAAGGTAGCAATATTTGACTACGGAGCCGGCAATCTTTTCAGCTTAAAGGCTGCCCTGGAAAGAAATGGCGCTGGTAACATTTCAATCATCCGTGATATGAAATCTCTTGATAATTTTGATGGGCTTGTCTTACCCGGCGTAGGCAATTTCGACCCGGCAATTATATCCGTCGGACAAGATAAAGAATTGCTCATTGCCGCCATTGAACGCAAGATGCCTGTTCTTGGAATTTGTCTTGGTATGGAGATGCTATTTAACTACAGTCAGGAAGGCACGCTTGAAGGCCTTAAAATAATCGATGGGAAAGTACTAATGCTTGACAAGAAAAAGGTCAAGGTTCCTCATATGGGTTGGAATAACCTTCAACTCGCAAAACACAAAAGGAATATCTTAGATAGAAGTGGGAGAAGAAGCAGCCGGACTGATAGCGAAAACGGTAACGGCGGCAATGGCAGTAGACTCTTACATAATATTGGAGATAATTCATGGGTATACTTTGTACACTCTTATAGAATACTCCCGGGGAAAGCAGAACGCCAAATAATTGTTGCCAACTCAAAGTACGGCGATAACCAAATTCCAGCTGTTATAGAAAAAGGCAATATTTTTGGCACTCAATTCCATCCGGAAAAGTCTGGTCCAATTGGGTCTCAAATAATAAGGAATTTCTTGAAAATATGTTCTTCTACCATTATTGTTGCTGAGGACAAATGAAAATAATTGCTGCAATCGACCTCATGGAAGGAAGTGTCGTTAGACTTGTTAAAGGCGACCCTGCCAGCAAGATAAAGTATAGCAATAATCCAATAGAAACAGCACAAAAATGGGAAGCAGACGGAGCAGACATGTTACATGCAGTAGACCTTGATGCGGCGCTTAACACTGGCAAGAATAACACCAAAATTATTTCAGATATCATAAAATCAGTCCAGATACCTGTGCAAGTTACAGGTGGCATAAGGTCGGTTGAGGCTTTAGATGAAATGCTTGGTCCTAAAAAGGCGGCAAAAGTCGTGCTGGGTACCTTGGCCTTCAAAAATCCGGACTTGATAAAGCAGCTTTCAAGAAAGAAGCTCGAAAAAATTGTGATATCAGTTGACCAGATAAATAACATGATTATGGTTCAAGGATGGAAGGAAGCTTCGGGAACCAAACTAACTGATGCTATAAACATGTTTTTGTCCATTGGAATTAATGAATTTTTGTTAACAAGCGTTGAGCGGGACGGAACATTGGAAGGACCTGACCTAGAGACCTTGGAATATGCCTGCAGTTTTAATGGTGCAAAAATTATAGCAAGTGGTGGAATCTCAAGTCTTCTGGATATAGTAAGACTCAGAACAATAGGATGTACTTCTGTTATTTTGGGAAGGGCAATATATGATGGAAAACTCAGTTTGTCTAGGGCAAAGGCGCTGGTATAGAAATTGCCTCTTTCAAAGAGAATAATTCCATGTCTAGATGTCGATAATGGCCGGGTGGTCAAAGGTGTCCATTTTGCAGAAGTAAAGGATGCTGGAGATCCAGTTGCTTTGGCAAAAAAATATAGTAACCATGGTGCAGATGAACTTGTCTTTCTGGATATAACTGCGTCCCAGGAGGGAAGAAATACTATGAAAAATATTGTAAGAAGAGTTGCAAATGTTATTGATATACCTTTTACAGTTGGTGGAGGAATTAAAAAGTTAGAAGATGCACGTGCAATTTTGCTCAATGGGGCAGATAAAGTATCTATCAATACTGCAGCGGTAAAAAACCCGGAACTAATTGGAGAATTAATGTCGATATTTGGAAAGCAATGCATAGTTGTAGCCATCGATGCAAAACGAAACTATAATTGTGAAAATACAATAGACAAGAAAAACATCTTTTCCATCTATGGGAGAGGTCGCAAGGTTAAGAACCAGAGCGATAGAAATAAGAATAAAGCCAAAAAAAACCATACAGACGTTAATGATAAGGACAAGTCAGGGGATCTTCATATTGGAAGCAATAAATATTGGTTTGAAGTAAAAATTTACGGCGGTAAAGAGGGAACTGGTATCGATGCTATTCAATGGGCTAAAAAAATAGAATCTCTTGGTGCAGGGGAGATTCTTTTAACCAGTATCGACACTGACGGAACAGAATTTGGCTATGATATAGAATTAACAAAGGCAATATGCCAGGCCGTACGTATTCCTGTAATCGCCTCCGGCGGTTGCGGAGAACCAAAGCACATGTTGCATGTTTTTAAAAAGACAGACGTAGACGCAGCCTTGGCAGCATCTATTTTCCACTATGATAAATTCAGTATCGATAAAGTCAAGAAATATCTAAAAGGCAACGGTATTCAGATCAGGATATGATAATATAATATGTATTGCACACCATTGACTCAGAGTGATTGGACATTTGGAATATTGTTGCATGATATCCGATCAGTCAAATTATATATCTACTAATAATGTGAGCATTCAGGATACAATTGTTATCCTAGATACAAAGACTGCCCTTAGTAATGTATATGACTTGACATGAGAAGGACATGAAGATAGTACACAAACTAATCCACAGAACCGTCGGGCTCAAAGTCGACAGGACCGTTGTCGTCTTCATCATTATTGTCATTATTGTCTCCGTCTCTACTATCAGAACCTGAGTTGTCTTCGTAGCCTACAACGGGACAAGTAGTGGTAAGGTTATGTCAGGCTGACCAAGAGTAAATAAAGGTGTAGAAAATCATCCGCAGCGGCTGTTTGGGCTTCAGTAGTTGGAGCTGCAGTAAGAGGACCTGTGGGTATTGCCTGATTAAGTGTAAGCTCAAACCTGGTTATGCTAAGGCTGCTCTGATTAGCCAGTAGTGGAATATGGCTAAATACGATATATTTTGGTACACGTCTCTCTGTTTCTGTTCTCAAATGGTCTAGACTTCTAATAACTTACTCTCATCGAATGTCTTGGCTCCATACCAAGAATATCTGAAATAATCAAGACACCATTCATGAAATAGCAAGTTATCTTTACCACTATAAAATATGGAATTCAAATCAGCCACAGGCTGCCCTCTTTTGAGTGTTGGAAACATAACTGTAGCTTCTTTTTCATTTAATATTACTGCCACCGGCATCTTATCAACCATCCTTCTTTCAACAAGGCCCTTTTTCAACAAATCTTGAAATCCCGCATCTTTCAATAGATCCGTTCTCTTTTTTGGAACGACGGTTTGTTGGGATAAAATATAATTGAACTTTATTCCACGTTGCTTTAGTATTGCTAACAAAGTTTCGATTAGCTCTAGTGGAATCTGAGGAAGCATACCATAAATACACTCCCGAGCACTATTGTAGATCTGTTTCCAACGCTCCAAAACTGCAACCAATCCCTCTATATACTCTGAATTGTCCAATGCTCCGATTCTATGAACGAATTTCATTGGGATGTCTCCCAAATAATGATCTGAAAAGTATTCCTTGTTTCTCGAAAGAAAATTCATAGTTGGAATCTGCAGTAGTATTGTAGTGCCAAAAGTGGTTAGGGAGAATTGGCCATTTGCATCCTTTCTTATTAGGCCCGAATCTTGCAATCTATTAAGATTCCTGTGAACCTCTTGCATTGTTACATCAAGGTCTTTTGCTAATTGTGCAAGCTTACTGCTCCGCTTGTTTAGCCTGAATAATATGGATAATCTTTGCTCACTGGCAAGTTCAAAGAAAATAGTGCTCGTGCTTATGAAAGAGGATGATTCCTCGAGGCTTATGCTATCAGAAGCCATATAATATAACTTGTTTCTAGTAGTGTCCGAAACTATTATGCTTTTTGATAAGTGGTATGACGTAGATTCATAGATTCGTATTCTGGATGCCCGACGTACGGAATTCCCCTATCAGACCTTTTTCTCATAAGTGGTGATTTGCAGAAAATCCTGTCATCTACCTGCCTACTTACCTACAAGTCTTAGTTATCTACTTGGTGCTTCTTATTGTTAATATCAGAAAGGTCATCTAGAAGTGTTCGTTGAATTACTTCAAATCCTCCCTCTTTGATTTTTTCACTATTCTCGGTAGTTCGACTAGTATTGCTATTGGTTTGACGAGTTGTATTATCTAGAATTCTTCTCACTCTTGCAGCACGTTCCGTCCCAAAACCAGAAATCCTTGCAAGTTCAGCAGCCGATGCGTTGAGTGCTCTGATAGGAGTTTGAAACTTGTCTAACATTCTTACCGCAAGTTTATCTCCTACACCTGGCAGAGAAGATATAATTGATAGCTGTTGTATATACCCGGGGTTCCCCTTTTTGATTCTCTTTAACAATGGTCCAGTCGCTCGTCCATTCTGCAGCGACTTATTGACCATAACTACAAGCAATTGAGATGTACAATCCGCAGAAGGGGTATGGATAATAGGAATTCTAAAATCGAGAGCAACCTTTGCCAATGCGTCATAGATCAGAGGAATCTTTTCAATTAACGATTTTATTCTTCTGCGTTGAGTGAAGGCGATATCTTCGGTAGCAATATTTTTGCCAGTTACATCGTCGAGTAGAATAGTTCCTTCTCGTAATTGCTGTTTTATTTCTACCTCACGTGGAACCTCTATTTTTTTTCCTTTGCTTTTGCCCTTTTTGCTCATGTCCCTCTCTTCAACTTCTACTTTTTCGTTTTCCTCTTGTACGTTCTCACGTTCTCCATTAACTTTCTGTTCCTGTTCCTCTCCCTCTTCCTCTGGAATATCCATAAGATCCACAATATTTCCCTCTACAATGAGGACAGGCTTTACATAGTGCTCATTAAGTTGTGAGCACTGTACAAATAACCTTCCGTCGTAAATAGAGTTCAGCAGGTCTTGCATTGTCTTTCTCTCTACTGCAGTTTCAGGAGATACAACATAATCACCTACTTTTAACTGTGCGAAATCTATGATTGCGCCTGCTTGTCGCAGCAAGTCTGGAATGCCACTTTTCCTTTCTCTTTCATCTATGACAATTCTGGTTGGCACGGATTATCTATGTGCGAGCTATTAATTTGTCTAACGCAATTACTTTTCTAGAGCAAAAATAATAAATAATAAAATGCAAGGCTGGCTTAAGATACTCCTTTGCTTTACTTAGCCCATTCGTCTGTTGCTCCTGCTCCAAGTCCGCTACAATTAGTCAGATCTTTTCGTCTGTTCTGTGCTTTCTCCCGTCGTTAGTTAGTCTGATTGGCTTCATTAGCGCTTTGATTACCCCTGTACAAGTGGAGAATCAGTCATTGAAGCTGACCCGTTATAAATTGCCAAAAACAAAACAGCCATTGTAGCTGCAGAGACGGCTGTTTCTTTGTAAACGTTGAGCGTCTCCCTCCGCTCTCAAGAGCATTTAAAAGTTTCAGGCCTAATAATTTGTAAACGATAGCAGAGATTTTTAAAGTGAGGGCTTTATTCACTGGCCCTGAGGTCGTGTTCCAAACCCGCCGCCTCCTGGTCCACCAACGCCTTGTCCTCCCGAAGGAGTTCCAAAGCCAGGACCGGCACCAATACTACTACCACCGGCTTGCATCTGACGAATCATTGTATTAATTTTATTTTCAACTTCCTTTAGATTATCTTTTACTCTTGTTTCTTGCTTTCCTAATACAGTCAACCTTGTATTTGATAGTTCTTTCTTTTCTTCAAGTTCCTTCAGGACATCGTCTTTGTTTGTTTTTATCAAAAGAGGTCCTGCACTCTTGTAGACCGATGCATCATTGCCCTCTAGCTTTCTTAATTCATCTAGTGCTCTATCAATTTCTACTACTTCTAACTCTACCTGCTGCTTTTGCATCATAATTGCCTGCAAATTTTGCTGAAGCTGTTGTAAACGTGATAATTGTTCCCTCAACCAAGGCGGGAGCTCCTGTTGGCTCATACTACTACCATATTAAAATAAAATACGGTTATATATGCTTCCAAAATTAAGATTCCAAATTCCCTTCGGCTATACATCTATATGATGTATGAGCAAGCCGCAAGTAAGAGTTTATACTCGCTCGCAAGGACGGGATATCGTCTGATTCTATTTCTATAAACACATTTGAGTTGTCATCGTATGATACCTTAGTGTTATTATCTAAATTCGAAGGATTTACTCTCAATGTCAGACTAGATGAAGGGGTACATGAAGAAGAAAATGTCATCGGAGGCTTCAAAGCAATACTTACCGATTGAGCAATACGGCTATGCGATGACCTCCTATGCACTAGAGCAGAAATATCAGATAATGATTTAGAATGCCTACACATGAATTTAGGAGACTTAGAGCCTCCTTTTCTCTTTAGTTTAGTTTCTTTTTCTCCAAATGATAGTTGTATCTTAGCTGTGCAACTTTTTGGACTCGAAACTGTAAGCCCCTCCTGCAACCTTGTAGTTACATTTCGGGCAATGCCATATACCCGCAGCAATTCTACGGAACTGCAATGAAGCGCATTTCGGACACCGTCTTTTTTGTTTCAGTACACTATAGACTTTGCCATACCTCTTGCGTACAGTGGCTCCATATCTTACACCTAGACCCTTAAGTGCTGTCGCGCCCTTTCTCCTTCTACTAACCAGTCTTATTAGTCAACTCCTGCAATTTCGCTCTTATTTGCTCCCCTTTAATTCTTGCCGTTTCTGCTGCCTTTTTGATTTGTTCTCTTGTGAACCCTCCGGTGAAACCCTTTTGTATTGCAGCATAATCGCCGTTGGAGTTTGTAGTAATTGTAATTCTAGCATTCATACAAGCCTCTTCTTCGGCAGTTGGGTCTAAGATTATTGTATCACCAATCCGGACTTGAGTAATGGACACGGGTATAGTTGTAAGCGGCGGGTCCTGGGTTTTTCCAGTATCAACTACTTTTCCATCTTGAATTTCAAAAACAGGAAGCTTGCAGCTCAACAATGCTGAGACAACCGCATACGAAGTGGCATCCAGTAGATTTCCATCGGTATTAAGAATGCTACAGTCTACAAAAATCGTATATACAATTTTCCCTGGAACCAGAACCAGCCTATCAAGATCAAGCATCTCCGATTCCCGTATACCTCTATCTACTACTCTTGCTAACTCAATTGTTTCTTCATCGGGTGGTCCAGGTTCGATATAAGGTGAAGCAGTAGGAAGTACCTCTGCCGAAATAATTAACGCTCCTTTGTTTTCAAGTCCTTCGAAAGGTTCTCCTGTCTCTACTTTTATGCCTGCAATGACCTCTGAATCGCCCAGCTTCACTTTCGCAGAACCATTTGCCTTTTTTATAATGTCCAATTCAGCTTCAAGCGTTCTCATATCGTCTAGGGCTCTACCATCAAGTCTTTTTCCCTTTGAAATTACGTCCCACATTTGCTGTCTGCGTAAATGTTCAACTATTATGGTCGAACGCTTAGATGAGCTCATGTTATTGTTGTTCCTCCTTTACCTCCGTTTCATTACCAAAATACTTTTGCATTAATGCTTGTTTTTGAATTTCATAAACCCTCTTACAACCTTCTATTGCTGTATTAACACATTCGTTAAACTGATCTTTTGTGAGTATACCATCAAGTTGTAGTAGAGTTACCTCGTCTAGATGTGGCATATAGGCAATTGGCATGTCTGCTCCGCCTTCTTT
>Ga0126304_10000072_pt1 | contig 27526 bp, 23 predicted proteins | sample Plot25_FD_92538 | JGI IMG/M metagenome (GOLD analysis project Ga0126304, IMG submission 92538) | Serpentine soil microbial communities from UC McLaughlin Reserve, CA, USA - Plot25 | ecosystem: Environmental > Terrestrial > Soil > Grasslands | place: USA: UC McLaughlin Reserve, Lake County... | reverse complement strand
TTCTTCTTCTTCTTCTTCTTCTTCTTCTTTAATTCCAGTACAAGCACAACAGCAAAAAGAGACACCATCAACTGTAAATGACATTTTTAAGATAATCGTAACACTATTTGGAATAGATCGTAATATTGGTGATGTTGTTACATTTGTTAATGTAAATAACATTACACAATCTAAAGTCTACAATCCATTAAAAGAAAAATTTTTATCAACTAATGGTCATAATGGCACCTCTGAAGTTGCATTCACATTTCCAAATGAGACTATAAATGAAGGTACCAAGTTCACTGTATGTAATATGATAGTGCAAGAATTAAGTATAATATGCCAAGAAGGTACCAATTCACCTGCTGCAAGACCTGAGATTGTAGACCTAGAATTGGATTCTGCTCAATTTCTGAAAGTAGGAGAACCAGAAGTGGAAAAAGTAAAAGAAAAGACAGTAATAGTAGAGGAAGCAGACAAGGAGAGTAATGAAGTAGGCGATGAAAACGAAGACGTTGAAGATGTCTAAGGATGAGTATTGCATATAAGAAGAAAAAACAATATCCTAGATTGTTTACATTGATTTTCTTTGGTGGAAGATTACTTCCGGTTGCCATATTATTATTAGCACTAAATACAAGCCCTGAAGTCCAAGGACAGTCTACTACAGAGCTAGTAAAGAAAAAACAGGATATATTTAAGATTGTTTTGACAGTAGATGGAATAAATCTAGATACAGGAGACATTATAACAGTCGTAAGTGTAAATGGTGAAACAAAATCCAAGTTGTTTGACGATATACAAACATATGAGAATTCCATAAACAATGGTGGCAACGTATTTGTAGAATATGTTTCAACATTTCCAAATACTAAAGTCAAAGCAGGTGATGAATACAAAGCTTGTGCATTGCTAGTGCAGAGCTCACAATTGATGTGTAAAACAGGTAAGAATTCTCCTGCTATAAGACCAGAAAATGTAGATCTGTATTTACAACAAGATGAAGAGAAGTAGAAGAAGAATGTAGTCAAAATATTCAGCAGTTTCACTAACAGACAGAGTCATGCTCCAAATTGAAAGGTATTCGTATAGAAATCAGAATCAACTCGTGTTCCATTAATTGAAGAAAAGATAAATGTCTCCAAGAGAGAAGTTCCGTACAAAGAAGCTGCCTTGATAAAAGAACCTGTAACAGAGATAAAGACAATGAAAGTAACTCTGACCTATGAAGAACTAATAGTTGAAAGAAGGCCTCCTACTGAAGCTACGACCTCTCGCAAGGGTCTAAGAGCACCTATTACAAGTAAAGAGGAAATAAAGATCCCATTAAAAAAAGAAGAAGTAATAGTAAAAAAAGAGCCTTTTGTCAAGGAAGAAGTAGCTATTAAGAAAAGGCGTATGGATGAGAGAAAGACATATCCTGTCATAGAGGAAAGACTAAATGTGCAGAAAAGAGAATCTACTCGAGAGGCAACTATACCTGCATGCTCTTACTCAGAGACTTCGGCACACAAGTATTTTGTCTCTAAAGAAACTGAACTTTATTTGAAGTATGGATGTAGCCTTAATGGGCTTATCGTCTGCTTTATAGGAGAAAATATGTTTCCCTTATGTTACCATCATCACCAGAGAGTGATCCAGTGGCATCAAGAAACAGATCCAGATACACGTATGGAATGCCGCTCTGTTTGGGACATAAAATGAGAATGATTACTAAGTGATAGCAAATCTGGTAGTAGAATAATGAGTCGTCGGAAAGCAAATAAAGTAGCGATAAATAGCAAACAATATATAGATCCATGCTACAGCCTGACAGATTTCAGTTCGATGGAAGGGCATTAACGTGTCAACTAATTCTGACGCAAGAATTCTTTTTTTTACTAGTCCGATAGGCTTAGGTCATGCTACACGAGATATTGCTATTGCTGATAAGTTGTATAGGTTAGGAAATGGGAAAGAAAATATTCATTTTGTAACTGGACAATATGCTCATGAATTAATCTCGAGTAAAGACTATCTCGCATCGGATCTGTATAAACCTATAAAATTCTCTATACATTCAGGGGAGTTGCGTCACCCATTCAAATGGCTATTAAGGTATTTTTGGTATTATAGAAAATGCAAAGATATCGCGGAAAAAATTGTGAAGAGTCATGATAACGAATCTAGTAGCGATCTGATAGTTAGTGATGAGGATTTTGCTTCTATAGTAGTGGCCGAGAAAACTGCTCACAAGAGAATTCTAATCACTGATATAACCGAGACTCATTTTGTTAAAGGCAAATTTGCATCTATTATAGAAAAAAAGATGAATAAGTCGATGCAGAAAATGATGAACAATTGCGATTATGTTATAATTCCTGATTTTGGAGTTGATGTAGACAATGTGGTACACGTTGGTCCAATAGTCAGAGACATCGGTGCAGATAGAAAGACATTACGAAAAAGGTTTGGCTTTAACAAACAAACAGTACTAGTAAGTGTAGGTGGAACAGATGCTGGAAAATACTTGATTGAGAAAACAATAATAGCATATAGAAAACTTAGAAAAAAATTTGACATTGATCTCTTAATAGTTTCAGGTCCATCCATAAATTTGACAGCGTATTGTAATGAAGATATCAGAATTTTAGGGTTTGTAGATAACCTCCATGAATATATCTATGCATCAGATTTGATAATTTCTCTTGCTGGGAGATCAACTATGGATGAATCAATAGCATATGGTGTACCAGGTATATTTATTCCAATAAAGAATCATTTTGAACAGGAAGAGAGCGCTAAACGTCTTGGTTATAAATATGATGATATATTTAGACTCGGGCGTCTTATTGAGGATAACCTTAGCGTAAGTAATAGTATTGATAGGACTAATTTACAAACGAATGCCAAAGGTGCTGAAAAGGCTGCCAGGTTGATTCTGGAAACTCTTTAGGCATCCATTGGAATAAATAAAGTGATCTCAAGGGCTTTAGAGGCCAGTAGGCGATCATGAAAAGTTGTTATATGATTATCTTCTTATTTCTGATGTTTACAACCCTCTAAATCATAACTTCAAACACAAACATCTATGGGTAAAGAAAGCAACTGGTTTATGAGTTACAGAGTTGTTTCTCAGACTTATGGCCTTGACAAGATATATACAAAAGATTATGTCTTCATTCCTATGATCAGTATGCAGTATTTGCTTAATAGAGTGCTATATCTTCATCTAGATTTAGTGCAGTACTTTGAAGGGCAGCAATAACTCCAAGCACTGAGACGGTATTCACCAGCTGAATTGCAACAATCTATTACAAATGATGATATATGCTTTACCACCGTTCAACCGATAGTTATGAGAGTAGCAAAAACATTGAAATATGATGCCAAAGGTTTTCCAGTTTATTTGGTTGAAATACAAGGTGCGGTTCGAGTAAGACCGCCTTCACCGACAACGTAATCACGCCATTTCCACTAACCCGATCAAAATCTTTTAAGCAGCAGTTTCTGGTAAAATGCTGAACGCAACTATACTTTTTTTCACTTAGATGCTTATAAACTTATTTTTTTCTTTTTAAATAATATGGTATAAAAATCTTCTAGGAATGGATAACAGTCTGTAATCGTAAATAGTTAGTTTAGTTCAGAGTAACAGAGGAGGTCAGATGAAGGTATAAAGGCACATAAGTCTCTTAAGAAGTCCTCTATTACTAACATATTTTATAATATTATATTATATGAATAATGGATACAGGTAGATAGCAAAAACTAAAAGCTCTATTTGTTTATTGGTAATCATATAGTGACATTCAAAGATCTTAAAAATAATCAAAAGCTGACAAAAGTAGTGTCTACAAAGCTATCGATAAAAGATGATATTTTATTACAACACGTTACAAATAATGCATATCAAGCAGGAGTTATCAAAGAACCAAGCAAGTCAGAATTCTATGGACAACAGAAAAAACCAAAAGAGCATATAACGATTACAATTAAATTTTTTTGTTTTTTAACACTTAAAATGTATATCACTTCTTAAGACAACCTGTATATGAAGATAGGAATATTAGGATCAGGGGATGGAGGTCGTAGACTGGGCGATGGATTCATTGAACTTGGACACTCAGTTAAAATTGGAAGTCGTGACCCGAATAAGAAAGACATTGCACAATGGGTAAGTAATCATAGTGGAGAAGAAGGAAAAGCCTCATTAGGTTCATTTGCAGAAACAGCATCATTTGCTGAGCTGGTAGTACTTGCTACTTTATGGGATGGAACACCCAATGCCATAAAAATAGCTGACCAGAAGAATTTTGCTGGGAAAATTGTCATTGATGTTACTAATCCATTAGACTTTTCCAAAGGCATGCCGCCCAGACTGGCTGTTGGTCATACAGATTCTGGTGGTGAAACAATCCAGCGTATATTACCTCAGTCAAAAATAGTAAAAGCATTTAATATTGTTGGTAATCCTCATATGGTACATCCATATTTTCCTGGTGGACCTCCTACTATGTTCATATGTGGAAACGATGAAGAATCTAAAAAGATAGTAACATATAAAATTCTAACTCCATTTGGTTGGGAAACAATAGATATAGGAGGAATAGAAGGTTCTCGTCTTCTTGAATCTCTTGCAATGCTATGGATCACTTACTACTTTAGAACCAACACCGGAAATCATGCTTTTAAATTACTGAGGAAATAAAAACTTGTTGCCTCCTATTTCATGAATACCTCTATAGAAGGTAATTTTGGAATTCAACTATTTGTGGTACTACGCTATAGTCCACAGTACCAAGTGCTGGTTTGATTTGGTCAACTCTTCTTGTCTACGGTCATTCATACATTGAACTAAGTCACTTAATAGAAATATTGACAACAATGAAATCGTGAAAATTAATAACAAATCCTTTTTCTGCTATTTTTCTTTACCTATTATGACTATTCTGGTAAGTATGTTTTTCTTTATTAGTTTTAGCGATTATGCTGTAGCAGGTCAAAAGCATCCAACTGTATCTACTGTGAATTTTTCTGCTCCTGATTCTTCTAATCTGACCGCTTCCACTACAGATATAATAGGTATTACAATGAATAGCATAAGGTCAGACAACATAGATAAACTAATGAACCAAACTATTGCCCCTTTCATAAACAATTCTACTTCACGAATAACGACAACTTCCGAAAGTCCAGCTAATAAAGAAAGAGAAATCAATCAACCAATCTTGACAACAAATAGTTCGGATATAATTGCAGACATCAATAATCAAGATCAGAAAAGTCCAATGGAAGATCATAGTAGAAAGGTGGATGACCCCATTCCATTCGCTAACAATCAAACTGTCTTGTTGCGGTTTCAAGACCCCGCAAACTATGATATTATCAATAAATTGGAAGGGATTGAAAATTTGATGAACGAACAAATATCAGTAGAAAATGCAACTGAGACGGTTGCCAAGTCTCTCCAAGAATCCAATAATAAAATGGTACAGGACTTATCACAAATTAAGACTTCCATTAATAGAGAATTGGTAGCATCGAATAACTTAACATCTATTCAAACGTCTAAAAATGAAATTACTCAGGACTTATCACAACTCAAATCTTCTATCAATACGCCATCTTCTTGGTCGTCTTATCTTTCACGTGCAGTGATTAGCAGCATAGTTGCAGCGATTGTTTCTGCTGTAGTAATTCTCCTATTGCTACGTATATATAAAACTCGCATAGGTGTAAGATTTAATGAGTTGAAGTTCAAAAGAAAATACAGGTAACACATTTCGAGTCATTAAGGTTACCTAATAGCTGATTAACCTAGTTAATTATGTCCTACTACGATTTTGCTTACTATCTTACGTACGAATCATATAGAGATGTATGGATACGCATAGGACCAGATTCAACCGCACCATTTTCGATCCTAGTGATCGGTCATTTAGTGATGATTGTATCCCAGTCTCATTTTCCATTTCGACAGATTGCTTTTTAATAATATCCATAACTCGACTTTCTATCTCTTTTTAGCTCTGCCGTCACTATGGAATCAAATAATTTTAATTGCGATCTAGCAAAAAAGCCTTATAGACCGACGTAGTTCTGCATCTTAGGATAGTGAAATTGTCGACATGTAAATACTGATTACCACAAGATAGGCAGACAATTCACAAACTTAAGCGTATATAATTATTCTATAATATCCAGCTATCATCTTGCTAAATATGTAATTATGAATTACTACCTTGCTCTTTAATCTGCCTTAAATTCACGTTTTAGTTCAGTGGCTTCCTTTATGCTGTCTACTTGTATATCGTCACTTCTTGTTATTAACTTTGATAATTTTGGCTTGGCCTTATATCCTAAAGTAATAGCTTCTTTTCCTTTCCTAAGAATGGACAATGTCAATCTATTTTCAGACAGTTTATGACCAAATTCCTTTGATGTCTTTAGCTTATCGAATAATCCTGTCTCGTCATCCGGCACTCGAAAGAATTCTGCTTGTAGAAGGTTTATCGCTATCTTATCATTGGATATATCTATCTGAGCAGCTGATTGATTTTCTGTATCAATTTCTATTGTTCCACGTGTTAAAGATTTCATAGATTTTACTAGCCAATCTGATATCATATCATTTTCATCTATATGGAGGTGGTTCTTTCCCAACATATTCAAGCGCTACCTCTTGCATCATATGTATCAGTAGTTACGACAATCTTACCATTAATTGTCCACTTTACCACACCCAACTGTCTACCAGCTAGGCCCTGTGCTTTTGGAATATCAATTTCCAAGTTTTCAAAACTGTATGTCAATGAGTATTCCTACCCACCAATTTACCAATAAGTTGCCCTATGACTTGAGTCAATTGACTTGACATCATTTGTTGTTGTTGGTTCTGATTATCATTTCTACCATTATTAGAATTCTTACCCATGCTAAATACAATATGGGCGTCTTTACTTTTAATATCATGCACTTCTGGCTGATTGTGGCTTGGTAATTGCAATGCAATCGTGGTAAATAAGTAATGTTTGTCTAATAAACATAATCTGTTTGTCCTACCCTACAAAGATCTCATCTAGAGGTTCCAATATCAGATCGTGATCATATTACTTCTAATTAGAATAATAAAGCAATTATGATAGCCTTAATATCAAAAATGGCATAGATAATTGTATACATTCAGATAATAATAATACGCCAGGCAGATACAGATATAAAAGATGATAGGCTCTCTTGAAGAAAAGCACCCATAAATTATGAAGATAGCACACATCAACAATATCTCAGGAATAGCTTCTATAATTGCAAAAGAACAGAGAAACCATGGACATGATGTAGATATTTTTGTATTCAATAAAATGATCCATTCACAATTTGGAGGTATTATGGTTAATTATAAATCTCCATTCGCTAGATGGAATCTCTTCAAAAAATTAAAAGAATATGAAGTCTGGCACTATCATTATCCCTATGGCTCTCTAAAAAAGAGTTTAGAAAGACAAAACAAAGAAAAGGTATATCTTAAGCATTACCATGGTAGCGATCTACGAGGCAAGTATGATAACGATTTTTGTTTAGTCTCTACTCCGGATTTACTACAATATTCCCCAAACGGTAAGTGGCTGCCAACTCCTATAGATATTGCCGAAATGAATGAAAGGGCATACTCTTCTTTACAAATGATTGATGGGACGCTAGAAAACAGAGGACAAGTACGGATAGCACATTACCCATATTATAAGAATTTTCAATCAACTGATTACTATACTAATACATTACTAAAACTAGGTAGTGAGAAGAAATGTAAGATAGTAGAGATTTTGCGGCTTCCTCATAGCCAGGCCTTGCAAGCTATCAATAGTTGTGATATAGTTGTTGGTAAGATATTACCGGATGTTGGATGGTTTGGAAAGTTCGAACTTGAAGGCATGGCTCTAGGTAAACCTGTCATCGCCTATGTTTCTGACAAATTGTACGCAGAATATAAACCCCCAATATATCGAACAACTAAAGAATCTTTCAAACATGATTTAGAGAAATTACTTGAAGATACTTCTGAAAGACAAAGATTAGGCAAAGAAGGATTAGATTATATTAGAAAATTCCATTCAGTAGAAGCTGTGGCCAAAATTGTACAAGAATCTTATAACCTTCTTCATTCATGGAGTTAGACTGACTAGAAATAAGACTTACCATAAATTCTAAATCGAGTCTTATGAGTTAATACCTCTGATTAAGAGGCTTAACAATTTTGAATATTTAATATATGGATATATTGTTGTAGCATTCAACAGAATATAGGATAGGTATATCAGTAAATTGACTCTTGTTACAGTTGCTAAATTTGGAGGCAGTGCTCTTGGGGTAGATGGCATATTAATTCCGAGGGTTATTGATAGGATTAAACAAATAATAGAGCAAAATACAAAAGTTGTTGCCGTCTTCTCCGCTCCTCTTACTGACTATGAAAAAAAAGTGTCCTCGATGACTGACCTTGCTATACGTATTGGCAAGAGTTATGCCTCCTCTAATCCTGTAGAAATTGAGGTTCTCCGACAGGTTTATGAACAAATTGCTGCCAGGTATATATCTAACGAAAAGTATTATAATGAGTTTATTCAGAATCTTGAAAAATTCAATCGACAAGTGATAATTTCATTAAAACAAGCTGCAGAGAATAGGCGATTCGTTGACGTAGTTAGATCAAGAACGCTTGCATATAGTGGTGAAATTACAATGTCCTATCTAATGAATTATATTATGCGGAGCTATGACATTAGATCAGATCATGTAGACATAGATAGATGGCCAATAATAACTGATGACAATTTTGAAGCCGCTAATTTTATTCTGGGAGAATCGAGACGTAATAGTAGTCATTTAATAGATTTAGTTGGACACAATGATGTCGTAGCAATAGGAGGATTTATTGGCAAAACTGTCGATGGTTTGGAAACTACATATGAGCGTGGAGGTTCCGATAGAACAGCTGCAGATGCTGCGATTTTACTACACGACCATTATAAAGTAAAAATAGATTTTGAAAAGGATAATGCTGTATTAAGTGCTGATCCTAGAATTGTAAAAGACAATCTTCAATATGTAAAGTATCTGTCCTATAACGAAGCAAGATTAGCAGGAATGTTTGGTATGAAGATCCTTGACCCAATGGCTATCAGGGAGATAGACAGTCGTAATCTAGACATTCCTATAGTTATTACAGATATGACGAATCCATCAAATATTACAATAATTCAACGGGATATAACAGCAGCAACAGCTATGGCTGATGATCAAGGGGAATATAATAATTTGGTAAAGATTGTAACAGGAAGGAGAAATTGTGCTATTGTAAGGATGGAAAGTATAGCAGCTTCTTATATCGTAGCATCATTAGAAAAGGATAAACAATATCATGAATTCGTGAAGTTATCCCCCTATAGAGTAGATGGTGCAGAAATTACAAGACTTCTTTTTCTTGATGCAGATTATGTTAGAAGACACGAACGCCATTTTAGAGCTTACGACCCAAGAGTAAAAATTGTTTATGAAAGAGGAGTGGTTACTCTAATTGGCGATTTGATGTGGCGAATGCCAAAAATAGCCTCGGTAGCCAGTAGCACGGTTGGAGAGCATGATATTAACATATTGAATTTAGACGCCCAAGAGGAAACATCGAGAATTCTAATAATTGTGCAGGATAAGGGCACTGATGTTGGAGACGCAGTAAAGGCAATTCATGCAAAGCGAACCAAGGTTAATAGTAGCAATATTACCTAAATGATATGACTAATAATGGAAAGAAAATATGGATGGATGGATCCCTTGTCGATTGGAATAAAGCAACAGTTCACATTTTAACACATTCATTACATTATGCAACTGCTGTATTTGAGGGGATCAGATGCTATAAAACTGCTAATGGTTTAGCAATTTTTAGACTTTCAGACCACATACAACGATTAATAAATAGTTGTAAAATCTATTTCATGGATATTAAATACTCCAAGAAGCAATTAGAAAGAGCAGTAATTGATACAATAAGTGCAAATGAAGTGAGAGAAGAATCCTATGTGCGCCCAATTGCATACTATGGTTATGGCAAAATGGGTGTTAATCCCTTACCCAATAAAGTCTCTATAGCAATTGCTACGTGGATATGGGATGAATATCTAAAAAAAGAAAAACAACATGAGGAAAAGGGCGTACGACTTATGGTCTCGGCTTGGATGAGAATCGATGGTAGAACAATGCCATTTCTTGCTAAAGCAACAGCAAACTATGCTAATTCTGCACTCGCCAGAGTTGAAGCAATAAGAGCAGGATTTGACGAGGCAATTATGCTCAATACAAATGGGAAAGTTATAGAAGCCAGCGCAGAAAATATATTTATAGTTAAAGATGGTTTATTAATTACTCCGCCGACTGCATCTGGAGCTTTAAATGGTATTACTAGGGATACTGTTTTGACTATAGCAAAACAAAATAAAATTCCATATGAAATTAGAGATATTTCTAGGGATGAACTTTATATTGCTGACGAAGTATTTTTAACAGGAACTGCAGCGGGAATAAAATCTGTAGCTGAAATTGATAATAGATCAATTGCTGATGGAAGAGAAGGTTCGATTACCAATCAACTTAAGGAAAAATTTGAACTAGCAGTTTATAATAGGGACGACTATCTTAGCAAAAAATGGTTAACATTTGTTAAATAGGCAAAAAAGTATATTTAACCCCTTTCTGTTTGAGTGGCGTCTCAATTTAGTTGTAAAAATATCATAAATCCTATTAACCAATAAAATTCCTACCTTTGCAAATCTCTTTCCATAATTAATTCTTTATCTATAATACTGATGGCAGAAGCTTGAAATAATGTAATGGCGGGAATATAAGGGAGACAAACATTGATCTATTAGGAAATTCGAATGGAGAAAATGATGAAACAGTAAGAAGAATAATAATGCCTGCGACAATAGATGCGTCTGTTTAAATAATATCTTTACTCATTGTTGTCGAAGTCATTTTAAAAGATTCTAATGATTCCTCATTATTATTAAATACGTTTGTTTTTAGTCTGACCCCGGCCCTCTCCTAAGTATCTGGGTAGTATTTAAGTGGATAGCCAATGCTTGTTGGACAACTTGGCTATGGTCATTATTATGTGCTACTTGCTGCAATAAGTATTAAAATCATTATACTGACAGATATTCGAGTATTAGGCCTAAGCGAAGATCTTTAGGCTGCAAGAGACCCCAGACAGCGACTAGCCCAATCTTTGCTATTCACAAGCTGAGTTGTCCGCGACTTTATTTATTTATATACTAGAGAGTTTTTTTACCTTTGTCGAATCTTCATGGTCCCTTATTACGCAAAATATTCGTTCTCTGATATAACCAATTAGAATTCAATTGATTATATAATGACATCTTGGTTATGCTATAGTATTTCATAATACTCCGATTTGTTGTTAATTGAACTGTCTTTAGACTTTCCTGTTGTTCTGATAAAGGCTGATATTGAGCATCATGAATATGCAAGCACTGAAGTATCAATAAGCTATCTCGTTTCATCGAACTCAAGGTACGTCTGGCGCTTCGTTTGATCAATCACTATAACAGATAAATCACTAAATTCCTTTCCCTCGAGCTCGCTAACCTTTCCTTTGAAAGTAGTTTCTTTCTCCACGTTTGTTAGATATTCAAAAACAAAAGTATTGAGCATTGAAGTATTAATTCCGTTACTCTTCAAGAATATAGCCACATCCGATTCCATGAACCTTTTAGATAGATCATTTGGCCATGGTCGGGGTAGCAAAATTACACTTTTACCCTCGCTCACAGCTTCAATCAATTCCTTTTTTCTCTTCTCAATGTCTCCAGTTACATGAAGGGTAGCTATATATGCCTTATCAAGTGGTACTTTAGATTTCGCCGCCGCGACCTGAATTGAACTAATACCTGGAATAATCTCTACATTATCATCTCCAAAGATCTCTAATAATCTATCAACTACTTCAGATTCTGAGAAACTCGCATCGCCAGTGAAAGGTACTATGCAATATTCATTGTTTTTCATTTTTTTATAAACGTCTTGGTAAATAACTTCTTGGTTCCATAAAGTCACCTCAAATACATTTTGCCGAGTTCTGTCAATAATTTTTTCAATAGTTCTTAAAGTATACTTGTATCCTATAATATACTGACATTTACGTATAACCTCTTTGGCTATATCAGTCAAATATATTGGGGAGCCAGGTCCCACGCCGACGACAAACAGTTTTTTTGACATTTTATTAGTAAATATCAGAGCTACAATTAAAAGATAATTTTAATTCCTATTAATAATAATAAAGAAATATAACAATACATTTATGCGTTATATGACTTATCAATCTCGGCTCTTTTCATTATACTAACCATTTGTTTCATAATTCTTATAATTATGAATATCTATTTAGATTCCTTAAAAAGATTAATTATAGAGAACCAATTAACATGTTGAAATTCAACTGGATCCTTTAATGGATATTTTACCCATCCCTTAACAATTGAGAACTTGTGTGTTTTAGATTTAACACCTAAGTTTATTTTTATCTTGAGTAACGTTCCCCAACGTTTATCTTCTGAGGTAATGTCCAAGATTTGGTTAAAAGGGATATCATAGTTTTCAGCGCTTTTTTTTAGATCATCGTCGAGATTCTTTATCCCATATCCTTCTAAAGGTTTGAATATATTCCCACCCTCTTTAAACTTCTTGAGCTGCCTCAATGAATGAATGTCATGTACTCTATAACTCATGTTTGTTTTTGTGATAAAAGCAATACGCCTATCAGTAATTACCAACATACCTTCTTTTCCTCTTTTCATAAAACCTTCCTCTTGGCCCCATATCCAAACAAGATGAGCCTTAATCTGTTCATCCCAGTCCACCAATATGATTTTTAAAGTATTATCTCATTAAAAGCTTCTTGTTAAATATTCATGTAAGCCTATCTCCCGGAAACTAATGAGTTTGCATCTACCAATTAATGAAAAAATGTGATTTATTTACCTCTTTTTGTTCTAAGCTTTTTATGCAATTCTTTTACAAACTCTATAACACAATATGTTAAGCATCCAACAAATTAGGAAAATTGTTAACCACTATGATTTAAATAATATCTCAATTGGGACAATAGGCAGTCATTCTGCATTGGAAATTATGGATGGCGCTAAGGATGAAAATATTAAAACCATCTGCATATGCCAAAAAGATAGGGAACTACCTTACCGAAGGTTTTCACGCCTTTCAGACGAGATTATTTCTCTAAATAAATTTTCTGATATTATCAACGAGGAAATTCAGGCTAAATTGAGGCATTTAAATACAATAATTGTCGCAAATAGAGCATTTACTGCTTACGTTGGTTATGATAATATCGAAAATAAACTTGAAATACCTATTTTTGGAAATAGGAAACTTTTGAGGGCAGAGGAACGTACAGCACAGAGAAATCAATACTACTTACTCGAGAAGGCAAAAATTAGGCATCCTAGGATTTACAAAGAGCCTTCACAGATAGCCGGTCTGGCAATGGTAAAGGTTCAAGAAGCAAAAAGAAAGTTGGAAAGGGCCTTTTTTATTGTAACATCTTATGAAGATTATAAGAAAAAATCGAAATCAAAGGTCGAAGAGGGGCTTATTAATGAGGAAGACCTTAATTCTGCCATAATAGAGGAATATATTATAGGAACCTATTTTAACTTCAACTTCTTTTATTCACCATTAAAAAAAGAGACAGAGTTTCTTGGTATTGAGAGAAGATTGCAAACGAATCTACATGATTTTACTACCTCTTTGACAGCAAAACAACAAATGGACATTGACATAGGAATTCAGAATATTGAAGTTGGTCACACACCTGCAAGCATACGTGAATCAATGCTTGAAAAGGTATTTGAAATAGGCGATAAATTTACTGATGCAGTCAAGAAGGAATATCCTCCAGGAATAATTGGACCGATTTCATTACAAGGGATTGTTACGCTAGATCTCGATTTGGTAGTATATGATGTCTCACTCAGAGTCCCGGGTAATCCTATTATGGCAACCACCAGCCCATATACTAAATATTACTATGGTCATACGATAGGTGTAGGTAGAAGGATTGCAATGGAAGTCAAAAATGCAACAACGCATAAGATGATGTCAGAAATGGTAACCTAATATATTATTATTATTGCTATTGTTCTATTGCTTCTTCAAATAAGTTCTTTCGTACTTTAATTGGTATATCATAATATGCTGCTAAGGCAATTGCATCTGATGCACGATAGTTTCTTAATATTAGGTTATCCCTTCTGCTCTTAAAATGCAAGTTAGCACGTAAAACCGAACCACTTTGATATACCCTTACTTCTATTAGAAGCAGATCTTGAGTAACCGCTATCTCTTCAACTAAATTGTATATCGTAGGAATGGTATTCTTATCGCCTCCTTGAAATCTTGAAATATGTCTAGCAACCTCTCCGGAAAAAGCGCGCATAGGAAATTCCTTTCCCTCAAATGTCTTTAGTATAACAATGCCTTCCAAGCCTAATTGATCGGCGAAACCCACATAGCTTATTTTTGCCAGTATATAATCTCCATCACCATCTTCTTCAAAACCACTAGGCATGATAGTCTAAGTATATGCATTGCTAAGAATTAAGGCTTACACCTTAAAATTAGCTTCTGAGACCTATAATTAAAACGATTGCTAAGCAAGATTATCCGTCTACTTTTAATCGGTAAAATTTAATTTCAGTATTGTCTTGATTAGTATATAATTAAACAATATGGATTCTATAAAAGAACGGATGAATTTGCAAAATAGTGGTTTCAGGATAGCCTTTATTGGCTTATTTTCTCTTATTCTAGCTTTTATAATTTACTCGCGCCTGACTTCTCCCTCTGAACAAACTACAATGATTATACCGGAACTCAGAAACCTTGCATATGCTATTTTGGCTATTACCTTTGTATCACTTGCATCTATAGGATATGGAATATGCAGAATCTTGAAAGCAGAGCATCAAGGAGCAGCTATTACCGGAAGTATACTGTACCATATTGCTACGGTATTTTCAGATAATAAATATTTGAGGATTATGGTAATATCATCAATAGGGTATGGAATTATTTTTGGTTTTTTATCCCAAATTTTTATTTACAAGAATGATATTTCATTTACCGAACAAGGAATTGTGATTCCATCAGTTAACATTATTCCTTGCTGTAATATTCCAGGATATGTTCCTATGTTCACTGCATATCTTTCAGATCACTTTTTGGTTCTTCTAATACCGATTAATGTTATTTTAGCCGTCACCGTTTCGGCATTAGTTGGTTTCAACTTTGCATTGAGCTTCTATACTCTTAAATTAACAAAAATAACAAAAAATAAAATCTCCTTTTTTCAAAGCATAGGCTTAACAGGAGGATTATTTGTAGGTTGTCCTACTTGTGCAGGCAGCATATTTTCCGCATTATTGGGATTCGGCGCCGGAACGACGATTGCAGTACTTGCTCTATTTCAGACACTGTTTATTGCAATCACTATTCCGGCTCTACTTATTACTCCACTTTTAGTGATTCATAGAATTCAAAGAAGATCTTCTGTATGTTAATTGTGTCTTATTCTATCTATTGTGTCTTCTATCTTTTATTGGATCTAGCCATTAAGTTTTGTTCAAATGTTGGCAGAGTTTTTGAAATACTATCTAGGTACATTTGTACATGAGGTTCTGCAATCCACATTTTTTCGTTCTCAAAAAGATAACCATATCTTTGTGAGCTACCCATTTTTTCACGTGTTTGAAGAACATCGAGATATTTCTTGGAAATTGTAGATTCATCAAATCCATGCTTTCTGGCTATTGTATCAAATATATCATGCATACCCGATCCGTGCTGGGCCGCTTCTTTTATACGATATGCAATATTCTTAGGAATACCCAATTTCTGAGCAAGCTTCCTATGGATATGTTTACCCATGATGTCCGTTGCGCCCTTTATGTTTAGCTTCAGGTCCATACCCATTGAACATCTAATAACTTCTATGTCAAGAAAAGGCTCTCGCATCTCTATACTATGCGCCATAGTAATTTTATCCTCTCTCTCAAGAGTTTCTTTATATAGCAAAAGTAAGTCTTGAGTCATGTGATCACGCAACTTTTGGTATCCCTCTTTTTCCACTACTCTTGCATACCATGGATAACCTCCAAAAAGCTCATCAGCCGCCTGGCCACTAAACATTACGTTAATTCCATCTTCATGTGCAAGCTTTACTGCAGCATAAACCGGAATCGCAACCTCTACCTGTCCTGCATTCGTATCTTCTATTGTATTAATAACTTCAGGAATCATTTGTTCGACTTCGTCTTGGGTAAGCTCATTAACCCTTAGTTTAAGATTAAGTTTCTTTGCTATTTGTCTGGCATACAAAATATCATTTGATCCACGAATTCCTCCAGTATAACATATAACTTCAGGTACCATTTTCTTTGCAAGCCATGCAATAATTACACTATCTATCCCCCCGGAGAAGATTATGCCAACCTTATCAAAATCCTGCGTACGCTTTTTCATCGATGCCAATAATGCTTTTTCATATACACTAACCGCTGAAGCCATTGTCTTGTAGACCTTTTTGGTAGATTGTATGAGTGGATTATCTATCTTGAATTCTTGTAAAGTACCATCTGGCGATATAATTACAGCATAGCAGGGCAGTACTCGTTTTGTGGGTTCTTTTATTCCTATTTTCCAGAGAGCTTTACGTTCAGATGCAAATGCGATGAATCTATCATTCTCGCCATAATAAATTTGCCTTACACCCATTTTATCCCTAACAAGAGCAAGCCTTCCTGATTCTTCTTCCTTAACAACAAATGCATATACACCATCAAGTTCTGCAACAGTCCTTTTGATTGCATATAGTAAATTGTTCTTCTTAAGAAAATAATCTTCTATTAAATGAACAATGACTTCGCTATCTGTTTGAGTGCTAAACTTGTGCTTTTTTATTAACCGTTTTCGAATCGTTTTATAGTTGTAAATCTCACCATTGTGTTCTACAGTGAACCTTCCATTACAACTACGAAAAGGTTGCTGTCCGCAGGTACCACCAACTATTGCTAGTCGAACGTGTCCTAAAGCACTACTACCTGAAAGCTTCTGATATCTCAAGTTTGAAAATGAATCTGATTGTATACTACGCTCGTCAGCTGCTATTCCTGCTCCATCTGGACCACGATTTATCATACAAGAAAGCATTGAACCAACAAGTGGTACAACGTTTTCATCCTTTTTGCTTAAAATACCTCCTATTCCACACATTATATTTATTAACTCCGTATTCGAAGATCGGGAACTTGCACTATGAAATGCACTGATCCGACTTCAACTACCTAATATATTATATACCCAATGACTTAAAAGCGTTTATAATTAAATTATACATATTTACCCTCGTTCTTATATAGAATGAGCAAAGCTTGTTGCTCGTTCGTATAAGATCTTTGCAAATTGATGGATATCTATGTCCTTAAAAGGACTAATTTTCTGTAAAATATCTGGTTCCTGTCCTTCAGCTAACATATCTCTAGAGCGGAGGTCCTCAATAATTTTTTCGCGGAGTTTTGGATGGCAAATTTTGCTATAATAAATACAGCCTAGAGAGCCATTGAACATTTCTTTCAAGTGCTCATCTCCCTTTTCTTCATGAAAATGAGGATTCCGCGTTTCAACCTGCATTACTTCAACCCCCTTGTCCATTGCTTCCTGATATTCAGTGGGAACAATTCCACCAAATTCTTCCAACACATTTACAATTTCATACGGTTCTACGGAAAATCCTGACGAATAAGTCAAAAGTTCTGCTAATTTCAGTGATATACAGTGTTCCCCTGAATTGCCTGTACGCATGACTTCAGTTTCAAATCCGGTATAATAAGATATTAATGAATTAAGATACTGGTTTGTTATCTCTGACACTCTTCCCCATTTTGAAAAATACACACCACTTTCTGATACTTTTGGTTTATAAATCCATGATATACGAACCATTGTGTAAGGTGTATTAGACATTACGATCCCTGAAGCGAATATTTTTACGTATTCATTAACAGCTCCAGGTACATAATTGTCAGCATCAATAAATCCCACGTACTCTTTGCCCGCTGCCTTTGCAAGCAACATTCCGATTATCATACCTTCCGCCTTCCCATTCCTAATTGTATCATCAGGGCCAAAGAGACTATTATAATTGACATGTCTTAAGGCGTCACATAACCCTGGATCCTTTTGATGCAATATTAGTGCATTTCTGCCTACAAATCTATTGAATTGCTCTAGCGCCTCTTTTTCCAGCTTGTATCTATCTACAGGTTGCCTTGGACTATTAGAAATAATAATTGTTAGGCAATCATGTGGTATACCACTTAATACTCCCTCAAGCAATTTCAGCCGCTCTCCTTTAATGGGTATAACGATTGCCATCTTCCGCTCAATCTCTGAAATCTCCTCATTACCTATTCGTCGTATGGATTCTGATGTTAGCCCGCCACTATTAAATCCAGAATCTAATTCATAAACACGTTGAACTCCGTGTAAGCTTATAGCTCCAAACCGTTCTGTATATCTCGGCAGGTCCAGTTGCATATATAATAAGATACTGTGATTGTTTATAATAATTAGGGAATTGTTTCTGATTTAGTTGCAACAAAAGCTATAAGCGAGCTTCAGATCCTGTAGGTAAAGGCATAAATAAGAACAGATTATTTTTAAAGCGATATATTAAAATTTTTCTCTAACCTAATAATAGAATAGATTCTTATTGAGAAAGAGTTCACTAGTAATGATATTCTTGTATAATGGATAAATACGTGATTGTTACTATTCGAACATTTGTCGTATGTCCCCTTCAAGTACGCCAGCTCCGCCCTGGTGAATTCTATCCATATGCTTCGACAAACCTTCTTTTGTATCGAAAGGAGATTCGCAATACGGACATAAGAAGTTCACTTTGCTGTTATCTTTGATGTAGGATATCGATTTTGAATCAATAATGCAAACAGGGGTTCCACTAATTGCGGCATCTTGTGAAGAAATTGATATTGTCTCTATTAGTTGATATATATCATCTCTTGTGACCATTCCAAGAACAGCTGCATAAGCATGAACAAATATCTGTCTTACCTTATGCTTGTCCATAACAGAAAGTGCTTCAGCAACGGTACTATTAGGACGAACAGCAAGTACTGGGCATGTCATAATCTCTCGAAGTCTGACTTTGTCGGGACTTCTATTTTGAGAAATTACTCTAAAGAGTATATCTGTTTTGCTTACAATTCCTATGACCTCTCCCCTATTAGAAACAAGAACACTCCTTGAATTGTTATCTGTCATTAGTTTAGTTGCCTCATCAACAGTTGCATCACTTTCAAGGATAATTACGTCAGGTTTTAGTACAATACCCACAGGAGAAGAAAGTAGGCCGGAGATTGTAGTTGGAGCAGAATTATTTTCCACGTATTAAATATGTAAGAGAATTATTTATAGTTGCTGAAATTGGTATTACGGATTGCAAAGAATTAGATATCAATAATTAATAATACTATACAAACTAGACTAGTAGTCTGCAATACTACTAAGAAGAATATTGATGATAGCAATGACAATTGAGGATTAAGGCAAAAAAAATAATTCTTGTACAGATGTTCTAATGCTACCGAATAGAAGGGAATAAATAGTGGGGACCTATTCCTTGTCAATAAATTCATCTGGGTTTGGAGGCTCTGGATTTAGACCTTTCCTTTTTCTCGTTTCTGCAATCAAACTTCTAAGTATTGATTGTGGAACAACTTGCCAGGCCTTGAAGTATGTACTCCACATGGCTTTTCCAGCGGTTCCCCCCCTCATGACCTCAGATAAATCAAACGTTTCTGACGCCGGAACTTCACCTTGTATAATTGAAATTATACCTTTTTGGTCAACATTGAGTAACTTTCCTCTCTTACCAGACAATATGCCTGCTACCGTACCTATTTGCTCTTGAGGACACTTAATCTCAATTCCTAGCACAGGTTCAAGTAATACCGGTTCCGCAATGAGTATTGACCCTAACATAGATCTTCTCGATGCGGGCATTAATTGTGCTAAACCTCTGTGTGCAGGATCCTCGTGTGGAACAAAGTGATGTAATACAAATTTAACACCCCGTAACGATTCATGAGCAATCGGTCCTAAATGGACGACATCATCGAATCCCGATCTTATTGAATCCATTGATTCCTGCAGAAATTGAACACCTTTGGTTTCATCAACTAACATGTTGCCGCCAGGATCTATGGCAGCAACACTCCTTGCTTCGTCTGCATTCCAGCCCTTTTCTCTAAGAACTTTGGCCATTACCCTCTTATCCATATCCTCTTTAATTTGACCGGTTCTTATTGTCTCAATAACGTCCTCACCAAGTGGTTCTACACGCATGAAGATTTTATTGTGTTTATTAGGAGATTTACTCATTATAGGACCTGCTTTGCTACGAATGGTTTCTCTATAATTAATCAGAGGCTGGGTTGTTGTAATTTCAAGGCCTGCCTCTTGCAAGAGAGATGTGGCTATTTCCAAGTGCAAAACACCCATTCCAGCCATAAGTGTCTCACCAGTTTCTTCGTTTATCTTGACAATAAGGTTTGGATCTTCCACAGTAAGCCTGCGTAATGCTTCAACGAGCTTCGGCAGATCCTTTGGATGTTTCGGTTCTACTGCAATTGTAACAACAGGTTCTGAGACATATTTGATTGATTCAAATGGTGGAATATTTTTTATAGTTGCGATGGTTTCGCCTGCAACAGCATAATCAAGGCCAAGTAATGCTGGAATATTACCTGAAGGCAGCATACTTACTACTTCCCTTGTGTTGCCCATGTAGATGTTCACTGATTGAACCTTTCCTGATCTCTTTGCATCAATCAAATATACTTCATCACCATCCTTGATAGTGCCAGAAAAAAGTCTGCCTGTTGCAATTCTTCCAGCCTGTGGATCAACATTTATGGTAGTAACCATCATTACTGCAGGTCCCCTTTCATTGCATGTTAAAATAGATCTTCCAACTTCAGATTCTAAATCGCCTTGCCAAATCTTTGGAATTCTATATTTCTGGGCAACATGAGGTGGAGGGTGATGTTGCACAACCATTCCCAGTACTGCCTCGTGTAATGGTGCTTTTTCTGCAAGAGATCTTATTACATTAGGATCATTCGAAGTATAAGCTTCATACACATCCTTAAAACTTACACCTCTTTTTTGAGCGATTTGAAAGTTAAAGCCCCATCTATCTTTTGCAGAACCAAATGCTACACTGTTTCCTTGAATACTAACCTTCCATTTTTCTCTAAGCTCCGATTCTGCATAGATATCAATAAGTTTATTGAATTCAGCTATTATGTTCGAAAGCCATTTTTGCATTGCTGTTGCATCTAATCTTAATTCCTTTACTAGTCGATCTATCTTGTTAATATAAAGAACGGGCCTTACTCGTTCTTCAAGTGCCTGTCTTGTAACCGTTTCTGTCTGGGTCATGATACCTTCAACGGAATCAGAGACAACCACTACACCATCAATTGCTCTAAGAGCACGAGTGACTCTTCCGGTAAAATCAATGTGACCGGGCGTATCAATCATGTTAATTACATACTCCTTTCCTTCACTTTCGTAAAAAAGAGTAACATTAGCGCCCCGAATAGTCATTTGTCTGTTCTGTTCAAGTTTCATAGAATCAAGCGCAAGAGCCTGACCTGCGACTGAAGGAGATATAATACCAGAAGCAGCTAAAAGACTGTCGCTCATTGTCGTCTTGCCATGATCTACGTGAGCAATAACTCCAAAATTACGAATTTGGTCCTTATTACCGATAATTCGTATAATATCTTGTGTAGACTTAAATTTCGGCATACGTCAATCCAAATTTTTTGGCAGGCCTATTAAACGTTCCTTATAGACGTGTTTTAGAATTTCATATCTTGAGTTCATCCAAATATCTAAGCATTACAGGCCGAAAAAAACTTTATGTTAGAAGCATAATAACAAAGCAAAAAGTCCTCATAACTATATCATACTAGGTTACTATATTAGGTTTGGGTTAGACACATCGAATTACTAGAGAAGTATTTTTCAGGAATTGCAGCTAAACTCTGGCAAGCTTATATAAAATAAGAAGACATAACAAACGTCCAAAACTAAGCTGGAATATCATCGAAATTAGATTTCTGTTAATAAAATGGATAATATAGCAGTATGGAAAAACTAAGTATTAAGAAAAGACGAGTCGTTCGGAAGATTTCTATCGAATGTATTTGATGACTGCGTAAATAGATGAAATTGCCATCAGGAGGAAGAAAGAAATATTGTCTATCGAAAACATATAGACATAGAGTTTGAACGAAATAACATTAGGCCATACTCCGGATGCTGATGATGCCTTTATGTTTTATGGTATTGCTTCAGGCAAAGTGAATTCTCCAGAGTTCAGAATAAGGCATGTCATTGAAGACATTGAAACTCTTAACAAACGTGCGCTAAAACAAGAACTCGATGTTACGGCCGTATCTGCTCATGCTTACGCCTATTTAAAAGACTATGTGATCTTGCGAAGTGGAGGGAGTTTTGGATTAAATTATGGCCCCATTGTCATTTCGAAAAGGAAATTATCATATCCTCAATTAATAAACAGCACAATTGCAATTCCAGGAAGAATGACATCTGCCAATTTATTGCTAAATCTAGCATTAGGCAAATTCCAAGAAAAAGAAATGCCTTTTCATCTAATTGTGGAAGCAGTTTTATCAGATAAGGTGGAGGCAGGTCTGCTGATTCATGAAGCACAAATTACCTACGACCATAATAATTCTCGACTCTACAAAGTTCTCGATTTGGGAGAATGGTGGGCCAAAAAGGTAGATGGACTACCTTTGCCCTTAGGGATTAACGTCGCAAGTTCCAAATCTATGACACTCAGACAGATCAAAAAATTTGATGAACTTTTTAGGGATTCAATACTTTATGGCCTTAAAAATATTGATGCAGCAGTAGACTATTCAATGAAATACGGTAGAGGACAACAAAAAAATGTAATTACCAAATTTATCAAAATGTATGTGAATAATCTCACAGTGGATATGGGCGAAATGGGTAAAAGATCAATAGAAAAAATATTTTTAATGGCAAATGCAAATGGAATACTAAAGACCAATACCATAAATTTTGTCTAATTTGTCTGTGTATAATTCACTATTCAGTTGAACCTTTTGATTATGTTAAAGAATGTGTCTCTTTGAGCAGGCTCTCTTTTTATTTCTTTGATTAAACTAGATAGCTCCTGAATAGAAGTACCAGAATTTTTGCCCGCTGCCTTGAATATTTCTTCTGAAAAAGCTGTTCCAACCAGATCATTCCCTCCATATGAAAGGGCAACCTGAGCTAGTTTTTTACCCAAGGCAACCCAGTATACTGAGATGTTATTTAGAGTTCGTGCCAGTAATAATCTCGCCACTGCAATAACTCTTAGATCGTATGTTGCGGGGCTTTCTCTAGTAATTGCCTCTTTCTGTTCTAATTCTGTGTTATCTAAACTAAACTTTAGTGGTATAAAGGTAGTAAATCCTTTCGTTTTCTTATGAAGTTCCCTAATTTTCAAGATATGATCAATTATGTGCTCCGGTTTCTCTATATGACCAAAAAGCATTGTACAATTGCTCCTTATTCCTAGATTATGTGCCTGGTATGCAGTATCAAGCCATTCCTCACCAGAACATTTTCCTCTGACAATTATATCTCTAGCTTCCGGACTAAAAATCTCAGCTCCTCCACCGGGGAGGGCATCTAAACCGGCAGCCTTTAGCCGTAATAAAACTTCTTTAACAGAATTTCTTGTGAGACGGGCAATAAAAAAAATCTCTGCAGGAGTTAGCGCTTTTATTGTAACCTTAGGAAACTCTATCTTTATGGCCCTAATCATATTCTCATAATAATCAATGCTTAACTTTGGGTGGAAGCCACCAACTATATGAAGCTCAGTGGCACCCATTTGATTTATTGCAATTCTAGCCCTTGTTACAATCTGTTCAATAGTAAGAGTATAGGAATCACCTTCATCACCCTTCCTATAAAATGCACATAATGGGCAACTTGCTGCACAAATATTCGTATAATTCAGATAATAGGAAGCAACAAAGCTTACTGTATTTCCCTTGAGGTCCTTACAAACTTTATCCGCGGTGGCACCTAACAAAAAAAGATTTTCCTCATTTATTAATTCAATACCATCCTTGTATGATAATTCTTCTCCTGCCAGAGCTTTCTCTAATGCGGGTGTTCCTTCTACCTGTGTATTTTTTAGCAAAGTCAATTATTCTAACATGCTCAAGTTAAATATGTGTTTGTAAGAAAACAATCGTCGCTTCATTCTTTTGTCCTTGTTGTTGAATCTCCTGCGGTTACCTTATATTGTATATATTGGTAAAGAAGATAGGCCTCAGAGATTCATTATATGGAGTAATTTTCGTACAAAATGTCTAATCAATCAGTTTTGATGTCTGTATTTCCTTTTAATGGCAATATTCAGTGGTGAGATAGTCAACCAAAATATTGAGCAATATATCCAGATTAACAAATGAAATAATGATAGAAATCACAAATACCAAAGGGATTGAAAGAAGATTTACCATGACCCTTTTATGAAAAGTTGATGGATGCTCTTGTCTACCAATCTATGGTCTTTGGTTGCATGCCACCATATGATAGCAAGTAAAGAACTTGTCATAATCACGACAGTACAGTAAATGATATATGGAATTTGATATGAACCATAATTTATTACAAGAGAGGTAGTGACTGACAAGAACGTTATAAGTAGAAGGAATAGTAAATTCAGGTAAATTATTAGAATATGAGATCCTTTAATAAAATTGAAAACCTGATGATATGAAACCCAGAAGGCAGCAATCACAGCAAAACTAATGATATAACTCTCGACTTGCAGATACATATCATAAAGTTTGCTTAATAGTTGTGATTCCGTTAGATTTGGAGGTAAATCAGGTATATCTATTGATAGTGTCATAGGGTTATTGCAAATGCAAAAATAGCATCACCAAAAGATACAACATGCTCTGGCTTTATCTTTGGAATAAATACATTGGTTGCCATATGGGGCATGAAGTAATTGCCATAATAAAAAATAAGATCCTACGGAAGGAAACCCCATTTGCTGTGTAAGGACAAGAAAAAAGGATAGTAGGTAAGATCTATCCATAGAAAAACAGGTTAATTAATTACATGCCGGCAGTGATATATAAGATAAGCAAACAAAGGATTGAGATATATAAAAGGTTGTTCGTAAAACTACCAATATTATTACGTCCCAAACCACTACTACATCAGTAGGTTAACTTAATATGTATATATTAATCATACAACAAAGGTTCACCTATCCTACAAGTTATTTCCGGATACGGGTCTGATTACCATTCTAGTTTTTGCTAACTCCTGTCTCCATTATTCAAATAATTCGAGGTTCTATAACACCGTAGTAATAGAGGATAGTTGTATGTGGTAAGTTCCTCAATACCTCTACTGATTCCTCTGTTACAACTTTTACATCAGCAGCTAAAACCTATCCCCAGATGAGCACATTAGAGATACCTTACCATCTGGTACCAAGAATGTATTTCTGTGGAAACAGAATTAGGCTTCCATATAAAGTATGATGTTGTTATAGTTTAGACTAGAAGAAGGAGCAAGCAGATAAAATTCAGTTAAGAGATATACAGCCAAATGCAGGCGATGACTCTACAGACAATAATGGCCTGCAGCTGAAGTCAAAACAGGAGCCTGAAGGAAAACTAGGATGGGAAAAAGGGTATTGTTGTTACGATTATATCAAATCCTTCTCGTTGCATATATATTTACTAATTATGTTGTATTGGCATATTTGGAGTGCAATATATTTTTCTAAGCCATGACGTTGACTGGCGAAAACAAGGGGCTCAGATAGAACACATCCTTAAGAGAATAGAACGCTTCGATAAGGTCACAATTGATAATCTAAGAACAAGAAATCCATATTACAATATTCCAGACTATATGGCGATAGAAGATAGATATGGGTTAAAGTCGACATTTTTCTTTAGGACCATCTACGAAGACGGAAGTTTGAGTGATTACGAAGATGATATTCAGGCCTTGATAAAGGGAGGATGGGAAATAGGATTACATACTGATCCAAAATCTACTAATAGTCTAGAGAAACTAGCGAGTGAAAAAAAGCAATTAGAATTAATTGCACAGCATCCCATCACTGCAAACAGGGTGCACTATTTGAATAATGATGTGGAGTTGGCCTCTAAGCTGCAATATCTAGGGTTTATTTATGATTCCTCTGTGAAGAAACACAAAGATCGAGTAACAGAGGATGATATGGGGTTTTACCATATCGGAAATCTAATTGAATTTCCTATCACACTGATGGACTCATACATGTTTGCCTATATGAAAATCAAAGAGTCCCAAATAGTTGCACTATTTGAGAAAACCTTAGATTATTGCAAAAATCGAAAGAAAGATATTATAACAGTTATCTGGCACGACAATGTTTTGAAAATGATTGGGGGTAGAATGTATTCTAGTATTTTAGAGTATCTGTCATCTAGAGATGATATAAGAATATGTAGAGGTGTTGACCTAGCAAAAGTGATTAACCAGGCCTACAATAGTGAAATCACCGATGAACGATATATCTCCATTAGCAAGACTAGACAATTCTAAATTGTGTTCTAGCTATATCTCTATAGAGAAAGGTGCAAGCCTAACAAACGTAGAAATCAAAGCAAAAGAGATAGTAGTAAAATCAGGAGCAATTCTAACTGGATGCAAAATTTTTTCAGATGGAAATGTTGTGATAGGAGAAAATACTACGATTAAAGAACAGACGATAATCAATGCTTTCCAGTCAGTGTCCATTGGTGATCATGTTATTATCGATAGAGATGTATTCGTGGGTGGAATGCAAAGCGAGAAAAGCACCTTAGAGGTCGGAAATGAGTCTGTAATCCTTTTTAGATCCTACCTTAATACTACTAGAAGAATAATCCTCGGGGATAATGTCGGCATAGGAGGATATTGTCTTATTTTTACACATAGCGCTTGGCAAAACGTTTTAGAAGGTAACCCTTACAAATTTGCAGATGTTGAAATAAAAGATAACTCTTGGTTGCCTTGGAATGTAACCGTTTTGCCAGGAGTAACAATTGAAAAAGACGCGACTATTGGAAGTGGATCTACTGTAACAAGGAGTATTCCCCGATCGGTTTTTGCAGCGGGTATTCCCGCCAAAATTATTCGTCAGAAAAACTTGGAGCAACCATCCTTGGAGGACAGAAAAATAATATTACAAGACATCCTGAAAGATTTTTATCAGTATGCTGCCAACTTTCTCAAACTGGAAGATCTAAAATTTAGCCAAGAAGGTGAC
>Ga0126304_10000071_pt1 | contig 27543 bp, 28 predicted proteins | sample Plot25_FD_92538 | JGI IMG/M metagenome (GOLD analysis project Ga0126304, IMG submission 92538) | Serpentine soil microbial communities from UC McLaughlin Reserve, CA, USA - Plot25 | ecosystem: Environmental > Terrestrial > Soil > Grasslands | place: USA: UC McLaughlin Reserve, Lake County... | reverse complement strand
GATCCTCGGGATCCTATACTTCTCATGAATACTCTATCGTCACTAGTAACAGATTGCATCCTTACTCTATCCCCCAAAATAGCACCTCCTGTTATTGGACTTGTTGGATCCACCGCTAAGATGGCGACAGAGTATCCCAGAGAATGAAACTCTGGAATTAATTTGCCTATTAGGGTACTCTTTCCAGCTCCAGGAGAGCCAGTTAACCCAATAGTCCTTGCGTTTCCGGTTTTCTCGAAAATGGCTTGGATTATGGCTCGGGATTCGTTTTCATTATTATCAACAATAGAAATTGCTCTGGCAATCGATCTTCTGTCAGCCTGCAGCACACCTTCTATTATACTAGATGCTTCAGAAGATTTCATTCAATTAAACTTAAATATTATCTTATTTTAGGCCTTATTAACTTGTGGGTGCAATAAATAAGGGACTGCATATAAGGAGAATGATTAAGAGAAACCCACCTCAATTTTGCAGATCATAATAAACATTTTAAGCCCAGATAATAGAGGAGATATCCATGTCTGCACAACAAGAAGAGACGGAGAATGTCCAGAGGCCTTTACGAGTACTGGTTTCTAAACTGGGACTAGATGGTCACGATAGAGGTGCACTTGTAATATGCAGAGCTCTTAGAGATGCTGGATTTGAGGTCATTTATTCTGGCCTATTCTGTACACCCGAGCAGGTGGCAAAGATAGCGGTGGACGAAGATGTTGATGTTGTTGCCATGAGTCTATTGAATGGAGCCCATCTTACGATTTTTCCAAAGGTAGTCAAGTTGCTAAAAGAAAGGGGGGTCGAAGACATATTGATAGTAGGTGGAGGTATTATACCCGAACATGACAAAAGAATTTTGGAGGAGCAAGGAATAACTGGCAATTTTGGCCCCGGAACCCCGTTGTCTACTATTATTGATCACATTAACAAAAATATACGCAAATCAGAGACTAATTAAATATTTTTCTCTTTAGAGGACGGTGGCCACATCATGTCTCGCATTTCTTTGCCGATCTTTTCTATTGTGTGACCTTCGATACTATGGATGTATTTATTAAAAGCATTCTTCCCATCCTTTTGGTAGATACTAAGCCACTCTTCGGCAAAACTACCGGACTGAATCTCTTTTAGGACTTTTCGCATTTTTTCCTTCACAGAATTATCTATGATGCGTGGTCCCCGACTCAGACCCCCATACCTTGCAGTTTCACTGACCCGAGAATACATTCCTGCTAAACCGTATTTTTGAATAAGATCTACGATAAGTTTTAACTCATGCAAGCACTCAAAATACGCAACTTCTGGTTGGTATCCAGACTCAACTAATGTTTCAAATGCGTTCATGACAAGGGCATGTGTGCCCCCGCACAAGTCTGCCTGTTCGCCGAACCAATCAGTTTCAACTTCCTCCTTGAAAGTAGTTTGTATTACGCCCGGGCGTGTACTTCCTATAGCCTTTGCCATTGCTAGCACCTTTTTCAAAGCCTCTTTAGAGCTGTCCTGGTGAACAGCAACTAACGAGGGTGTGCCAAAGCCCTCTTGGTAAAGTTCGCGAACTCTTTGACCTGGACCCTTTGGAGCGACCATTATAACATCTATATCTTCTGGCGGCTCAATCCACTTCCAGTGAATAGCTGCCCCATGCGAAAAGCTCAGAGCTTTTTCTTTGCTTATATGCTGGGAAATATATTTTCTGTAGGTTGTTGATTGCTCCATATCAGGAACGAGAACATGAATGATGTCAGCCTGTTTTGATGCCTTGTCTATTTCCATAACTTTGTGTCCCTCTTTTTCAGCTAAGGCCCAACTACTTCCTCCCTTTCTTAATCCCACTATTACATTGAGTCCAGAATCTTTCATATTACTTGCCTGAGCACGACCCTGAATACCATAACCTATTACCGCTATTGTATGGTGTAATATAGCATCCATTGAAACGTCATTATCAAGCCACCTCTTTGCTTGCATATTGCTTGCTATCGAATTACTCCCATATATCAGCCTATAGTATCCATCTCTATTTCACATGTAGCCCTAGGTAGTTGCCCGATAATCAAATAGCGGCTGGACCTAAATTGCAGAGAACAATGAATTGACTAATGGGCACCCAGGGTTTTCTACAGAATCCTATTCGGAATTGAGATTAATTTACCCTTCATTAGATATTGGCGTTTACCTTATAATTCCATAACAGCTGTGTGCAGGTTAGAGTTGAATACAGGTCTAGTACATTAAATCTATTACAGCTTTTGTAAATCCTAATGTCGACAAATTTCCACCTATATCGACTGTTTTCCTATTATCTATCAATAATTTTCTTATCGCATGCTCTATTTTTTGTGCCTCCTTAAATGCAACTGCATCACCGTTTTTTTCTGCGAGCCACTCAAGCATTAACTTTGATGACAGAAGAATCGACGAAGGGTTGGCGATATTCTTGCCGGCTATATCGAAGGCCGCACCATGGATGGGTTCAAATAACCCAAAATCATCGCCTATGTTACCTGCCGGTCCCATCCCTATACCCCCGGCCACCTGTATAGCTTCGTCTGACAGAATATCCCCAAACATGTTCGTAGTTACTATAACATCATAGTCATCTGGTCTACGAATAAGATTCATGGCACAAGCGTCTACGTATTGTTCTGTAAACTCAATTTTGGGAAAATTTTTGGATACGCTCCTGCAAGTTCTTGCAAATAATCCATCGCTTCTTCGCATGACATTCGCCTTATGAACCGCCACGACCTTTTTTTTCTTATTTCGCTGTCCACAAGTTTTAAACGCATATTCTGCTATCCTACGCGAAGCTCTTTCCGACGTGCGCTTTAGAGTAATAATGGTATTATCATCGGCCTCAAATTCCCAGCCCAAATATAGATCCTCAGTATTTTCCCTTACTATGACCAGATCTATTGTCTCTGATAGTCCTCTTAAATTTGGGAATGATTTAACAGGCCTAATGTTAGCATATAAATCCATGACTTGTCTTAAGACCAGAACTACATCTGCAGCACTTTCACCAATTGGTCCCTTTAAGCATGCATCTGAATTTCTTATTGTCTGGAGGGCCGAATCTGGCATCGCCTTTCCGAATTTAGATATAGCGCTGTCTCCAGCATCTATGTTTTTTATCTCGAAACTTATATTTGAGTTAGCGCTTATGGCCTCGAATAACAGACTTGCGGAATGTATCAATTCAGGACCTATGCCATCTCCTCTAATCATAGTTATGTAATATTTGCTCAAGATGACACCTCAAAAGAGGTCTTATTTTTTTGGATATAGAACCTTTCGTAATACTATTTTATTTATTGCATCCATCATAGCCTGTACCGATGCTACAACCACATCCTCTCCTGCTTTGCGTGCAGAAACGACATTTCCATTTTTATCCTCAACCTTAACAGAAACCTCTGCTAGTGCATCAGATCCGCCAGTGATGGAATCAAGCTTGTATTCTCTAATTCTTACATTCGCTGTTTCGGACGCAATTTTTTGTATGGCCTTCAGAGCAGCATCTACTGGACCAACTCCTATTTCAGAGGCAATCAGGTCCTTACCGTCAGTACTCAATCTAATGACAGCCGTGGGAATAAGATTCATCCCGGTGACAATGTGAAAATCGTAAAGCTTGAACCTTTCTTCGAATTTGTTATTCTGTAATACCTCTCCTGCTATAGAAAGCAATTCAGCCGTGCTTATGGGTTTGCCCTTATCTGCCAAATTCTTCTGCCTCTCAACTATTTTATGTAGTTGCTCATTATTGCATTCTATACCGAAATCTAGGAGCATTGCCCTTATTCCGTGTGTGCCAGCGTGCTTTCCGGCCTGTAACCATCTTTTTCTACCGACCATCTCAGGATCGATGGGCTCATAGGTTAGCGGATTGTTGAGTATACCATGTGTGTGAATACCTGATTCGTGTCCGAATGCATTTTCGCCAATAATTGCTTTGTTCGCCTGTACAGCTATCCCCATAATATTGGAAACAGATCTGGAAGTCTCATAAAGTAATTTTGTACGAATATTATGCTCCTTCTTGTATAGGCACTGCAAAGCCATTACAAACTCTTCAAGAGAGGCATTGCCCGCCCGCTCGCCTAGACCGTTTACCGTAACATGAGCGCATGCAGCTCCGGCATTTATTCCAGCGATGGAATTGGCTACAGCTAATCCAAAATCGTTATGACAATGCAAACTTATGGGAATATCAATCTGTTTCTTTATGACTTGAACTAAATGAGAGATAAATTCTGGGGTAGCATAGCCAACGGTATCCGGTACATCTACCCTATCTGCCCCTGCTTCTACAACTGCTGTAAACACTTTGGTTAGGAAAGCTATATCTGATCGGGTAGCATCTTCTGCAGAAAATTCTACCTGCAACCCATGAGATTTGGCATACTCTACTGCATTTACTGCCTTTTCTATCACCTCCTCAGGGGACATCTTTAGCTTGTACCGCATATGGATATCTGATGTGGCAATAAAGGTATGCACGTAATTTAGGTCGCACTTTATCACTGAGTCAATATCTGTAACAAGGGTTCTTGCCAAACCACAGATTTCCGAAGATAACCCAGACTTTTTGATATTCCTTACCGCTTGCATTTCCCCTTGCGAAACAATAGGAAAACCAGCTTCTATAGCGTCTACTCCTAATTGGTCAAGCTTAATAGCTATTTGCAACTTTTGTTCAGGATTTATCGATACTCCAGGAGATTGCTCTCCGTCTCTGAGTGTTGTATCAAAAATCCTTACTTTATTAGCCATCTCAACCATTTAGATGTTCTCGCCCCTTGGGAGAGCAGAAACGCCAGTTCTTGCCAGCTGGATAATTCCAAAGGAATAGACAAGGTTCTTAAAGGCATCAATCTTATCAGGTGTTCCTGTTATTTCCACCATAATGGTATCTTGGCCTATGTCCAGTATATTTGCTCTAAATATAGAAGCATAAGTCGTGATTTCCATTCTAGCTGTTGGCTCCTCTGCTTTCATTTTTATTAACGCCAGTTCCCTGTATACTGTTTTTGAAGTGTTTAATACTCTCACTTCAACTACATCGATTAGTTTCCTAAGCTGCTTCACAAGCTGATCCAAGGTCCTTTCATCAGTTTTAGTGGTAATGGTCATACGAGACAGGTCTACCTGTTCGGTAGACCCCACGGTTATACTTTCGATATTAAAGCTTCTTGCTCTAAATAAATTGGTTACTCTAAACAAGACACCTGGCTTGTTCTCCACTAGGGCGGCTACTATATGCCATGACTTATTATTATCTTGTGGAGTGTCACCTGTATTCAATTTAATACTCCTGTCGCTAGGGTTACGCTCCTGTTATCATGTCCTTCAAGCCTGTTCCAGGTGCCACGAAGGGGTAGACATCCTCCTCGGGATCGATAGTAATATCAATTACTGTAGCCACCTCTGTATTCAATGCCTTCTTGAGTGCTTTTTCGAGTTCTTCCATGGATTGCGCTCTAATTCCTTGTGCACCATAAGCCTCTGCAATCTTTACATAATCAGGACAATTTTGCTGGTGGACTCCCATGTATCTCCTCTTATAAAATGTTCTCTGCCATTGTGCTACCATACCTAGCATATAATTATTCATCAAAAATACTATGACTGGAAGTTTTTCCAGCACAGAAACTGCAAGGGAGTTTTCGGTCATATTAAACGATCCATCCCCTGCTATGTCAACCACAACAGACTGCGGCATTGCGACTTTTGCGCCTATAGAGGCCGGGAATCCGAAACCCATTGTTCCTAGTCCCGTTGAACTGAAAAATGTTCCAGGAGATATAACATCAAAATGTAGAGAAGCCCACATTTGACACTGTCCTACCTCTGTAGTTACGATGGCATCAGGAGATAGTACTTCTCTTAATTTTTTCAAGGCCTTTTTGGCAGTTAATCCCCGAGGATAATCCTTTATCGTATCAGTATAATAATCAATAAGTTCCTTCCTGCGTTTCAGCCATGGGTTATCAGCATCTCTTTTCATAATTTCGTGCATGGCAAGCATCTTAACAGCGGTTCGGAGAGATGCCTTTACGTCGCCGACTATAGCAATATCTGCTGCTTTATTCTTGCCGATTTCGGCAGGATCAACATCCATGTGGATTATTGTCATCCCCTTTCCAAATTCGTCGAATCTTCCAACCGACCTGTCGGAGAATCTAGCTCCTATTGCTATTATGCAGTCAGCTTCGATAATTATCTTATTTGCCTCTGCATGTCCATGCATCCCAATAGGCCCCATCGCTAGGGGGTGATTTTCCGGAAAAGAACCCTTTCCCTTGAATGTCGTAACCACTGGCGCCATTAATAATTCTGCCAATGCTTGGAGCTCCGAAAATGCACCCGAAAGAATTACTCCGCCCCCTGCCATAATTATTGGCCTTTCGGCTTTGACCATCATCTCGACAGCTCGTTCCAATTGGGATAGGTCTGCGTCTACTACCGGATTGTATCCTCTTACTTTTATCAGGTCAGGGAAGGATATTTCTTCCCTTGCTTGCTGGACGTCCTTTGGGACATCTATAAGAACTGGTCCTGGCCGCCCGCTTTCTGATATATAAAATGCCTTCTTTACTGTTTCCGGGATTTCTGCAGCAGCTCTAGGCTGAAAAGCATATTTGGTGCATGGATTAGCAACACCAATTATATCTGTCTCTTGAAATGCGTCTTTTCCGATCATTGCTGATGGAACCTGTCCCGTTACAGCTATCATTGGTGAAGAATCAGCATAGGCCGTAGCTATTCCAGTAATAAGGTTAGTCGCTCCGGGTCCTGACGTTGCAAAGCAAACTCCGGCCTTTCTCTTTATTCTAGCGTAACCATCAGCCATATGTGCTGCCGATTGTTCATGTCTTACCAATATATGGCGCAAACTGGCGTCAACAAGAGCATCATATATCGGCAGGTTAGCACCGCCAGGCATACCAAACACAACGCCTACCCCTTCTTTTTCTAATGCTTTGACGAGCGCTTCCGCACCTAGCATTTCCAAGAGTTCAGTAAATCACCACTAATTCAAATTTTGAATAATATAGGCTAAAGAATCTTTAACACGCTATCCAGGTAAATCCAATGTTTGGAAGTGAAAAGAGCTCATAACAATGGAATATATCGTAACCATGCGACAAATACTCGAAGACATTTTATATTGATGAGATGTGGTGCTAATATAACTAATAAAGATTGTGCCGAACTCCATCATCAAAGCTATTTAGATTCTATGGAATCTTCTTTATGTGTCTCAATTTGACTATTTTTCGTGAATTCTTCATATGCTTCCTGTACATTTGCATTTGAATGAACTATAGATTTCACGGCCTTAATCATGGACACTGGATGACTTGATTGCCAAATGTTCCTACCCATGTCTACTCCTGATGCTCCGTCCCTCAAAGCATCATGTGCTAACCGTAGAGCTTCTGATTCGTGCGCTAATTTCTTACCACCCGCTATTACTACAGGAACAGGGCATCCATCAACGACTTCTTCAAAATTCTGGCAGTAATAGGTTTTAACAATATGCGCACCTAATTCAGCAGCTATTCTACAGGCTAAACCCAAGTATCGTGAGTCTCGGTTCATCTCTTTCCCGACAGCCGTGACTGCGAGAACAGGTATACCATATCTTTCTCCCATGTCAACAAGTTTAGAAAGGTTAGCAAGCGTTTTGTGTTCGTACTTGCTTCCTACGAAGATTGATAGTGCAAGACAAGCAACATTTAGTTTAATCGCTTCTTCTATTGAAGTGACTATGCTTTCATTAGAAAGGTCTTCTCCAACTATACTCGTTCCTCCTGAAACCCTCAGGACTATAGGTATATTAGCATAAGGATTGACCGAAGTCCTCAGAACTCCTCTTGTTACCATAAGGGAATCGGCATAAGGCAAAAGCGATTTGATAGTTCTTCTTGGCACCCTTAGTCCATCTGTAGGACCAAGGAAATAGCCATGGTCAACTGCTAACATAACGCAACGATTATCCTCAGGATTGATTACCTTGGAGATTCGATTTTTCATTCCCCAGTCCATACTTCAACCAACTTCCCGGTATGGTCTAGCATTTATAAGTTTATTCTGTTACGTAGTGACCATAACTTTCATTGAATCTTTTGCTTCGTGTGCACATTTGATTGCTTCCCTGGCCTGTTTTATGTTAAAGCGGTGTGTAATGATCCAGTCCACATCTATTCTATTATTCTCTAGGAGGCTACACGCTTGGTTTGTTTCAACTTCTGATGCGGCATAGCTTGGAATCAGTGAGAATTCGTTTGAGTATATTATTCCCGCATCTAAATTAAGCTGTGTCCCCTTCCTTGGAACACCAAAAATTAGAATCTTTCCTCCCTTTCGAGTTAAACTAAAGGCCTGAACAATTGCTTGCGGACTACCAGTGGCAATAATAGAGATATCAACTCCTCTATTGTTTGTTGCCCTCTTGACTATCTCTCCAACATTTTGTTGCTTGCTATTATTAAGGTATTCGATCTCGCAGTGTTTCTTGGCGAAATCTAGTCTAAACTGGTTGATATCAACAAGAAAAACCTTACCGCTACCTATGGACTGCGCCAAAAGAACATGCATGATGCCTGCCGGTCCCGCACCAAAAATAGCAATATCGTCACCTTTCTGGATATCACATTTGTCGAGAGCTCTTATACAGCAGGCCAATGGCTCTATTAGTGCGGCCTTCTCAAATGACATACTCTCAGGGAGTTTGATAACGCCTCCCCGCGAAATATTCCATTCCGGAACTAAAATTTCCTCTGACAAGCCACAAGGTTCTATGTTACTAGAATGAAACATTCGGCACATAGTGTGATCCCCGTGTAGGCAATAATGACAGGAATAACAAGGGACATGATGGTGTATAAAGACTCTGTTGCCGACAGACAAACCTGAGACGGAACTGCCTACCGCAACTACTTCACCACTGGGCTCGTGACCCAGTCTCCCTGATGACATTCCATAATCACCATAGACTTTCTCAAGGTCAGAACCGCATAGTCCACATGCTTTCATTCTAACCAATATATCGCCATCCCCCGCTTTAGGGGATGTCAATTCATCTACAGATACTGTTTTCTTGTCCTTTACGAAGACAGCTTTCAATTACTAAATTTTGATTAAGAACTCATCTATAAACATGTCACAAGGTCTATACTTTCAGGAATAATCTAAATTCAGGAACCATCTGGCAGTAAGCTTAATTTTGAGCATCAAAATTTATCGTATTTCTTGGGCTTCTTCATGAAAATCTTTTTGCAACCGTCACAACAAAAGAAAAAAATCTTCCCCCTGTGCTCATAAGGCAATGCGATGTCCTGTTTCAATTCTATACCGCAGACTGGATCTACTGGCACGCCAAACTTACCTCATCAGATCTATATATGGTTATCAGTGGCGTAGGACCACGTATCAGCCATTCAGATGCCACTCCATTTTTGGATGCAAGAGTGCATATCACGCTGATGAAATGTAGAGTCGACAAGCGCTGCTCTTGCTTCAGTTGGTCAATGCTTTTTGACATTCTTATTTTTGAGACTCCATGAGCTCCCAATTTTATTGTGATGTCATATCCGTCAACCGAAGTAATTTGTGGCAAATGTGGTACGACAATATCGAAAATAATTAACTTAAGGCCTATAAGAGATATATTACGCACTCATGGCTGGAGATGTAAGACATGCAGAAATACCCTTAATCCTTCAGACTTTACAATAGATATAGAAAGGTTATAGGATGGTCCTTTAATGCTTTGGTTAGAAATTATATTTCAATATATTGTTACATTATAATATAGGTCCCATTAAAAAAGGCCTACGATAGCGAAAACCTTTCTATCATGATTTCTCCCATTTTCCTCTCGGCAAGTTACACCCAAATAATTTGCTTGATATCCGACAGGATAGGGGGTAAACTTGATTTCTAGCCTTTGTTCGAGAAAATTAGAAGAGGGAGTCAGAAACCGTCGAAAACACTCAGGTATTATATTGGTAGAGAAATAGCATATCAAAAATACATCTTCCAGGAGATGGGCACCATCATGCTAATCAGCAAGGCAAGGCTAGTAATGCGAGAGTACTTTACAGTGGACGCCATGGCTGGAACTAGAGCATCACTATCTTCATAATTCTTTCTAAGCTCTCTAATTGCCTTTAACGAATAGGGAGTAGACACAAGACATACAATTGAGTACACACTTAGGAAATTGATGCAAATTCCTATTAAAATCATAGCATATACTGCCATTATAATTATTGTAAAAACCTTGTAAGATCTCCTTTTACCCAATATTATCACAACAGTCCTTCGCCCTCCCAAACGATCAGCATTATAATCAGGGAAGGAATTTATGAGCAGGACCGAGGACGATAGTAGTCCAATTATTATTCCTAGAAATATGACAGGAAATTCTATAAACGAAGTTTGAACATAAAAAGACCCTATGACAATTAACGCTCCCTTGATACCCACGAATAATTCTGCCAAGCCAAAATTGACTATCTTCGATGAGTAAAAGAAAATCGCTAAAATTGCAAAGACCAGTATAACTGCGACTAAAGGACCTCGCAAAAGAACAAAGTAACCTCCGATGGTTATGCCTATGATTAAAAAAAGCATTGCTGCTTTGTAAACACTTTGCGGCGAAAGGATATTTTCTGGTATTATCCCGCTGCCTCCACTGAATTTAGTCCTTTTGACAACCTTATCGATGCCACGCTTGTAATCCCAATAATCATTTAAGAGGTCTATACTAGCGTGCAAACTAAACACACCTACCATAGTCAACAAAGCATAATTTAGATCAAAGGAGGAGTATTTCCAAAAGGCAAGGTATATACCAATTGCTGATGCAATTAGGGAGGCTAGGAGAAACTTTAATCTGATAGCCCTAATCCACCTTCTTATCAATTGTACATTTCTTCGCAAAGGTGTTTCGTATATGCCTTTGCGGTCAGTCAGTTCAACGGGAATTTTTATCAATCTATGTTGCGTCTTAAGTTGATTAGAACCTCCACGTATTTCGATAAAAACTTATATCGAGAGTGGACGTCTATATCTGAATAGAAATTTCTCCCCCTATTGACGCCGCAGAATTTGACGCTCAGAAAGACTTGAAGAAAATAATAATCGAATTTTTGTGTAGGAATCAGGACAAGGGATTTTCATCAAAGGAAATCTCCCAAGCATTGTCTTTGAAGGAAGAGGATATCAATTATACTATGCTTAAACTTGGCATATCAGACTTCCTTATCGAATTAACTAAGGGACTGACACGCAGAAACAACAATGATATTCCAGGTAAGACAAAATTTAGAATAGAAGATGTAACAGTGAACGGAATAACTTACTATCGCTGTTTAAAGGTTGGTCCAGAACCCTGAAAAACGGTATGTAAGTACAAGGCATAATGCTACAAGATCTAAAATGAATACACTTATCAGTTCGAGGTTGTGACTGAGAATATAGTGTATAGACCTCATTATGCTGGGAAGTTGCTGAAAGAATCAGTTGACTTGCAGAACTCTCTCCAAACAAAGTATGTCGGCAATAGTGTAATGTGGTTCAAAAATTTGTCTTCGACCCAGGAATTTGCTAGGCGTTTAATTTCAATGAACGGCGTGACGCGTCTAAATGGTTATGTTATTATCTCGGATAGTCAACGAAAGGGCATAGGACGACATGGGAATAGGTGGGTTTCACCCAAAGGTGGAATATGGCTATCTATAATACTCAGCTCAACACTGCATCCTAGCAGAATCACATTATTTTCCTTCTGTGCATCAGTAGCCGTTTCTGAAGCAATTGACAAATGCACAGGAATAAAATCGAGACTAAAGTGGCCTAACGACGTAATGATTGAAGGTAAGAAAGTATCAGGAATCCTGGTAGATGCTTCTGTAGATGCTGACTCTATAGAGCATATAATTATAGGGATTGGAGTCAATGCTAACGTTAACTCGGCCGATATTGAAAAAAAAATAGAAGATTACGAACAGCCGTATCCTATAACTTCCTTACAAGAACAATTAGGAACATCTTGTAACACAGTAGAGATAATAAAGTGCATATTGCAGATGTTTGACAAACACTATTATAGAATTGAAACAGACAGTAGCTATCCAATACTGCACAAGTGGAAAGAAAGGGCTGAACCTATAATGTACAGATCAGTGCAAGTTTCCCATGGGGCTAACCTCTATCCTGCTAAAGTAGTAGATATAGATGAGGATGGCTCGATAGTTGTAATGCATAAAGACAATCGATTAGAAAAAATTGTCACTGCAGAGTATCGTATACATTTTACGGACTGAAATTTGTTATTTGCCCCATAGTGAATAACTAATTTTTGGCGATGGATAGAATTACAAAGGTAATTCTTATTTGATCTTGCAGACGATCGAGATATCGTTCACATTGGTTCCTGTTCGTCCTGTTATAATCAGCGAATTTATCTGCTTGAAAAAACAATAGCTGTTATGAGTTTTCAAAAAATACCGAGCATCAAGATTTTTTCGTTGCATATTTGAGATAACTTGCGGATTTAAAAATGCTCCTGCCGCTTCGGAATTTCCGTCAATCCCATCTGTTCCAGCGCAAATGACGGTAATGTCTTGGTCAGTGTGAAAATCTTGAAGATTTGTTGCCGTTGCCAGAACCGCTTCTTGATTTCGGCCCCCTACTCCGTAGTTATTCATTCTGTCTATTTTTACTACAGTCTCCCCTCCAAGGACGAAAGCAAAGGACCTATCCTTCCCTATTAAATCCTTTGCTAAGATCGCTAGCTTCCCTCCGAAGCGCCATGCCTCACCATCAAAGGCGGTTCCTAATGTGTGTGCTTCCACTCTTCGCCTTTTCAAATATTTTTCAGCGGCTGTACAAGCTACACTATTGTTACCAATCAATAAATTTATGGCTCTTTGGAAGATCGAATCACCTGGTTTTGGAGTTTCGGTTTCACGTCTCCTTAGACCTTGTACTATAACATTTTTTGTCTCTCTGTGTTGTTTATTCCAAAGGCCATACTTTATTAGCACCCTCGCGGCATCTTTATATGTGGACGGATCGGGACAAGTTGGGCCCGAAGCTATGACACTTAATTTGTCATTAATTACATCAGATATGATAAGGGAAACTAGTCGACACCCCTTGTTCATATAACGAAGTAACTGACCACCTTTTATCCGCGAGAGATGCTTACGTACTGCGTTAACCTCTTCAATAGATGCCCCCGAAAGTATCAATGAAGAGGTGACAGCTTGCTTCTCTCTCAGAGAAAGATTCTTTGAAGGCAGAGGCATCAATGATGACCCGCCGCCAGAAATAAGAACGAAGACGAGATCAGCTGGAGTAGTCTTCCGCAAAATCTCTATCATTTTCTTTGTTCCCTTTACTCCTGAAACATCGGGGATCGGATGACTTGCATGCGTGATGAAAATATCCTCAACAATTTCATTAGTACCATAAGGAACAGTTATTGCACCTCCTGAGACCTTGTCTCCTATAATTTGGCGCAGTACACGAGCCATTCTTGCCGTAGCTTTGCCTGCCCCAATCAAGTAAATATGGTCAAATAACTTTAAATCTAAATTGGTTCTTTGATGCTTAATGTCGTGAACAGAAAGTTGCCCGTTCCTCAATTTTAGACTACTTTTAATGAGGCGAGCAGGATCTACGGCTCGGATTGCGTGTCTAACTGAACCGAGTGCCAGCCTAAGTGAAGGGCTTGTATCCACGTAGCTTTTCAACGAAGGCAATGTGTATCGATGTCATACAAGCTATTTACAATATATTGATGTTCTCCGACCGCTTTTTCGCACCTAGTGGCGCATTCACTAAATAATAAAAGACAGCAGAAATATGCAGAATTGGTTCAAAATATTGAGATGAAAGCAATGATAATTGCATAAAACTTAGACGTTTTTTGTATTACCTATGCACTATGTTTTTGATTCTCTTGTGCATTTTAGTTCTTAATTACTCGATTAAGAAATTTTTTTAGAATTTTTACAGTACAACTCCTACAGAGTTAGTCAGATTGACTCAGCATACGTCTGTTCTTTAATTATTGTTGTCAAGATAGGTTAATCAATCCATTAATCAGAAAATATAGCCTCCCGTGATTTAAGTAATGGTTATTCATCTCGCACTAAGAGGAGAACCCGGAAAACGTGGACTAATGTTTGTGTCATACTACGCACGCTCACGTGCATTCATTTCCAATTATCGATCATGGAAGGAGTATCATAGCGCAGGAAATATAGTGGAAGTTGCTTCTTCCCTGTTAAGTCACGAGACGTTGCATTTGGCAATCAACAAATTTTCTTTGTCAGCCTCTGCTGAATTAGACAACTTGTTTGGGAGATCCAATAACTGGGAACTCTACCCGCATGGGTTAGGAGATCTGGATAGATTAGGTGTCAGTTCTAGCAGTTATACTAATAACGCTGCTAAGAACTCGCAGAAATTGAAAAGAAAAAAAATTTAACAACGTATTCACACTCTAGCTTTTTTTAAGGAATACATAAATTACATTTTTTTCCTAAAAAATACCTTGGTGTTTAAAATATGCACTCCAAGAGAAGCTAATAAAGCATTGCCTGACATAGATCCCAGAATTAAACAAATAATGTTCCAAAAGAATCATGTTGTTGCTCTCCAGGAGGAACTGCAGAGCATCATTGATGCAAATTCACCATTTAGTGAATTCTTCAAAAAAAAGCAGGAACTAAATGCTGAAGTCAGTGCTCTGTACAGATCGATAGAGCAGCTTGAAAATCTCGGAGTGATCATAAAGAGCGTTGATGAAGGTCTTCTAGATTTCCCATCTAAAAGGTTTGATGAGGAGGTATGGTTATGCTGGAAGGTAGGAGAAAAAGAAGTTAAATTTTGGCATAGGAAGGATGAGGGTTTTGCTAGAAGAAAACCGCTAAGTCCTCATGATCCTTCTAGAGTTAAAACTCAAGGCGATCTCTCTGATCTAAGGTAGATAATTAACGAAGATACTCCTTGCTCATTATTACTTACTTGTCATGAGGAGCGAACTTCAAAACGGTCGTTAGACTTTGGGATTATAGGCCTACTTATCGCAAAGCTTTATTATAACATTGTTAAAACAGAATCCAGCTCAGCAGGGGTGACTCTTTGGACACATCTTTTGCAAAGCGACGAGGTAAAGGAGGAGACCTACAACTAAAGATATTAGATACCAGAGATGACCCTTTTGGTATATTTTGTAAACTATACCGTTATCATAAGCGCCTTTTCATTCTTGAATCTCTCGTGGGCCCCAGAAAGCTTGCAGAAATATCAGTTATCGGTTTCAATCCTGAGCTTGTAGTAAGTTGTGATTCGTACAAGATTCATGTCAGAAATTCCAACAATAGGGTTGTCCATACCGAAGACCTTATCAACCCACTAGAGCAGCTTAGCAGATTTGTTCCAAGGGTCAAGGATAATAGGTTCAGATACGTCGGAGGTGCTGTTGGGTTCATAAGCTACGATGCCATACGTTACTGGGAACGCATTCCATCCAAACATAGAAAAAAAAATTGTCTACTTTTAGAATTTGGAATTTACACTGATGGGATCCTTTATGACCATATCAAAAATAATGCGTACTACTTTACGACTGATAAATCTCGATTTAATGAAATCAATGCTCAAATAAAGACAAAAAATCCTGTTCTAATGGAGAATTTCTCGTGCTCAAATTTCATGACTGTTGTGAACAGGAAAGAATACATAGATATGGTTAAGAAGGCTAAGCAGTATATCTATCAAGGTGACATTTTTCAAGTTGTATTGTCCAAAAATACCATTTTTACGATTAATGGAGATCTGTTGCCTGTATATAGCAAATTGAGGGAAGTAAACCCTTCCCCGTATATGTATTTTTTAAAGCTTGGCGACCAGGCAATTATTGGATCGAGCCCTGAGATGTTGGTTCGTATAACCAATAACCATGTCGAGACTTTTCCCATAGCTGGGACAAGACCTGTAGTTAAAAATGAATTCAAAAATAATATTCTAGCCAAAGAGCTACTTGCAGATGAAAAGGAAGTTGCAGAACACACGATGCTTGTAGATCTTGCTCGCAATGATCTAGGCAGAGTATGTAAATATGGAACGGTCCAGGTTCCCGAATTAATGTCCGTAAAGAGATTTAGTCACGTTCAGCATATCGTTTCTCATGTAGAAGGCTATCTGGCTCCAGGCCTTACTTCGTATGACGCTCTTAAGGCAGTATTTCCAGCAGGAACTGTATCTGGAGCGCCAAAGGTAAGGGCAATGGAAATAATCGATGAACTAGAACCATATCCAAGAGGCCCATATGCAGGTGCTATAGGCTATTTTTCTGCTAATGGTTCATGCGACTTTGCCATCACCATACGGTCACTTATCATAAAAAAAGTTAAAGCTTCTATTCAATCTGGAGCAGGAATAGTTATAGATTCTGTCCCAGGAAAGGAATGGAAAGAGACCCAAGATAAAGCCCACGGAATTATATTTGCGCTCAAAGAAGCCTCTAAGGCATCAAGAAAAGGGAGGCCACGAGCATTTTCCTCTAGAAAATGATCGGAAACTCAAAACTTATAGCCTTGCAACTTTTGGATAGTTCATAGAAACTCGGTATTATCAGATTAGTGATTTCTGTGTCTATTCTGTTCTAGGAGGCCTGGAATACATATTTGTGGCATCGGTGTGATACTGAACAGATAATTTCGGGTCCTTTTGTCTGCCGGTAAGGATGCCGACCACTACATCATCCTTCTTAATAATCTCCTCACCTCTAAGTCTTCGAATTGCAGCTGGAACAGATCCTGATGCCATTTCACAATCAAACCCATTTAATCCAACAATTGACATCCCATCGCTCATTTCTCTGTCGGTAACCTGAGTTACTATTCCACGAGTAAAGTCGAGTGCCCTAAGAGCCTTAATAATATTCGCAGGCTTGCCTATCTGGATTGCCGTAGCAGCAGTTTTTGGGATTATGCCCTTACTATCTTTATATGCATAATAGCGCTTTATCATATCGGTGTCGGGACGACCTCCGTTCCAACCTAGGCTCTTATGTTCGAAAAGCCCGTTTACCAATTCGTACAAGGTATTTGCTCCAGTCGAATTTACTATTAAAAGTCTCGGGATTTTTTTTATCCAACCCCACTCGTACAGTTCCATTAGTGTTTTTCCGCAACTTGAACTGTTTCCCAATGCGCCTCCCGGATAAGCAATCCAATCTGGAGGATTCCAGTCTAGATACTCCATAATTCTGTAGACAATTGTCTTCTGTCCTTCTAGTCTGAAAGGATTAACTGAATTAACTGTATAACCTCCACTTTCACGACAATTTCTTAACGAAATAGAAAGAGCGTCATCAAAATTACCTGAAACTTGCATTACTTGAGCTCCAAACTGAAAAGCCTGGCCCAACTTTCCTGGGGCGATTTCCCCCTTAGGAACATACACGTCGCACTCCATGTCTTCATTGGCAGCATACATTGCTGCAGAAGCTGATGTATTCCCCGTGGAAGCACAGACGAGACGATTCACCTTTAACATTTTTGCATGAGTAAGAGCAGTAGCCATACCATTATCTTTGAAAGAACCGCTGGGATTATACCCTTCAGGTTGTAATAAAAGAGTACTATGATTCATATCAGCATATTCTGCAACTTTTGTCATTTTGTAAGGTCTGGAGAGTCTTCCTTCTGCACCATCCAGAGATACAAGTACGCTCGCACAAGATTCAAAATCTTCTGTGTCGATTCCTACAAAGTTTATCAAATCTCTAAAACGCCAAACGCCACTTTCGTTGTATATATTGCCCCCATGGTTCCTGCGTTCAAAGAATCTGGTTATTAAGCGGGAAGGGGGCCTGATTTTGTATACTATGTCGAGTAGCCATCCACAAGAACATTGATAAATATCGTTGTAAATGTCATACTCCAACCCACACAAAACATTAGCACATTTTTTGGCAGCCGGACCTTGCACAAAAATTATCGACAGCAGTTATTATTGAGCTTTTGCAACCAGGGATGAACCGATGCAGATTTGAATATTTTGCATTCGTGCAGATGGGTATTGTTAAATTGCTGCATCATCCCGGTACTGAAGAATGTTATACGAGATGGATGATGGATGCGGCGATTCAAATATATCTCTAGTTTCTATGGCAAACTTTTCTTGGCTTTATCTACTACCTTTAGTAAGTGCTGGATTACGCCATCCATGTCCTCTTCTCTAACTTCTGGTGTTACCGAACGCTTCAGGAGATTGTTGACCGTATTGGAGATCTCGGAGCTAACCTCATCAAAGCTATCCACGTCACTGTATCCTTGTTGATATAAGCCTCTCAACTTTCTAGCATACATTTGTGTCTGCTCATTTAATGCTACCAAATAGGTGTGATTATTTACCTTTATCCTATCCTTGTTCATACCCATCCTTTCCTGGAATTGCTGTTTAAAAAACTTGCCGAATTTAAAAAGCATCACCCTAACCAAACATGGCTCCGGCTGCCTAGTAGCTATGGAATGAGCTGTAATTTTTTTGGCCTGATATTACGGTTTGTAGTCATTAAGAATATCACGGTATCTGGTATCTTTATAACCAATATATCTTACATACTCGCCATATGTCATATCAAGTAAACATTTGGAGCATTTTACACTACCAAAGTCATCGCTAAGTTCGGCTGGTCCCGGACAGTCAGGACATTTTATCTTCATCTAGTTACCACAAAATAATTAGACCAAACTACTATAATAATAGTTAACAATTGTAAATTACTAGCAATCAATTAGCGTGAACTCTATGCTGCCGATACATATTAAATTTGAGGATGTTATGCCAGGTTTATTATCATATCGCCTTGATTTGCTTAACTACGGGTTGGCGTGATTTACGAAATACACGAAACCCGCAAATACACTTGATTTCGGGTAGTCGAGAAAGTTCTTCTATCGAAACGACTGTACCGCATCGCATACATTCGTAAGTAACAGTTCCGAAAGACTGTGAATCTGCCATGTCATTTCTAGATAGAATCCAAATTTATTCCTTTTTGGATTGTGCTATTGCATGCCGGTTTCTTGTGATTCTTTTCTAGTGCGAGTACTTGTAAATGTGATTTCTTTTATGTAGGATGACAGTCATAGGACATTATTATTTCACTAACTGCTTTTTCCGTCCGCGCGTAGTACATCGTAACTTGTAACATACTGCTCTAGGTTTAAAAGAAAGGAGTGAAGCTTGCCTATTGAAACAACAGGGATACCTTCTGCAAGTTGCTCCATGTGATCATGCATGGTTAGTATAATCGGGAGGGCGTACCTAAAGTCTTCTCTTCTATCCATCAGCAACGCTGCTCTACGAATTTGATTTATGGCTGCCTTTATTATCATAGGACGGTTCGAATACCTCCAATGCTTGCAGTCAGCTACGACTGCAAGATTTGAGCAAATACCTACAAGATCAATCTGAAATCGGGGCTTTGTAAGTGTGATGTTTGTTTGAACTTTATAACCCAATTCCTTCATAATGCCAGATGCGAAAGACTCAAAATCTTTCCAGTTCAGGGCTTTTGCTATACGTTCTATATCACATCCTGAGCGAAGAGCTAAAATTGCAGTTTTCATTCTGTCGACTTCGGAGAATAATATAGTATTATCTGGAGAAATAGTCCCAATTGAATTTAGAACGAGGAAATTGAGAAGGTCCTTGGCTACGTCTAAGCTCCTAATGTCAGACATAAATTTGAACTGGCTGAGAGTATTTTTCCCTGAGACTGCGGGTATCGCCTTTAAAATTAAGTCTGGATGCAAGAAAGATTATCAACACTGGGTGCTTTAAATTGTATGCCTGCACTTAGGGGTGTGGTTTTGTCAAAATAGTCTTCAGATACTGAGTTATCTGGTTATCGGTTTCATTCATAGCTAACATGTTTCTTACATCTAGTACAGTATCAATATCAATCATTAATCGGCTAACAAATAGGACTTTAGTTTTGACATTATTTCTGATGCCCCCAAGTACGTGCATCAGATAACTATTTGCATCATATGAGGTACCAATTATATTACATGGTTTTCTCAACAACACATTTGAACCATCAAATTTGTATGAGGGACACAATACTACGCAATTATTGTCGTCTAACACAGATTTGCATATTATACTTACATCTTCAGGAAGGATGAGCGGTAAGTCTATAGGTAAAATAAGCGAAGCATCAGCACAAGCGGTGACGCAAAATTTGTCGGCTAAGTTAATGGCGGAGTTGACACCAGATTCTTTATCTTCTTCTAAAAATGTTACTCCATACTTTCGAGCTATTTTTTTAGTCCTACTATCGGAGGAGACAAGCAAAATCTTTTGAATGCCAGGTGTCTTTTTTAGAATGTAAATTGTCCTCTTAACTAACATCCCAGATAACTTAATCCTCTCAGCCGTGCTGAGAAGTGTTCCGAGTCTGGTTTTGGCATTTTCGAAACTTTTTACGGGAACTATAGCAAATACTTTCAAAATTTCAAACTCTTGACATAAGACGAAAGTCTTCTCTCATCAGAACAGTTCCTCATAATAATATCAGTTTGAAATACATTCATATCTAAACTTCCTATTTTAGACGACAGGTTCGAATCACTGGGATGTATCACAAAATTTCCAACTATATCTGAGTAAAAAATTGCCACCCCTAATGCCGAAGCCTTCAGTTTCATTGCTTTTATGTATTTAATTGCAGGTCCGCTGATAGCCTGCTCCCCAATCAGTGGAGAAATTGCGACGACTTTGCTGCGTAGTTTTCTCAGTTGCTCTCTTATTTCCCTTACCACTAAAATAGGATTTATACTCGTCACAGGATTGGCGGGAGCGAGTACTATCAAGTCAGAAGTTTTTAATGAATTGATAAGCTCAGGATTTGTAGTTGCACTTTCTGCTCCAATATATCGGATATCTATTACCCTAGGATCCCCTTGGTGTTTCACCCAGAACTCTTGAATATGCATAGGTCCCTGGTCAGTTATTATGATGGTCTCTAACTGACTATCTGTAGCAGGGTATATCTTTTTGGAGACTGAATATTTTTTCGTCATCCAATCAGTGACTTCGGTAAGAGTCATCCCCTTTCTTATTAATAAGGTTCTAAGCAAATGCGTGGCAAGGTCACGATCACCTAATTGAAACCATACCTCCTGTCCTAACTTTTCCATTTGATGTAGGCACAAAAATGTATCGTCCTTAATTCCCCATCCCCTTTCAGATAGTATGCCTGCTAACCCATATAAGACAGTATCAATGTCTGGGCAAATATAGAGTCCGTATAACCAAATGTTATCACCCACATTAGAGACAATTGTAAGTTCTTCTTCTCTATGCCCTGACGTAAATCCCCTAATTATTTTGATTGAACCAGTTCCCCCTGCTAAGACTGTTATCAAGGCCGCTTATAGGAAATTACATTAGCAATCTATAATTTGCGGTGATTTTCATCAACTTATAGATTTGCATGAAAAATTTTACAAACTGGGTGACAGTAGAACACAGCCTTGACCAAAACCAAGTATCAGGCTTGTTAAAATTAGAGTAGTGCTGCTGTCTTTTGCGCTTCTATTGTCGATAAAGATTATAAACAAGGGATATAATGTTTCCACTGTGTACGCGAGAGTTGTTTTCTTGCTTGCCTTTTTACTGCTGACTTTCTCTTCTGGTTTTTTCATTCACGCATCTGCTGTCCAGATGACGACATCAATGGTCCCGGAGACAGATAAGGCTGATGCACTTTTGACAGCAATTAAATTTATCACAATAGCGTATGAACCTAATAGCCCGTTGGCACAACAATTTAATGGCAAGGACGAGAGGGTCGTATTTTCGCTCAACACGTCTGACCCGGGCATGCCCGAACTCATTAATACAATAAATACAGATATTCAGACGCAAAAAGGAAGCCCCGTCAAGATAGAAAATGCAACACTTGATTACGCAGGATCTATAAAGGGGTCGTCGAACAAGGTCCAACTGGCGTTTAAAATTGTTATTGAAGGGATACTTTCGAGCATAGTTTTGGATAGAAGTGAGGAGGGAAACGTTCTTGATTTGGACTGGAGAAGCGTGGTTGTCGATGAACCCCTATCAATCAACGCCCCACAGTACGAGAACATTAGTGTCAACTATCCCATAGGTCTGCTGCAGGTAACCTATCCAGAGTTGGCTCAGGGGTTTGCAAATTCACAAGCCGCGGCTATAATGAGAGAACCTCTATTTAATTTCCAAGATATAGGAATACCTATGGACCGGTGGCATTTTCTCTTTGACCCGACCGGAAGTCAGGCAGGAGCTGCGGGCGCTGGCTTTGAAGAAGTTGGGGGAGCAAGAGTAGTCTCGATTTATTCGCTAGGAGAAAGTAGTTTTAGGGAAGGTACATTTAGTGAAAAGGTAACTCGCGCTTCCGCTAGCCTAAGCGGAGCTCAGGTCGAAGTAGAATCATCTACGCCACCTCCTAGCGGGCAGATTCAGATCGCAGGATTTTCGAGGATCGAAAAGTCAGGAGACAATGAGCTGGCATTTGTTACTGCTCAAGCTCCGGAGGGCACAGTAACTGCAACTGGGGGTTTTCCAATTCAGGTGCTGCTCGTCCTTGGTGGTATGATGGGTGCTGTTGCTGTTTTTGTACTTTTGAAGACAAGAAAATGATAAGCATATTAGTTTCTATTTTTTTTGAAAAAGAACTAACTTAAGTTTCGATAAAATGATAGATGCTTCACCTGTCGTCTTGGTTCCGCAAATAAATTCCTGCATCAAAGAATGTGTACACTGTGACTTCATCTTTTTTGAAAATATTTTCTGCAGAAAAGCGCGTTTTACCGATTCCTATCGACTCCCTATTTTGATTCAGGATAATCACTATTTTATTTTGGCCTAATTTTTTTGAAACCTCGAGAACAGAGTCTCCTAAAACATCTCTTCCGTATAAAACTAATCCCTCTGCTCTTTCATTTACCACGACATACGGGAAATGTCTGCTATGCCTCGCAATTACCTCTGCTCCAGACAAAGAGGGTAAGAATTTCTTGTTTCGTAGCTCTCCAACTGCTAAGCCGGCGTATTCGGGTTGGAATATCTGGAGGTTGAGAATGTCTTTTGAAGTTTTTGTAGTAATTAGTACTTCCTTCTTATTAATAGTCCGATCCTCTTTTATCATTAATTGTTGGGCCTCCATAAATTCGAATATTCCCCATTTATCAAATGACCTTCTTAGCTGGGTCAGTTCTTCTCTGTTAGCACGTCTGAACATACAATAATAATCCTCATTCAATTTTTCTTCCGTAGTTTAGCTATGTAGAATCCTGTCGAATTATGAATATGAGGATAAAACCTCACTGTCCGTCTTAACCTCTCATCAAATACTGTTTTATCAAATCTCGTCAAGCCTTCAATGCCGAAGGGTATTGGCTCAACTTCCACGTCAAACTTTTTAAGTATTGAGTTTACAACAGATTCGTTTTCCTCCGGAGCAAAGGAGCATGTAGAATATAAAATTAGACCGCTAGGCTTCAAAACTTGCAACGCTGATTCAAATAGTTTTTTTTGAACAAGCGAACACTCAGATACATCATCTGGGGTTCTACTAGTTCTCCTCGATGCATCTTTCCACATTACACCTTCGCCGCTGCAGGGTGCGTCAAGAAGAATGCGATCGAAGCTAATGTTGAGGCAAGGGCACTCGGTCGCATCCATCTGATAGATTAATGTATTCATGACTCCGCATCTGGCAATATTAAATGATAATGATCTTGTTCTACGAGGATTAGGCTCCATTGCTATAATGGAACCTGTATTGTTCATTTTTTGGGCTATGAAGGTGGTCTTCCCTCCGGGTGCGGAAGCCATGTCTAACACAGTCTGATTTGGCTGTATATCGAGGACCTCTACTGCTATACACGACGTTATATCTTGGATGTAATAGTGTCCCAGTAAATACTCAGTGGTCGCTCCTATCGAGACCTGCGCATTCGTCGTGCTTATTTCAAAGACATTGGCCAAAACAGTCTTTTTGAGCTCGAATCCTTTGGGCACGAGTCGTGCTACAAGCTGTTCGCTTGCAATTTTCAATGTATTGGTCCTGATATACTTTTGCACAGGCTCCTGCATCGTTTCCATCAGCTTTTCTACATTGGGAACAAATTGCAAAAATCTGTTAACTATCCATTCATCATAGCCATATTTGGCAGCGAGGCGCAAAGACCTTTGTGTGGGAACAAAAGTTAAAGTTTTCAAACTTGCAGCCTTTGGTTTAATATGAAGCCTTTTCCTTCTTTAATAATTCGTTTCCCTTCTAAATACTCCCCAACATACAAGATAAACGTATGGGGTATCTTATATTCCTCTTATCAGTTAATCAGTATACAATTCTCAAGTTAACTTTAATTCATAATATTAATATATTTGCTGGAAAAGTTATGCCCAGGATCTGTGTCCTTATTTGGTGGTGTACCCGTGCAATAAAATCCGTACCTGTGTGCTAGCAGTAACCCTCCTTCTGTTTTAGGCGGGATTTCGCTGAGCAGCCAACCTGAGCAAGTGCAGGACCTTTATGCTCTGTTTGGCCTTGCTCCGCTCGGGGCGGCATTTTCATTTCAGTATCAGTTCATTCTCAGGCCATCTAGGCCATCATGATGCATTTGTCCTGACTGAATATCTTTTCTGTTCCGTAGCCAGCCGTCTCCGACTAATCATCGCTGATTCGAGTGCCTGCGTTGAGGGAGGAGTTTCCTCTCTTTCGAGTGACCCGCTCACTAGCTCACAAGTACAGGTTTAACTACCAAATATAGTCTAATAAAGTTGTCCAAAATACTGTCGTTCAATTTCCATAATGGCCTTCGAGCTGTCAGCATTGAGATAATCACGTAGCAAATTATCATTCAACTTCAAAAATGTAGGACCCCACTTGAATTTGTTTAATAGCTGGACAGCCTTATCTTCATAGCCGAGAATGAATAGACAGCCAGCGAGTGCTTCCGCACTTGAGAGTTTTCCTAATTTGGAATAATTTGTTGGATTTGCTGCTAGCATAGCAGGTAACCGCCTGTGTTTGCCATGTCTTAATTCCCGATAACGGCTCAATACTTCTCGTGCTTTTTCCCAGGAACAATCGATAGCACATACTGAGTCGTAGGATATTCCTTCTTTCCTGGACAACACTTCTCTAGAAAAGGGATTTAGGAGGAGCGTATTGTAACTGATGTGTAGGATTCGTTCTGCCAACCCAAACCTAGTGAGTTTCGCTGCGGTACATTTAGAGGGATCATCTTGTCCAAGCATATATACACATACTTTCAAAGCGGCATCTATTGGAGATAATTTACGAAGAGGTGATAATAACATATACCTGAAGTGTAGTAGCCCGCAGCAAGATGGCTACATTTTCAATACAAAGTGGAGGAACTGGCACAAATATACTTTTAGGTATAAAACTTTAATCGAAGGTGCTAGAAACCATACCTTCAGTTGCATCAAAGTAAGAGTCGACGTCCATCTCTATTACTTTTCCTTGGTCGACGTTTATAATATATATTATGTGGAGACGACTGTTAAGAACTTCGCTGAAGCTTATCGGCGGATTACGATAATATCTGTCGCACAATTCTTTAACCTTTTTTATCTCCTCCCTTGATCGGTCTCTTGGAGGTCGTCTAAATATTTTTGGAATCGGAAGTACGCTTACTGGAGGTGTTGCAAGAACGAACTGATTCGCAAACTTGCTGTACCTGGCTATTTTACTTGCTACTCGTGCAGAATAGTACGATAAAGGATCTAGAGCATGTTCAGGGGGGATAAACCCAGTTTCTATTTCTACTATAGCTTCGCCTTCACCTTTTGTAGCATATAGGTCGCAAATCAGAATATCATTTAGCTGCCTTTCAACATCCACGGCATAGCCATATCGTATAAGATGCCTAGCACATACAAGTTCCATTGCAGAATGATTAATTTTTACAATGTTCCTTTTGTATAGTTCAATCAATCGAAACTTTACAAAATCCATCCTTTTGATAATTTCGTCAGATTCTCCTACTGTCATTTTACCTGACAAATTAGTTACATCAGCGGTAAAGCGTTCTAAATCCAATTACTGCCAAAACTAATGTTGTGCTTACTTACTTAAATATAAACCCGCTCCGAGGGTAACCTTAAAAATCCAGCCTGATAAACATACTTAAAATGACTGCCATAAAGAAAATTACCGTTCTCGGATCGGGTGTTATGGGACACGGGATTGCTCAGGTTGCCTCTGCTGCCGGTTTCAATATTGCACTTCGTGACGTAGAGCAATCTTTTCTGGATAATGCTATGAATAAGATAAAGTGGTCGCTTGGCAAACTGGTAGAAAAAAAGAAAATATCTCAAAATGATGCGGATTCAATTTATGGTAGAATAACTCCTCTAGTCGATTTAAAAGAAGCTCTTCAGGGCTCAGATCTCCTGATAGAAGCCGTTCCAGAGGATATGGAGCTAAAAAAGAAGGTCTACGCAGAGGTCGATAGATACGCTGAGGATAAGACTCTTTATGTCTCAAATACTAGTACTCTCCCTATAAGTGAGATAGCTTCCCTAACTAGCAGACCTTCTCGGTTTATCGGACTCCATTTTTTTAATCCCCCACAATTGATGCCGCTTGTAGAAGTAATTCCAGGCCGTTTAACAGATGACGATACAGTTGGCATATCCTTGGATCTAATCAAGAAGATAGGAAAGGATCCTGTACTTTGTAAGAAAGATGTTGTAGGTTTCATTGTCAATAGAATATTCATTCCTCTGGTACACGAAGCAGCGTACTGTCTTGAAAGGGATAAGGCTGAGATGACACAAATAGATTCAGCGGTGAAATTTAAGATGGCATTTCCTATGGGCATTTTTGAACTCGCTGACTACACTGGGCTCGATGTCATTTACAAGGCAAGTAAGGAGATGTTTTCCAGAGATAACAAGGTCATTAACCCTCATCCACTTATAGAAAGACTATTTACAGAAAAAAAATTTGGCCAAAAGTCTGGGAAGGGATTTTACGACTATGGCGGAGAAGACAAATATGAACGAGTAAAATTAAGTGAAGTCGAGGCAGAGAAGTACGACCCTATATCTCTTATTGGAGTAGCCGCTAATAATGCCGCATGGTTATTGTCAAATGGTGCATGTGATAAAAATGACCTTGACAAAGCTCTTAGACTTGGTATGGGTTTGAAAAAGCCCCTATTTACCTTAGTGGAGGAGTTTGGGGTTAAAAGGATAGTATCAGTTCTGGATACCCTGTCAAGCAAACACGGCGAATTTTATGGACCCGATGTAATGCTTAGAAAGATGGCATCTGGGTAAAAGATTTTTGTTGGCTCAAAGTGTTATCTACACCACTGAATGTACACCGTAGATTGATTAGTGTTGGTGGTAACATAATATTCATCTAGGCTAATCTAGGATATGCCTGGCTCAGAACCACACTGTCAAAAT
>Ga0126304_10000070_pt1 | contig 27643 bp, 25 predicted proteins | sample Plot25_FD_92538 | JGI IMG/M metagenome (GOLD analysis project Ga0126304, IMG submission 92538) | Serpentine soil microbial communities from UC McLaughlin Reserve, CA, USA - Plot25 | ecosystem: Environmental > Terrestrial > Soil > Grasslands | place: USA: UC McLaughlin Reserve, Lake County... | reverse complement strand
TGGGCGAGGCAGGGAACTCCGCGCAGGCGCTGGAGGCGGTGACGCGCGAGCGCCCGGACGTCGTCCTGCTCGACCTGGACCTGGGCGGGGAGGACGGGCTCGCGCTCCTCCCGAGGCTGCTCGACGCCTCCGGCGGGACCCACGTCATCATCCTCACGGGTACCGGCGACCCGGAAGTCCACCTCCGCGCCGCGCGGCTCGGCGCGAAGGGTCTCGTCATGAAGGACAAGGCCCGAGGCGCGCTGCTCAAGGCGATCGAGAGGGTGTGTGAGGGGGAGGTCTGGTTCGACCGGACGCTCCTCGGGATTCTCTTTTCGGGGCTCCGCGGCGGGGATGAAGACGCGGACGCCGCCAAGATCGAGCGCCTGACGGAGGCGGAGCGCGGCATCATCGCCGCCTTCGGGGAGGGGCTGACCACGACGAAGGAGATCGCCGCACGCCTCGCAATCGAGCCCTCGACGGTCGAGAAGCACCTCACCTCGATCTACGGCAAACTCGGGGTGCAGAACCGCCTCAGCCTCGTCATCTTCGCCTACAACCGCGGTCTCCTGAAGCCATCCCGCTGACAGGCGCCCGGTCCGCCGGCAGTTTTCAGACCCGCCCGGCCTGGAGTAATCTTTGCCACGAGTTCTCGAATCGGCATGACAATGGAAGACATCGTCTACGGAGAAACGTTCGCGGTCAGCCACCTCTGGGGGATGAAGCGGCGCCACCCGCGCTACGACCTTGCCGTGCCGGTGCGGGTCGCCTACGGGGATGGGACCGACGTCTGGGTGGTCACCGGCCTGACGCGCGACGTGGCGCTCGGCGGCATGGGCTTCGTGATGCCCAGGCCGCTGGGTCTGCCCGAGAGGGACGTCATTTCGCTGAAGTTCAGCGCGCACGGCACCCCCGAGCCGCTCGTGCTCTCGGGTCTCGTCGCGTACGAGAGTCCGCTGTACGGCGTGGGCGTCATGTTCCCCGAACTCACGGGCAGGACGCGGACGAGGCTCAAGCAGCTGCTCACTTACATGGCGTGCTGGAAGGTGCGTTTGTAATGGTCTTCAGCCCGGCGCGCACGGTTTCCCGTCGGGCGGGCTGTGGGGCGGGGTAGTCAGTCCGTCTCGTCGGTCTCCACTCGGAGGAGTATGCTCTGAGCCTTCTCGAGCGCCGGGAGCCCGTCGATGACCTTCCCGAGGGCGTCTATCACCTCGTCGTCCGCGGGAGGCGCCGGCGCGGTGAGCAGCCTGAGGAAGCGGGGGTAGGGGCGGGCGGATTCGACCAGGTAGAGCGCCACCCTCTCGGCCTCCAGCGGTTCGTACCCGCGGCGCGAAAGGACTTCGACGAGCCTGATCCTGACCGACTCGAAGAGGTCGAACTCGAGGCTCGGGTCGGTCTCCGTGCAGCGGATTTGCGTTGGCTGCTTACCGCCCATCCGTTATCACCTCTCTTTGATTGTAAAGCTGTGGCTCACTCGACGGCGGCGGTCTCGCCGGCCCTCGGCAGGTAGCGGTCGAGGATTTGGTCGAGCTGACCCGGGCTGAAGGGCTTGGGCGCGAAGTCGGTGAAGCCGACGTCTCGCCCCGGGACGGGCTGCTGCACCACGCCGCCGAGTTCGCCGTCGGCGGAGATGGCGATGATGGGCACGCGGCTCCCCGCGCCGCCGTAGAGGCGTATGCGGTAGGCGGCCGAGAACCCGTCGAACTGTGGCAGATGGAGGTCCATAAAGATCAGGTCGGGCCGCTCGCGCCTGGCCACCTCGACCGCCTCGGCCCCGTCCGACGCCTCCACCACGCGGCAGTCGCGCGTCTTCAGCCAGAGCCCGAGTAACTCGCGAATCTCTTCGTTGTCGTCAACCACCAGGACCACCGGGAGTCGCGTCTCTTTTTGGCTCACACGCCTCGCCTTTCTCCGCCTCGGCGGGCATATACCAGACGGCTTGAAGTCCTTGTCGCAGTGGATGGGGGAAGTGCCTTGCGCGGGAGCCCCGCTTAGGTCGCCCGTCAGTACCCCGAACTCTATACTTCACGGAAACGGTTCGTCAATCGGAATCTTTCGCCGTCGGCGCTCCACGCCGCCCGCCGAGTTCACCCGGAAAACTTTCAAAGATGGATTAATCCCTGGAGACCGCACGGGCGCCGACTCGGAGGGACTGACCACAGGCGGCCTGTCCAAACCGTGTCGATAAGCGAACGAGCTCCTGTTGGTCTTTAACCTTGTTGGAGGCTCCCGCCGGTGGTAGAGTGCCTCAAATTAGATGGGCGGACCGAACTTAGCCGCCCTGAACCCAGCCTGTCCCTGGAGTTGTCCGATAAGCTCGAACGCCTACCTTTTCGTCCTCCAGCTACTTTCCGCGGCGATGCTGGCGGGTGCGGTCCAGACCCCGGTTCTCGCCCAGAACGGTACCGCCCCGCGCGGGACGCAGCGACCCCTGGAACTCCTCGACAGCTCGCGGGAGGAGGACGGACTCCGAGGGCCGGTGCGCCGCGTGAGGTCGGAGGTCGCCAGACTACGAGTGCGGGGGACGACGATCATAGAGGGGCCCCGGCGGCTGCTGGAGCTGACAGTCTACGACGCCGGCGGGAGGCGCGCGGCGAACAAGACCTACCCGGTGGTCACCGGCCCCGCCGGTGAGGAGTCGAACGTCTACGACGAACGGGGCAACCTGGCCGAGACGATCAAGCGGGACGGCGGCGGCTCCGTCATCAGTCGCACGGTCTACTCCTACGAATTCGACAGCTACGGGAACTGGACGAAGGCGGTCGCTTCGTTGGCCGTGGGCGGGTCGGACGGCCACACACACAAGCCGGCGGAAGTGACTTACCGGGTCATCAACTACTACTCGTCTCCCGCGTCGGTAGGCGACCCGGCCTCGGCCCCGGCCTCCGAGCAGAGCCGTCATTCGACCGTCCCGGCCCAGCGCGACCCCGGCATCCCGGATGTCGGCGAGATAAACGGCAAGGCTCTCACCCTGCCGCCGCCGGCCTACCCGCTGGGACAGAGACCCAAAGGCGGACCCGTCGAGGTCGAGGTCGTAGTCGAGGTCGATGAGTCGGGGCGCGTCGTGTCGGCGAAGGCGGCGCGCGCCCCGCGGCTTCTCCGGGAGGCCGCGGAGGGGGCGGCCCGGGGCGCGATTTTTCTCCCCTTCCGGGCGGGCGGTGTTCCGAGCAGAGTCAGAGGCACCCTCAGATACACCTTTCCCTATCTGCCGTGAGGCTCCGTCATTCTTAGAGGAGAGAGATGCGCCACGCACATTTCCTGGTTCTGACCGGCAGCCTGAGCGAATACTCCCTGTACGACCTGCTTGAGACGCTGCGGGGGCAGCAGAAGACGGGCCGCCTGCTCGTCGAGTTTACGGCCGGGCCGGCGACCTTCCAGTTTAACAGGGGCGCGCTGGTGGACGCGCGGTTCGCGGAGCTGCGCGGGGCGGAGGCGCTGACGCTGGCGCTCTCGCTCGAAGATGACGCCGTGTTCAACTTTAACCCCCTCGTCACCCCGCCCCCTGCTGACAACTCACGCGACATCTTAACCGTCCCTTCACGGCGCGAAGGGGTGGTCAACGTCGTCCGCTCTGAGACGCCCACCCCTCCCGCCACATCGCTCCCAATGCCCCCGCAGGGTACGGACGCTTACGCGCTCCTGCCCGGCGGTGGAGAGATGCTTGAGCGGCTGTCTCACATCGAGAAGCAATTGGCCGCCCAGTCGAGGCGCGCTAACGTCGAGCGCGCCGTTTATGCGGCGATGTTGGTTCTGCTCATCCTGGTCACTTTCTACTGGCGAGGGCGCGACTCGGTGGGGCGCGGCGCCGGGTCGGCCGCCGTCGTGATGCAGGACTCAGACGCCCGGGGGGCTGCGGAATCACCGCAGCCCTCGCCCAACGGACACGTGGCGCAGGTGACTCACCCGGTTGAGCCGCTCGAACCCGACGCGGGCGTGGTCAAAAGTCCGAGGCCGTCGAACCAGCCGCGGCGGCCGGCCCCGACGCCGGCCCCCACCCCTGCTGCCGCGCCGGCGCCTCCCCCCCGACCGGAGGGTCAAGCGGTACAGGTGAATCTGACCGTGGAACAGGGACGAGTCATTCGGGCGGAGGTGAGCAACCCGCGTCCCGGCATGTCCGCCTACGAGGCGCTGGCGCTCCGGATAGCGCGCCAGCGCCGCTTCCCCGCCGAATTCAGCGGGCAGAAGACGTTGCAGCTCAAGGTCGGACGGTGAGCACCCCCGAAGGAGTCACAGTACATCTGGTCGAATGCCGGAAACGGGGGCCGTGGGTGGTAGAGTCCGGCGGGTCGCGCGACCTCGAACTTTTACCGTGTGGCCGCCGCGCCCCGCGGCCCGGCACATTTAGCCGGGGCGAAAACTGTCGTATTGTCTGATGACCGTGCGTGCGTGCCGCGCCTATAATTCCTTTGTTCGTCGCGCACTGTTTTGCCCCTATGAGAGTCACGTCGCGTCTGCTCGCATCAACCCTCTTCGTCCTCGCCACCGCCGCGCCCGGTCTCTGCCAGGCGTCGGGAGTCGCCGCGCCGGCATCTGACAACGTCGCCGTTCCTACCCGAGTCTTCCTCGTCCTCGCCGGGGGCGCGAAAGTTGAAGCCGAGGAGGTGTCGGAAAGGCCGGAGGGCTTCTGGTACCGGCGCGGCAACGTGTGGGCCGTGCTCGACCGGTCGAGGGTGACGCGCGTCGAGCGCGTGGAGCCTGTGAAGAAAGCGGCCCCGACCGCGTCGGCCGTCCCCGACCCCGCGCCCGCGCGCTGGTCGCTCTCCGAGGCGGCGCGCGTGGAGTCCTTCTTCGTGAAGAGGTTCGGCCGTCCGCTCCCCGTCACCGCGTACGGGCAGTCGGGCCTGCACACGCGTTGGGGCTACGACCACCGGCGTTCGATGGACGTGGGGCTTCACCCCGACAGCGCCGAGGGGAGGGCGCTCATGGCCTTCCTCTCAAGCGAGGGCATCCCGTTCCTCGGCTTCCGCAGCGCCGTCCCCGGCATTGCCTCCGCCCCGCACATCCACGTCGGCCACCCTTCCCGGCGCCTCACGTCACGCTAAGGGGCCTGCGAAGATTTCTCGCCGCTTCTCCAGGTCAGGGTGGCCGCGGAAGGCCGGAGCCCTGTATCATGTAGGCGCTTCCACCTCCGAACAGTTCCGCAGGCGGTGCCGGGGTTTCCGGTTAGCGGCGGGGCTCCGCGTCCCTCCGGCGAAGGGCCGGCCTGACATCATTTTCGAAAGGGGCCTCGCGCGTGCCCGACGAGAAAGCGGTCGATTACTACGAGGTCTTGCAGGTCAGCACCGGCGCCGAGCCGGAGACCATTAACCGCGTCTACCGCATCCTCGCCCAGCGTTACCACCCCGACAACCAGGCGACGGGCGACGAGGACCGTTTCCGCGAGATCACCGACGCCTACAACGTCCTCAGCGACCCGGAGCGGAGGGCGCGGTACGACGTCGCGCACCAGCAGCGGCGGCAGGAGCGCTGGCGCCTCGTCGCGGCCGGCGCCGAGGCCGAAAACGACTTCGAGGTGGAGCAGGCCTACCGCCTCACCGTACTCGAAGTGCTCTACACCAGGCGGCGCATTGAACCGGACAAGCCGGGCATCTTCACGATGGAGCTGGAGCAGTTGATCGGCCGGCCGCGCGAGCACCTCGAGTTCACCGTCTGGTTCCTCATGCAGAAGCGCTACATCGTGCGCGACGACAACTCGAACCTCCAGCTGACGGTCGAGGGCGCCGAATTCCTGGAACAGAACTACCGCACCCAACAGCAGAAGCGCCTCCCGGCCTCGAAGGGAACCGCCTGAGCCCGCCCGCCTCCCCACGCACCGGCCCGGCACCCGCCGGGTTAGCGCCCGAGAATCTCTCACCCCGCACAACCCTAACCCCTTTTAACCTTTTCGCCCGGGGCGCGAGCTGGCCGTCGGTGCCAGACTGTGCCGTGCGCGGGTAGCAGGTATCTGCTACCCGCGCACACCCGTTTGTCGGGAGGCTGGGCGGGGGTTTCCTAGCAGGAAATAGCCGCCGAAAATTAGAGGTTCCTCCGATGTGCGCTTTACGCGGAAGCCTTATCCTGTCACCGTCCGCAAAGTGAGAGTTAGCCTCCGACCCAAGCACACTCACGAAAGTCCAGAAGGGAAGAGCCCGGGCGGGGAAGCGGGCGTCGCGAGCGAGAAGGAATGACGCCCGAACACACGGCCGAACGAGGGGTAACGACGCCCGAATACGTAGCGCGACACCGCGAGTGAGCAGCGCGCCCCGAGCGCGTGTACGAACAGTTTCGCCTCAGGGTCAAGGGCCGGGACGCCGCGGGTAACAAGTTCAACGTGACGACGATTCTGGAAAATATCGGCGGGGGTGGCCTGTACGTCCTCCTCGACCGCAGGGTCGAGCTGGGCGTGCCGCTCTCGCTCTTCGTCAGTTTCTCGACGCTCCCCCCAGGGGGCGACGTCCACGCCCCGCGCCTGTGCGCGCGTGGACGCGTCGTGCGGGCCGAGGCCCGGCCGGGCGGCCTGTGTGGAGTGGCGGTCTCATTCACACGCCACAGGTTCTTTTAAGGACACGAGGAAAACGGAGGCGCCCGAGGCGCCCCCACGCACGCAGGCACAGGAACCGGCTGAACCAGACCTCAAGCCCCCCAGCAGAAGAGATGAAAGGATTGCCCCAAATGAATAGCAGGAAGACCTCCCCCACGACTCAGACTAGCAACCCGCTCGGCGTTTTATTCGGCAAATCTAGAGTCCGCCCCGTAGCAATTTTTATCATCCTGGCGACGCTGGCCACGGCGGGCTTCTCCGCGACCTCCTCGGCCGGCTCGCTTCACAGAATCATATTCGGCAAATTTACTAACTCCACGGCACCCGGCGTGTCGAAGGGCGTCACGCTGAGGGCCAACGCCTCGGGCGGGCAGTTACAGGACGGCGCGAACGCGGCGGCGGCCACGACCTCATCGGCCGGCGTCGCACGCCACGGCCACACGGCGACGCTGCTGGACAACGGCAAAGTCCTGGTCGTCGGCGGCGACGAGTCAGGGAGCGCTGAGGTCTTCGACGCATCCTCTTCCACCAGCGCCGTGACCGGAGGCTTAAGTATCCCCCGCTTCGACCACACGGCGACGAAGCTCTCGGACGGGCGCGTCATCGTCATCGGCGGCCGCTCGGGCGGGACGGCTGTCGCCTCGGCCGAGATTTACAACACGACCACGGGGTCGTTTGAGGCAGGGCCTTCGATGGGAGTCGCGCGTGCGGGTCACAGCGCGACGCTTTTGTCTGACGGAAGGATTCTGGTCGCGGGGGGCGACGCGGCGGGCAGCGTCGAAATCTACGACCCGTCGTCGAACAGCTTCAGCGCCGACAGCGCGACGTTGAACGATGCGCGCTCGGGCCACTCGGCGGCACTGATGAACGACGGCCGCGTGCTAATCGTCGGCGGGCGTGACGCCGGCGGCAACGAACTCGCTTCGGCCGAAGTCTATAACGGCGCGGGCTTCAACGCGGTGGGCGGCGGGATGGCGCACCACCGCGTCGGCGCGCACCTGCGTGTGCTGCCGGACGCGAAGGTGCAGGTCATCGGCGGCAACGACGACGACTCGATGGAGGTCTACGACCCGGCCACTAACCAGTTCGGCGCGCACGGCCACCTGATTCCGGTCACCGACCCGGACGCGGCGCTGCTCGAAGACGACATCCTCGGCGCGCAGACGCGCGCGGCCTTCTTCCACCACGGGCAGACGGACGCGGCGCGCGACCGCGAGGAGCACACCATCACGGAAGTCCCGCAGGCTGGCATGGCCGTCGTCCTCGGCGGCGTGAACAGCGACGGCGTCGCCCTCGACTCCGCCGTCGTCTTCAACAGCTCCGGCGCGACCGTGACGACCGACAGGCTCGACTACCAGCCGGGCGACATCGCGACGATCTCCGGCACGGGCTGGCAGGCGGGCGAGACGGTCAACATCATCCTGCACGAAGACCCGCACACGCACACGGAGCGCAGGGTCGCGCCCGTGGCCGACGCGGAAGGTAACTTCACCGCGACCTACCTCGTCGAAGCACACGACATCAACGTCAAGTTCATCATCGGCGCGAAGGGCGCAGCTTCGGGCCGCACGGCGCAGACGACGTTCACGGATAGCGTGGGTGTTACGGCAGCTACGGGCGGTACAAACATTTCTGCTGACAAGGCAGCGAATGCAACCGCGCCGGCGTTCACTCCTCTCGGTAACATCGTGGTTAGCGAAGGTGCCGCTGGGGGTGCCAATACTGACTTTGCCGACACTGCCGGTGTGTTCAAGACGTTGATACTGTCCGCGCCGAGCGGGTGGACATTCAATGCCGGTCAGGGAAGCGTCAGCGCGCAGGGTGGCAGGGATATTGTTGCCTCGCCTCCGGCAGACGCTCCAACCATTAGTATCACTTCCTCTACCATCACCGTCAGCTTTAAGGTGAGTGGGACGACCAAGACTGACATCCTAACCGTTAGCGGCATACAGGTTCGCCCAACAGATGGTGCGAACATACCGTCCAGCGGCAATATACTCAAAACGGGTGGAACGGCGACCATCACCGGCATAGACGGGACGACCAACTTCGGCTCCCTGTCGCAGGTCGTCGGCGCAGTCAGCAAGCTCGTCGTGACCCTGCCCGGTCAGACCTTCGCCGACGGCTCGACCGTCGCGGCCAGCGGCAACACGGGCACGCCCACCGCCCAGACGGCGGGCACCTCCTTCAACATCTCGAACCTCAGGGCGACCGATCAGTTCTTCAACGTCGTCACCACGTATAGCGGCGCGAAGACCATCAGCTACACCGGCCCCGGCACCAACTCCGGGTTCGCCGCCCCCTCGTACACCACCGCGGTCAGCTTCACCGGCGGCGTCTCGACCACCACCCTGGTGACCACGCTGAGGAAGGCCGAGACCACAACCATCACCGCCAGCGACGGGACGACCAGCGGCCCGGCGAGTTCCAGTCTCACCGTCAACGCGGGCGCCCTGAGCGCCTTCGCCGTGACGAACACCAGCGACGGCGCCATCAGTTCGCCGCAGACCGCCGGCACGGCTTTCAACCTCAAGGTCAGGGCGGTTGACGCGGGCGGCAACACTATCACCAGCTTCGACGGCGGCTCCAACAAAGTCATGATCAGCCCGTCGAGCGGCACGCTCTCAGCGGGCGGCGGCACCTCAGACGCGTTCGTTAATGGTGTGCTCTCTCCCTGGAGCGTTACCTTCTCGACCTCCGGCACGTATCCGGGCACCTTCAGCCTGACTGCCACCGGAATCGGCGGTAACAGTTCGATAACGGGCACCAGCAACTTGTTCACGGTGAACGCGCCGCCCTGCACCACGCCGGTCGTCACCAGCCCGACCAACCAGACGGTGACCTACGGCAACAACGCCACGTTTACCGCCTCGGCCACGGGCACGCCCGCGCCGACCTTGCAGTGGCAGTCCAGCCCGAACGGCACAACCTGGACGGATATCCCCAGCGCGACTGCTTCGCCGCTGACCGTGACGGCCCCGACCGTCGCGCAGTCCGGCACGCAGTATCGCGCGGTCTTCACCAACACCTGCGGCAGCGTCAACTCGAACGCCGCCACGCTGACCGTCAACCCCAAAACGTTGACGCCGACCGTCACGGTCAACAACAAGGTCTACGACGGCACGACCGCCGCGACCGTCGCCACGCGCTCGCTCGCGGGCGTAGTCGGCACCGACGACGCTACCCTCGGCACGAGCGGCACGGCCGCCTTCGTCAACGCCACCGCCGGTAACGGCAAGACCGTCAACATCACCGGCCTGGCCTTGAGCGGCACGACGGCGGGCAACTACCAACTGTCCTCCACCTCAACGACGGCGACCGCCGACATCACGAAGGCCCACCTGACGGTGACGGCCGACGACAAGTCGAAGACCTACGACGGCGCGACTTTCACCGCCTTCACCTCGACGATCAGCGGGTTCGTCAACAGCGAGACCGAGAGCGGCCTACGCGGCTCGGGGGCACTGTCCGGCTCCGCCGGCTACACGGGCGCGGCGACCACGGCCGTCAACTACAGCGCGGCACCTTACACGATCACGCCGACGATCGGGACCCTGACGGCGACCAACTATGACTTCCCGGCGGCGAACTTCGTAAACGGCGGGCTGACGATCAACAAGCGCCCCGCCACCTGGACGACGAACAACAGCGGGAAGACCTACGGCGACGCAGACCCGACTCCGCTCACCACAGGCTCCGGCAGCAACTTCGTCGCAGGCGATGGTGTGACGGCCACCTACAGCCGCGCGGCGGGCGAGACCGTGGCTGGTGGCCCGTACCACATCACCGCCACCCTGAGCGCGGTCGTGGCTGGCGTCCTCGACAACTACGACGTTATTAACGCCGGCGCCGACTTCTCTATAGCAAAGCGCGGCGCCACTTGGACGACGAACCCGAGTGGCAAGACGTACGGAGACGCCGATCCCAGCCCGCTGACCAGCGGGTCGGGCACGAACTTTGTGCCTGCCGACGGCGTCAGCGCTACGTATAGCCGCGCGGCGGGTGAGACCGTCGCGGGTGTGCCGTATCACATCACCGCGACACTAAGCGCGGCCACCTCAGGCGCGCTCGACAACTACAACGTCACTAACGAAGGTGCGAGCTTCGCTATCAGCAAGCGCGACGCAACTTGGACGACTAACGACAGCGGCAAGACCTACGGGGATGCAGATCCGACTCCGATTACGACCGGCAGCGGCGACTTCCTTGCGGCCGACGGGGTGAGCGCCACCTACAGCCGTGCGGCAGGTGAAACTGTGGGCGGTGGCCCGTACCACAGCACGGCGACCCTGAGCGCGACTGTTCCCGGCGCCCTGGAGAACTACAACATCACCAACGCCGGAGCGAACTTCTCAATCACTAAGAGGAGTGCGACGTGGACGACTAACGACGGCGGTAAGATATACGGCGACGCCGACCCGAGCCCTCTGACCAGCGGGTCGGGCAGTAATTTCGTTGCAGGCGATGATGTGACGGCCAGCTACACTCGCGCGGCGGGCGAGACCGTAGCCGGGGGCCCCTACCACATCACGGCGACGCTCAGCTCAACGATTGCCGGCGCGCTCGACAACTACAACGTCACGAACAACGGTGCCGACTTCAGCATCGCGAAGCGAAATGCCACGTGGCTGACTAACCCGAACAGCAAGACGTACGGCGACGCAGACCCGAGCCCGGTGACCACAGGGAGCGGCAGCAACTTTATCGCGGGCGACGGCGTGAGCGCCGCTTACAGCCGCGCGGCGGGCGAGACCGTCGGCGGAGGCCCCTACCACATCACCGCCACCCTGAGCGCGGTCGTGGCTGGCGCCCTCGACAACTACACCGTTACAAACAGCGGCGCTAACTTCACCATTAACAAGAAGGCTGCCTCTGTGACTCCGAACGGGGCAAGTAAGACGTACGGCGACGCAGACCCGGCACCGCTGACGACAGGAACCCTTAACGGCTTCCTGACCGGAGACAACGTTACGGCGACTTACAGCCGTGCGGCGGGCGAGACCGTTGCGGGTGGCCCCTACACGATCAGCGCCACGCTGAGTCCGGCGGGTGTGCTCGGCAACTACGACATCACCTACAACACCACCAACTTCACCATCAACAAGGCTACGCTGACGGTGACGGCGGACAACCAAACGAAGCTACTCAACGCGCCGAACCCGACGTTCACGGCCAGCTACAGCGGCTTCAAGAACGGCGAGACCTTGGCGACGAGCGGCGTCACGGGCAGCCCGAGTCTCACGACGACGGCCGTCACTAACAGCCCCGTCGGAACTTACCCGATAACGGCGGCCGTCGGCACCCTGGCCTCTGGCAACTACACGTTTGCCTTCGCGCCGGGCACCCTGAGCGTCGTTTACGCGACGGGCGGGATGTGCTTGGGCGAGCCGGGGCGCACCATCCTGCAGCCGATCAACGCGGACGGCACGAGCATCTTCAAGCAGAAGAGCACCGTGCCGGCCAAGTTCAGGGTCTGCGATGCCAACGGCGTGTCAATCGGGACGCCCGGAGTCGTCACCGGATTCTTCAACTTCCAGGTGATCTCTGGAACCATGTCGGTGCCTGTTGAGGATGTACCCGTCTCGACGACGCCCGACACGGCGTTCCGTTGGTCTTCGTCCGATCAGCAGTGGATCTTCAACATCAACACGAAGAACCTTGCTATCAACAAGACCTACGTCTACAAGGTGATGCTCAACGACGGGTCATCCTTCAACTTCCAGTACGGGCTCAAGTAGACGCACGAGTCCGAACAGGGCAACAGGGTGACGTAATGCAGGTATGCTTGCAGCACGTCACTGAGACAGCGCGGCGGGACGGAAGTATTCAGCTTCCGTCCCGCCGCGCCGCTTACAAAACAGTAACCACCGATTTGGTGGCTATAGCGGGTTGCAATCTTGGTGGGGCGCATCCCTCTCATCGCCGCGCCTTAACTGAGGAATGCGGCTTGTGGGGAGCCGATGCTCCGGGTTATAGGACATGTGACCCCTTACACTCTTCCAGCCGCCGCCGCAACTCCTCATCGGGCACCTTCCGCATGTCTGCCCTTAGCCGGTCCAACTCCGCCACTACCTCTGGTCCGTAACGCTCTATCATGTAAGCGAGGTATGGGGCGGGGTCGGAGTTGTGCCGCCGGTTGCACGCGTCGCACATCGCGCCGCCTAACCCCGACTTGTGTTACTCTTCCCCGCGAAAAGACAGGTAGAACGGCGGGAGGTGAGGCGGAGTTGGCGATATCGATCCTGGCCCGGCTGCGCGAGTACGTAGGAGACCGCAGGCACACTCCGCGGCGGGGGGCGCGCTTCCCAACGAGCGTCCCCGTCTCTGTTACTCCGCTCGACAAGGGGGCCGAGCCCAGCGCCGCGCGCGGCGCTTCGGTCGCGGGCGTTACGCGCGACCTCGCGGCCGCGGGGCTCACCCTCAGCCTCGGTGCCGTACGCGCCGGCGGGCGGTACCTCACAGACACCGACTGCCACCTCGGCGTCAGGCTGGAACTGCCCGCGGGAGACGTCTTCCTGCTCGCGCGCGTCGCGCGTTTCGAGCAGCCCTCGGAGCCGGGCGGGGGTTACCTGCTCGGGTTGCGCATCCTGGGCGCGCGCGGAGCAGACCGCACTGCCTACTACGAATTCCTCAAGAGCCTCGCTCCCGCGGAGCGACGCTCGGGCGAGCGTGCGCGGTCCCGCGCGGAGTTGTCGAGGGGCGGGTACGGCGTGCCTGAGTGGCCGGTCGAAGCGGAGACCATTACCGCGTCTGAGCTACGCGCTGCCTTTGAGGGTTTCATCGGCATGGAGGCACCTGGGCGGCGTACGTAGCGTGCCCCGGCGCTGCCCCTGCCGAAGACGTCCGATACCCGACCGCCCCAAATCCTTTAAGCGATCCAGGCTCCAGTAAGACAGGCCGGCCGGGCACATCTGTGTGATACCGAACCGAACATTCGTCCGATGCTCATCCCCGCTCCCTCTCTGACGTAATCGCGGGAGGCGGTCAGTCCCGGCGGTTGCTGCCGTCATTTCTTTCTTAATCTGTCAAAAACCTTCACCGGGCCGGCGCGCGCCGCCCTGTAAGAACATGAAGGGGGAACTGTGAAGGAATTCCGCCGGCTGACTTCCGGCTACGGTACCGTCCGTTCGGCGAGGATGACGGCTGACTGTCGGACGATAGTCTACGCCGCCGCGTGGGAGGGAGGGGAACTTCAGCTCTACCGGACTGACTGTGAGGGGCATGAGACGCGTCCCCTCGGGCTCACGCGCGCCGGCATCCTCGCGATTCCAAAAGGGGAAGAGTATGCGGTGGCGCTGCGCCGACAGTCGCTGAGGGGCTATGTGAACGCGGGGACGCTGGCACTGGTGCGCCCTGACGGAGAGGTGGTACGCGAGATCATGGAGGACGTGCAGTGGGCCGACTGGCCCGCCGGCGGGGGCGAGGGTGCGGCCGTAGTCCGCGACGTCGGCGGCATGAACCGCCTGGAGTGCCCACCGGGCCACACCCTGTTTGAGACGTCCGGCTGGATAAGCCACCCGCGTTTCTCGCCCGGCGGCGAAGCGATAGCCTTCCTCGACCACCCGATCCCGGCCGACGACCGCGGGGCGGTGGCGGTCGTCGGCCGCGACGGGAAAGTGTTCAGGCCGTCAGAAGACTGGGGGAGCCTCCAGGGACTCGCGTGGTCGGCGCGCGGGGACGAAATCTGGTTTACGGCGTCAAGGGAAGGCAACGCGCGCGCGCTATACGGAGTCACGCCCTCGGGGAGGCTGCGGGCGATAATCCGCACGGAGGGCAGCCTGACCCTCTACGACGTCTCGCGCGACGGTCGCGCGCTCCTGTCGTCGGACAACACGCGGCTGGGGATCATCTGCCTCCTGCCGGGCGAGACCAGGGAACGGGACCTCTCATGGCGTGACTGGTCGGTCATCCGCGACATCACGGACGACGGCGGCGCCATCCTCTTCACCGAGGCGGGGCAGGGCGGCGGGGCGCAGTACGGGGTCTTCCTCAGGAGAACGGACGGAGCCTTGGCGGATTTCCTCGGTCCCGGTTCGGCGCTGGCACTCTCGCCCGACGGCCGGCTGGCTCTAGCCGTCTCGCGCGCCTCCGGCTCGCGCCTGGTTCTGCTGCCGACGCGCGGCGGCGCCGCCGCCGTAGAGCTTGAGGGCGGCGGCATCACACACCACCCTTGGGGGTGCTGGTACCCCGACGGGAAGCGAGTCCTGTTCGTCGGGTACGAGCACGGGCGAGGAACTCGCCTCTACGTCCAGGACGTGGCCGGCGGGGGGCCGCGCCTCGTCTCGGACGAGGGGGTGAGCATCTTGTCTCCCCACTCGATTTCGCCCGACGGCAGGGTGGCCGCCGCCACAACGCCCGACCATGGTATCTGCCTCTTCCCGCTGGAGGGTGGGGAGCCTCGGCGCGCGGCCGGCGTGCAGCCCGGTGACGTGCCGGTCCGCTGGTCCGGGGACGGGCGCTCGCTTTACGTCTTCGAGCGGCGGCGGCTCCCGGCCAGCGTCTGCCGCGTGGCGCCCGCGGATGGGCGCCGGGAGTTGCTGAGGGAGTTGTCGCCGCCGGACCCTGTAGGCGTCCACGAGATAATCCGGGTGCTGCTGACGCCCGACCTGCGCGCGTACGCCTATACTTACAGTTACGACCTCTCCGACCTCTATCTGGCCGAGGGGCTGGCGTGACGCCGCGTTCGGTGTCCCGGCCTTGAAAAATGCGACCCTTTAGTCGTTTAGATAAGTTATGACAGATCAAGCAGCGGTGAGGTCCCTGTTGGGCGCGGAAGAGGTTAGAGGTTTGCTTCGCGCGTACGCGGCGCTGGCATTGGCTCACCGCGCGGCCGAGCTGTACGCGGCCACCTCCCCGCCCAACCCTTACCTGTCGGCGATAATAAACAACCAGGAGCTGACCTCACGCGAGCTGGACGTCATCCTGGAAAGACTACTCTCCGAGGTCGAGAGCGTTGCCGCGCCGCACGAGGTGGAAGAGGTAAGTTCTGCTTTTCTGATGTGATGGCGTGTGCCTCACCCGTCGCGCACGACGCCGTGCCCCTTCTTCACATAAGTCCGGTAAGCCTCCTTCGAAATACCTGAGGCCGGGGTGGTTTTCTCGACGAGACCAGCCCCTCTTTCGCCCGAACCATCGATCTTCGGTGATCGCGGACGCGTGACATTTATACCTGTGAAAATGGGAGGATTGTACGTTGTGAGCGGTGTGCCCTCACTATATGCTTTCGAGCCTCAGCGTGGGCAACCCCTGTTAGAGACCGTGGGTTTCCCGCAGCAGAAAAATCCTTTAGAGGCCGCCAGCCGTCAACGACTACCGTGCCCCAAAAAAGAAAACGCGTTCTTTGCGCCGAAGCCGAAGAGGACGCCTGCGAAGTCATGTCAGAGTTGCTGTCACGCCGGGGCTTCGAGGTGGTCAAAGCACAAAGCCTTATCACGGCGCTTCTGATCTCGCGTGGGCAGATGTTCGACGTCTACGTGATTGACGGGCAGTTCCGGGGTAACGTCGGGACTGCTCTGTGCAGGAGCATTCGCGTTTTCGACCCGCTGTCCCCGGTCGTCATCTTCTCCTCGACTGCGGGAGAGTCGGCGCGGCGTGAGGCGCTCGGAGCGGGGGCCACCCGCTACGTCCTTAAGCCCGACATCGCGGGGCTAATCGAGACTGTCAGCCAGGTCACATCCGGCGTTCCGTTAGGTGTGGTCGAGAATGATAGCGGCAGGCGCTTTTAAGCAGTGTAGCCCCTCACTTCACTGTAAGGCATCACCTGTCGCAGCTCCAATGAAGACATGCTTCACTGTCTAAGCGGGCGTCGGGAGCTACCTGGCACAAGCTCAGCTGGATAGCCAGCCGCCCGCGAATCCCGCCCGGCGCAAACCCGTGACGATGTGAGGTTCCCGACGCATCAAACGCCAGATCAATCCTGAGCGGTAATTTTCAATCATCAGAATTACCGGCCCTTGATCGATGCCGAAGTGTCCGTTTGAAATCCACCCAACATGTTTGCCGGAATCGCTCGGGAAGGTCGGGTTGAAGCTGCACGAGATGCCGTACCGGCTCATCATCTCGCCCCAGTTCTCTCTGAAGTTATCGAGCGTCGGGAGCACGATCTCCGGCGCGAAGGGGAGCGAGGCGACCACAGTCCAGGGGGCGAGCGTGCCGTCGCCCGGGCCGTAAGGGACGGCGCGCGCGTGGTAGTCGTAGAAGCGCCGCGTGACGCCTTTGACCCGGCGCGTGGCCGGGCCGGGGCCGTTGCTCGCCGTGATGCCCCAGCAATACTCGCCGTAGCCGACGAACTGCTTCGGATTACGAATCGCATATTGCTGCTGCACGTAGCTGGCGCGGCGGCTGTTCTCGAAGTAATCAATGCCTCGCGCGCGCATGAAGTCATCTTGAATGCCGCGAAAGTCTATCCAGATGTGGGAGAGTTGGTGAATGAAGAGCGGCCCGGCGTAGAGGAATTCAATGCCGTAAAGTTTCTTCCAGCGATAGGTCCGCGTCCAGGCTTCGTAACTCTCGCGGGGCAACCGGTGTGTCGGTGATCCGAGGCCGAGCACGTACAGGATAAAACCCTCGTTGTAGCCCTCCCAGCGATATTTCAGAAAGCCGCGCTCCGGCTTCCATCCGTGGGTGACTGTCGCCCCGTCGTTCTGCGCCCAACGCCAGTCAACACGGCGGTAGAGCGCGTCTGCCAGATCACGAATCTCGCGCTCGCCGTCGGCCTCGCCGTCAAAGTATGCGGCGGAGGTCAATGCGCCGATGAGCAGAATCGCCGTGTCAATGGTTGACAACTCACACCGCCAGACGCGCCGCCCTGTAATCATGTCGAGGAAGTGATAATAGAAGCCCTTGTAGCCGGTCGCGTCAGGCTCTGTGCCTTGCGGACTGTTCCAGAAAAATCGCAGCGTAGTTAAGATACGCTCGACCGCACGGGCGCGCGGGATGTAAGCGTTCTCGACGCCGACCACGTAAGCGGTGAGCGCGTACCCGACGGCGGCGATGCTGGCCGGGGCGTCGCCGCTCGTGTTGTCGGCCAGCAGTCCGTTCTCCGGATTGGTCTCCTTCCAGAAGTAATCGAACGTGTTGCGGTGAAGCGCGGACAGAGCGTCGTCGCCGAAAGCCGGTCGCTTCATGTCAGACGACGCCGTCATTGAACCACTCCGATAATGGGGCCCAAGTCCGCCGTGGAGTCGTTGCGTTGCAGTTCGGTCGAGTACAGGCTGGAGACGACCCCGTCCAGATACAGAGCGTCCGGGCAATGTAATTCGTCGCGAAAGTATGTAGCCATCTCGTAGAAATTGACCGGCTGCTCACTAATCACGAAGATGATCGTGTCGCCCGAGATGCCGACGCCATTGCGCGGCAGACGCGAAGTTGACGCCGCGTTGATCGCCGGATGAAGGAGACCATGCCGAACAAGCAGAGGGCCCGATTGGGTCGCAAGGCGCACTCCTTGAGCGAGAGCCGGATACTCGGCCGATTCGACGATGCGCGCCCCCGACTCGGAGATGAAGAAGACGCCGTTCGGTTTCAGGAAGAAGTTGCCGGCGCCATCAGAGAGGTTGAGCGGAGAGACTTCTCGTCCGTCCTGCACTAACAGGCCGACGGGCGAAAGGTCGGGCCGGAACATTCCGGCGTTCATGGCGAAGCGCAGCCGCTCGTTTCGGCTCGCGAGCCAGGAACTCAGCCGGTCGAAGCGGTTGAACGTGCGTCCCGCATCGTCTCGCAGGAAAAGTTCAAGGCGCTCTGTTCGGGCGTCCACCCTAATTGTCGTGAAGCGCGGCCGCGCAACGCTCTCCGAGTTGAGACCCTCTTGAACGGAAGCCTGTGTCGGCCGGGTATTGGTCTCACGCGAACACCCGTTCCACGCCGACAACGCGGTGAGCACAAGGATCAGTAAAGGTGACGTCTTCACGGTTTCAGGGTAGCCTAACTTCGCGGCAAGGGCACATGTCCCAGGGAGAACCTGGAACAGAACGCCGTCGGCTAAAGAAGTGACTGATAGAGAAGGGGCGCGCGGCCAACGCCCATACTGAGGCTACAGCTCGTTGTTATCACTCTAATGCACATTCTATCCGTCGAAGCGGTCAGCAGGGATTACGGCCTGCGGCCTGTTCTCGAAAACGTCAGTCTCGGCTTCAACAGTGACGACCGCGTCGGCGTGGTCGGGGCCAACGGTTCCGGCAAGACCACACTTCTCCGCCTCATCGCGGGACATGAAAGGCCGGACGCCGGGCGCATAATTCTCGCGGACGGCGTCACCGTCGGATACCTGCCACAGAACCCGCCATATGCCGCGGAAGCGACCGTGCTGGAAGCCGTGTTCGCCGCAAGCGATGCCAAAATGAAGCTGCTGTTGGACTATGAGCGCGCTTGCGGCGAGCTCGCGGCAAAAGGCCGGGATGAGCCGCGCGCCTTAAATCGCGTGTCGGAGCTGGCGCGACGTTTGGAGGCGTCAGGCGCGTGGGAGTTGGAGACGAACGCCCGGACAGTCCTCGGCAGGCTGGGCATCAACGACACGAACGCGCGAATGGGCGAGCTCTCCGGCGGGCAGCGAAAACGTGTCGCGCTCGCGCACGCGCTGATCGAACGCCCCGGCCTCCTCATTCTCGACGAGCCGACCAACCACCTCGATGCCGAGACGATCTCCTGGCTCGAAGATTATCTCGGCCGTGACCGGGGCGCGCTCCTGCTCGTCACGCACGACCGTTATTTCCTCGACCGCGTGACGACACGCATCCTCGAAGTCGAGAGGGGCGCTGTGCAGGCGTTCGACGGGAACTACGCTTACTACCTCGAAAAGAAAGATGAGCAGGAGACGGCGCGCGCCGTCGAGGGGCAGAAGCGGGAGATGCTGATTCGACGCGAGCTGGCGTGGCTGCGGCGCGGCGCAAAGGCCCGCACGCGAAAGTCGAAGTCACGCGTGGAGCGCGCCGAAAGTCTGATCGCACAACCCAGAGAGACGGCGAGGGCCGCGCTCGACATGTCGGTCGGCTCGACCCGGCTGGGCAAGAAGGTTCTGGAGCTGCGCGGCATCACGAAGTCGTACGACGGCCGGGCGCTGATCGGCGGCTTCAGTCGCATCCTCAAGCCGGGCGAGCGCATCGGCGTCATCGGCCCGAACGGGGCGGGCAAGACCACGCTGCTTGAGATTATCGCCGGCAGGGTCGCGCCGGACGCGGGCCATCTCGAAGTGGGGCAGACCGTCCGCATCGGGTACTACGACCAGGAGAGCCGCGCCCTCGACGAACAGGAGCGGGCGATAGATTACATCCGCGCGGTCGCCGAGCGGGTCGAGACTGCGGACGGCTCGTTCGTCACCGCGGGACAGATGCTCGAAAGGTTCCTGTTCACCGGCGCGATGCAGTACGCGCCGATAGCAAAGCTCTCCGGCGGCGAGCGCAGGCGGCTCTACCTTCTGCGCGTGCTGATGGGCGCGCCGAACGTCCTCCTTCTGGACGAGCCGACGAACGACCTCGACATTCAAACTCTAATCACACTGGAAGACTATCTGGACGGCTTCCCCGGCAACCTGATCGTCGTCAGCCACGACCGGTACTTCCTCGACCGCACGGTCGAGCACATCTTCCGCTTCGAGGGCGGGGGCCGTCTGCGCGAGTATCCCGGAAACTACTCGGCGTTCCTCGAAGCGCGGCGACGTGAAGAGAGTGATGCCCCTCCCGCGGAGGCCGAAGTCCCGGTGCAGCCGGCAGGGCGACCGCGCGCCGCGCCGCCGCCCACCAAACGCAAGCTGTCATTCAAAGAGCGGCAGGAGCTGGAGACGACGGAAGCTCGCATACAGGTGGCCGAGCTGCGTGCGGCCGAGATAGAGACGGAACTGTCCGCCAACTCAAGTGACGCGCACATCGTGCATCGGCTCTACGAAGAGCGTGAACAGTTGACGGAGCAGTTAACACGCGACCTGGAACGCTGGGCGGAACTCGCAGAGTTTGCGTGAGTATCTGCGTGCTGGTGAAAGGAGTCGTCCTCTATGTCACAACGTCCGGTGTTACGACTGGCTGGCGTCAGTTTCCTGACCGCCTTCTATTTCATCCAAGCCGCGTCAGCGCAGGAGGGAGCGGACGTACAGACCCAGTCACTCGTCCGGCGGCTGCAAGAAGGGGACAAGCAGTCCCGGCACGCGGCCGCGGAGGAGATCAAGGGGCGGGGGACTGCGGCGAAAGCCGCGGTGCCCGCGCTGGCGCTGGCGCTCAAAGACCCGGATGATGAGTTGCGCAAGACTGCGGCGGAGGCGCTCGGCAGAATGGGGCCGGAAGCCCGGTCAGCCGTGCCCGCCCTGACCGAAGCTCTGAGAGACGGCAACAGCCTGGTGAGAAGCAACGCCGCCTTCGCGCTCGGTCAAGTCGGCGCCGAGGCCGAGTCGGCCGTCCCGGCGCTGACAGAACTGTTGAAAGACCCGAGCCCCTGGGCCCGAGCCGGGGCGGCCCGCGCGCTGGGGAGGATCGGAGGGAAGGCGAAAGCTTCCGTCCCCGCTGTAGTCGAGTTGCTGAAAGATCAGAACGGCGGCGTCCGCGGTGACGCGGCCGAGGCGCTCGGGCGATTCGGCGTCGAAGCGGGGGCCGCCGTCCCCGCGTTAATTGTCTTGTTGAAAGACGAGAGTGCGCCCGCGCGCAAAGCCGCCGCCGAGGCTCTGGGCAGAATCGGACAGGGGGCGAAGGGGGCGTCGCCCGCCCTGATTGAGGCGTTGAAGGACAGGGAGTTCGTCGTGCGAATGAACGCGGCCCAAGCGCTGGGGCGCATCGGGTTGGAACCGGCCGAAGCCGTCCCGGTGTGGACGGCCTCGTTAGGTGACCCGAGCGAGCACGTCCGCAGGTACGCCGCCGAGGCGCTGGCCGAGATTGGCCCCGGCGCGAAGGCGGCGGTGCCGGCGCTGGTCGGGGCGCTAAAGGATCAGGACAGGTTCGTACGCCTGAGCGCCGCGAAGGGGCTGGGGAATATCGGAGGCGAGGCGAAGGCGGCGGTTCCCGATCTGGTCGGGTCGTTGAGGGACGAGGAGCCGCTGGTGCGCGCGAGCGCCGCCACGGCTTTAGGCAAGCTGGGCGGCGACGCGAGGGCGGCGCTGCCCGCGCTGAACGAACTGCTAAAGGATTCGGCGACGGTCGTGAGGCTCGCCGCCGCGGAGGCCATCAACAAGATCACGTCTCATGGAACATAGCCAGTCCCTAAGAGTCGTGGCGTTGGCGGGCGCGACGGGTCTGGTCGGGCGGGCCGTCCTGAAAGGGCTGCTCGCCGACGAGTCGGTCGCGGCCGTCCACGCACTCGGCAGGCGTGAGCCCGGAATCATTCACCCCAAACTCACCCCGCATGTGGTGGACTTCAAGTCGCTCCCGCCGCTCCCGCCGCTCGACGAAGTCTACTTAGCGCTCGGCACCACCATCAAGGCGGCGGGCAGCCAGGCCGCCTTCCGGGCCGTGGACTTCGACGCTAATCTCGCCGTCGCCCGCGCGGCGCTCGCCGCGGGCACGCGCCGCGCCTGTCTGGTCAGTGCGATGGGCGCGGACGCCAAGTCCCGCATCTTCTACAACCGCGTGAAGGGCGAGACGGAGGAGGCGCTGGCGCGGCTCGCGTTCGAAGGGCTGGTCATCGCACGCCCGTCTCTGCTGGTGGGAGACCGCGGGGCTCTCGGCCAGCCTGAGCGGCTGGCCGAGAAGGTGGCGACGGCCGTGAGCAGACTTCTCGGCCCGCTCGTCCCGGCGAACTACCGGCCCGTCGCTGCGGCCGACGTCGCCCGGGCGCTGCGCGCGCGCGTGCCCGCGGCCCGGGGGCGCGTGGTGCTGCTCTCCGGCGAGATGCGGGGCTGAGTGTCTGCCGAGAGTATGCGCCACCAGCGGGGGCTAGCCAATATAGCCCCCGCTGGTGGCCATTTGCTGCACAGTTTTTTCAGACTTCACAAAACGCAGTGCTCAGCGTTACCTGCACTTCAAGATCTGAGTCATCCTCCACCCGGTCGCTTTGCTGACGATGGGCGTCGTGGCGTCATCCAGCCCCTGATAGTCAAAGGCGTCCTGTTCCATCGGGATATTCTCGTACTCATAACTGCCATCCACGTAGCCGTTCGTATATTCACGAGCAAAGCCCTCCAAGCCCAGGACGTCGTATTGGCAGATATGCACAAACTCATGCTTGAGCAGCTTGAGCGTGCGGTGGCCCGCCCTGCTCTTGTTGATGACGATCAGGTCGTTGCCATAGGTCGTCGCGCTCGCCTTGTGAATGAAGGCGCCGGAGGAGGCGATCTCCTCTACCACGCGCACGCCATCGACCAGACGCGCCGGGTAGAACTGTTTCAGATAGGTCTTCTCGGCCTCCGTGAGCGGCTTGCCACGGAAGAAATACATGTTGTGGTGGTCGCGCATGTAGCGAAAGAAAATGCCCTCATAATCCCGACGCAGGAATTTGCCCACGCCACGACCATAGGATTTCTTGGCCTCGATCACCACATCCTTACGGCAGGTCGCGCCGTCATTCTTGTAACCCTCGGGGCAACTGCCCCAGCACACAGGCCCCACGCCGTTGAAACCGGCTTTGCATTTGGGGTAGCACAGAGCGCCGTCCTTCTCCTCATTGCTATCGCAGGACTTCAGAGGCTTGCCCGCGCCGCGACCGTATGAGTCCTTTGCGAAGATATGCACATCGCGGCGGCAAGTGCAGCCGTCGTTCTTATAACCTTGACCCTCGGGGCATTTGGATTTGCCGTGATTCTTTTTCCAAAGGCAACACTTATCGTACCCGGGGCAGTCGCTGTTGTCCGCCGAAATGATCTTGGCATTGCGGCGGCAGGTGGCCCCGTCGTTCGTGTAACCATCCGGGCATTTCTGCCAGCAGACGGGGCCGGCGCCGTTATAGCCGGCCTTGCACTCCGGATAGCAGAGCGCGCCGTCCTTCTCTTCATTGCTGGCACAGCCCAGGGCCGAGCCTGCACCGCGGCCATAGGAATCGCGCGAAACGATGTGCGCGTTCTTGCGGCAGGTGGCTCCGTCGTTCGTGAAGCCCGCGGGGCAAATTTCCCAGCACACGGGGCCGGCGCCGTTATAGCCGGCCTTGCACTCCGGATAACATAACGCACCGCTTTTCTCATAACCTTTGCCACACGCCGGCAGCGCTTGCGCGAGTGGGATGCCTGTGGCCCAGCCCGCAAAGCCAAAATCGGTGCCGGAGATTGAACCGTTTGATAAGCGCGACTTCAAAATCTCGTACCGGTGGCCGTCTTCTCGGGCAAGGCCGGTGCCGGTGCCGAGTACGATCAAAAGCGCCAGTGCCGCCAGCAGCACGTGAACACGATGACCGGATAGAAACTGCATCATTCCGTGACTCCGTCCGTTTTCACTTCGCTCGCAATCAATGGGAGGGTGTGTGTAGTCCATGGTAATGGCTCCTGTAGGCTCTAAGGTTCAAGTTGAGGGGCGCGCTTCAGCGTGTCCAGTTTGAATGCCTTGTCAGGCAACAAGGCCGGTTTGGGCAACGCGGTCGGCAGATCCGACTGCTATGTTGCTTAACCCGGCCGGACCGGGCAGAGGCATAACGCCGGCTATACCCTAATGCGTGGCGGCGCACGAAAAACTATCACGCCCCCCGAAATAAACTTTCGACATTGAGCAGCTTTCTCTCGCGCCCCAAAATACAGCCAGAAATAGATTGCAGGGTGTGACATAAGTCATCTCGCCCGCGGCGTGCGCCTGTCATCATGCGTTTGTGGGGAGAGTCCCGGAGAGTCGGACGAAGGGTAAAGGTCATGAAAAAGGTCATCATCAAAGAGGTCGAACAATACGAGGACGAGAAGTACGTGCGCCCCGTGCTGTTCAAGGGTGAGCGGACGACCGCGCTGCTGCTCTGCCTGAAGCCGGGGCAGGCCGTGCCGTCACACCGTCACGAGGGCTTCGAGATTCTGCTCCAGCCGTTGCAGGGAGAGGCCGAGGCGGTGCTCGACGGCGAGGCGGTGACACTGCGCGCGGGCGAGGTGGTCTTCGTGGACGGCGCGAACGACTTCGCGCCGGTCAACACGGGCGGGGAGAACTTCTCGATGCTCATCACGCTCGTGCGCCGCTGAACGGCGCGTGCGGGAGTTGGCTCTCGCCCGCGAGTCAACCCGAGGCCGACGGAATAAGAAGGGTATGAAAAAGATGAAGAAGGCCATGACTGTGGCGCTCCCCGGAGTGGGGCTTAAGGCGGAGAAGATGCCGGGACACTGGGTGCTGGCGCGGATGGGCAAGCGTGTGCTCAGACCCGGCGGCGTGGAGTTGACGCGCCGGATGCTCGCCTCGCTGGGCATCGGCGGGTCGGACGACGTGGTCGAGTTCGCGCCCGGGATGGGCGTCACGGCGCGGCTCACGCTCGCCCTGAACCCAAAGTCCTACACCGCGGTCGAGCGCGACGAGGACGCGGCGAAGATAGTCAGGGGCTACCTCGTCGGTGAAGGAAGGCGCTGCGTCACGGGGAGCGCGGCCAGGACGGGGCTGCCCGCGGCGTCGGCTACGGTCGTCTACGGCGAGGCCATGCTCACGATGCAGACCGACGAGACCAAGCGGCAGATCGTGCGCGAGGCGGCGCGGCTGCTCGTGCCCGGCGGCCGCTACGCTATCCACGAGATGTGTCTGCGGGACGGCGTCGCCGTTGACGTGCGTAAAGAGGTGGAAAGGGCGCTCACGGGCGTCGTCCACCACGGCGTCAAACCGCTTTCAGTCTCCGAGTGGCGGCGGCTGCTCGAAAGCGAGGGCTTCGAGGTGCGTGCGACCGAGACGGCACCGATGGCCCTGCTAGAGCCGGCGCGCGTCGTCCAAGACGAGGGATTCTTCGGGGCGCTGCGCTTCGCCTTCAACGTGCTGCGCGACGCCGATGCGCGCCGGAGAGTCTTTGAGATGAGGAGGGTCTTCCGCCGCCAACGCGATCACATCGCCGCCGTCGCCATCACTGCGGTGAGAGCGTGAGCGCGCGCCGGGAGCCACTTTGAAGATGCGGGCGGGGGTGACATAACTTAACGCAGAGCCTTCTCGGAGAAGCGTTGAGGCAGGTTCTCGATCTCACGCTTCATCCCCTCGCGCAATGCGTCGAGTTCAGACTCGGCGAGAAGCGCCACAGGCCAGAGATAGACCTTCTCCTCCTCCATTCGGTTGTGCTCGGCAAGTCGCTCGGCTACCGCCAAAGCTCTACCCCTGATTTGCAGGAGCCGCCCGCGCTCGGGCGGGCCGTCCTGTGCGGACAGTTCGCGCGCGGCGTTGACGGCTCCGGCCAGCTCGCGCATGAAGAAGTCGTGGTCTTCTCGTAAATGTTTGACGGCCGCATGCACTTCCCCATGAGCCGGCGCTTCGTCTGTCCCGTCACCCTGACTCCCGACGGAGGCCGCGAGCAAAGCAGGGAAGAGGTGCAGGTGCTCGGCCCTGACGTGGACGGCGAGCCGCGCCCACAGGTAGTCTAGTTTCTCGAACACCCCGCGCGCGCCGCCGCCGTCGAACTCACGCCACAGGTCACTGAACAAGGTGTCCACTTCGGCGTGGTCGCCGACTAAAAGGTCAGTCATCATAACCCTCGGCCAGCCGGCGACGGGTCGCTGCTCGCGCCTTAGCTTAGCGGGCAGCCTCCCCCAGATGCTCGCTGCTCTTCTTCACACGCCCACTCAGCCCGATGATCGCCTCCAGGTCAAGCCGCAACCTGGCGGACGACTGAGCGTCGAAACGCCTGACGCCTTTAGCGTGGAGGGCGTTCGTAAACCTGAGTACGATCCCGTCCAACCGTGAGAGCGCGACACGTAACTGCTCCGGGTCTGCCGGGGTCGGGGCCGCGGGAGGTTTTTCGCCCTCGGCCGCCTCGGGCAGCGCCAGGTTGAGCTTGAGGCGCTCGGCCCGCTTCTTTATCTCCGAAGCGGACTTCGCGACGAGTTTGAAGTCGAGTTGTCCCCCGCCCGAAACTGCCCGCGCCATTTCGTTGTTGACGACCTGTAGGCGCACGAAGTCTTCCCTGATCTGCGCGAGCGCGAGGCGCGGCTCGCGCGGCTCGCCCGACCTGTGATACCGCTCGACCAACTCGAGCGTCATCTCGCGCTCTTCGCTCTCGGCAGCCTCGCGAGCCATCCGCTCGCGTGCGGCGCGCTCGGCAGGAGTATCCCGTTGGACTGGTACTCCCAGGGCGGAGGCTGCGAGGAGGAGAGCCGCCGCTGCGCTGAGAACGGGCTTTGATGAGTAGTCCACCTTAAGCCGCCTTTCTTCGACGTGGCACCCTGTTACGCCGGCCTGACAACTGTTAATGGCGTTGGCGTGTGGGAATTCGCGAGAAGTTCTCGGCCGGCATTATGCCACTTTCCGTCTGGTCCGTCTGCACGTAAAGTATCCACCGGCGATTGTGATTCTGCTCGTTAGATTCGTAGACCTTATGTGAGCGCGTTGAAACGTCTATTCATTCAAAGTTGCCTGGCGCTGCTGTGTGCCTCGTCCGTGGTCTTCGCATACGACCCGACCGCGGGCCGGCGGGCGCAGTACAACTTCAACCCCGGCTGGAAGCTCTCCGTCGGCGACCCCGCCGGGGCCGAACGTCCCGACTTCGACGACTCGGCGTGGAAGGACGTGACGCTGCCCCGCGCGTGGAACGAGGACGACGCCTTCCGCAAAGACATCAAAGACCTCTCGACCGGCGTCGCCTGGTACCGCAAGCGCTTCAGACTCCCGGCGGGCAGCGCCGGCATGAAGGTCTTCCTGGAGTTCGAGGGCGTCAAGCAGGCCGGCGAGTTCTACCTCAACGGCAGACATATCGGCCGCCACGAGAACGGAGTCATGGCCTTCGGCTTCGACGTCACAGACCTCTTGAACCCCGCGCCGCAGGAGAACGTGCTGGCCGCGCGCATTGACAATGCATGGGACTACAAGGAGAAGGCCACCGGCTCGGCCTTCCAGTGGAACGACCGGAACTTCTATGCCAACTACGGCGGCATCAACAAGAACGTCTTCCTGCACGTCACGGACAAGCTGCATCAGACCCTGCCCCTCTACTCGAATCTCGGCACGACGGGCGTCTACGTCTACGCGCGCGACATCAACATCCCCGCACGCAGTGCGACCGTCACCGCCGAGTCGCAGGTCAGGAACGAGCAGACGACGGCGCAGACGTTCGACTACGGCGTCGTCGTCAGAGACGCGCGCGGCCGCA
>Ga0126304_10000069_pt1 | contig 27761 bp, 27 predicted proteins | sample Plot25_FD_92538 | JGI IMG/M metagenome (GOLD analysis project Ga0126304, IMG submission 92538) | Serpentine soil microbial communities from UC McLaughlin Reserve, CA, USA - Plot25 | ecosystem: Environmental > Terrestrial > Soil > Grasslands | place: USA: UC McLaughlin Reserve, Lake County... | reverse complement strand
CGAGCAATTTCAGGAAAATGCAAGGAACTGCGCTGGCAAAAGTGTTGCTCATCCACAAGATATGACATCCCGATCCCTGGTCGTCACGGCGGCCGTGGTCCTATCAACCGCCCTCATCAATCCGGTAGACAGCGCAGCCCAGCGTCAGCGCTCGCCTGGTGGCAACGGGGGCGGACAACAGGAAAATCGTGGGGGCCGCGAGCGACAGCGCGAGGACGGCGGGGGTGCGCAGCGTGAGAACGGTGGAGGCCGGCGCGAGAACGGCGGAAGCCGCCAACCCGATGACAACAGCGCTCGCCCACAGGGTAATAGTGGCCGGGCCGAAGGTCGTGCGGCGCAACCGCGCGACGACCGCGCCGATGGTGGTGACCGTGGCCGCAGTGAATCGACGTCGGTAATTGGCAAGAGCACCCCGCCACCACAGGTGGGTTCGACGGCTGCTCCCGACACCAGAGCCGAGGTCGCATCGCAAGGCGATCGTCAGGCTCGTCGCCGCGTCCCCACCGCTGCCGAGCGTGCCGGCGCTATGAGCGGCACGATCACTCGTGTTGATGGCGACCGCGGAACGGTGATTCGCGATGGCGCGGTTGTTCGTGGTGTGGATCGCGTACCGCCGCCCAGCGGCTCACGCGTGGCGGTACCGCGCACAGCGGCGCCGTATTACGGCAACCGGAATTACTCGCGTGGTTACAACGTCTACCGCAACTACGGCGGCAGGAACGTCTACGTCGTTCCGCGAGGTCGCACCTACTACTATTACCCGCGCTACTACTACAACCCGTACGTGTACGGCTACGGCCCGGCGGGACGAGGGCACTTCTACTTCGACCTCTACTACAACTCGTACATCTGGCATCCGTACAGCGTCTATCGTTATGACGCCTACGGCAGCTACGGCTATCCAGTCGGCGAGCTGCGCATCAAGGTTCATCCGACCGATGCACAGGTGTTCATCGACGGCTCCTATGCAGGCCGCGTCGACGACTTCGACGGCGTGTTCCAGTCGCTCCGCCTCGAGGAAGGCGAGTATCAGGTCGAGATCGTGCTGCCGGGGTACGAACCTCTCGCCTTCAACGTGCGCATCTTCCCTGGTGAGAAGACCACCTATGAGGGTGATTTGATTCCGGAGCTGCCCTAGTTAGTTGGTGGTCAGGCTTTCCGAGTAAAGAAGAAGTACAGCGGAATCCCCGCCAGAATAATCACCATGCCCGTCAGGCTCACGCGCGGATCCGAGTAGAACGCGTTCAGTACGATCGCCGCGCTGACCAGCACGAAGATCGCCGGCGTCCATGGGTAGCCCCACGCCTTGAACGGTCTCGGCGCGTTTGGCTCGCGCGCACGCAGGACGAACACTGCCGCGACCGCGGCTCCCGCAAACAACGTGATCGCGAAGCCGACGTAATTGGCAATCGAATCGAGACTGCCGGTCAAGACAAGCAGGATGGCGAGCGCCGCCTGCGCGACGATCGACGCGGCCGGTGTCTTGTACTTCGGGTGCACCCGTGCCGCACTCTTGAAGAATGCGTTGTCGCGCGCCATCGCGAAATAGACGCGTGGTCCCGCAAACGTCCACGCGTTGATCCCGGCAGCAAGGCTGACGATGGCGACAATGGCCATGACGTCGCCAGCGCGCGGACCGAGCAGCCGATCGCCCACGACGTCGAGCACGCTCTTGCCGCCGAGAGTCATCAGCTCGCGAATGGGAATCACGTAGAGATACAACACGTTCATGAGGACGTAGACCGCGATTACCGCCACCGTGCCCATCAGTAAGGCGCGGGGGACGTTGCGTCCTGGATCGTGGATCTCTTCGGCCATGTACGCGGCAGCATTCCACCCCGAGTAGGTGAACATCACCGGAATCAACGCGAACAGAAATCCCGTGCCCGTCACGCTGCCCGCCGACTCGGCGAGGTTCGACGGCGACCCGGTTCCCGCCGTCAACCCGAATCCGATGAACACGACGAGAGACACGATTTTCAGCGTAGTCAGAATGTTACTCGCCGCGCGTCCCGGACCAACACCGCGGATGTGAATGAGGGCGGCGACGATGATGGCGGCACTCGCCGCGAGCGTGTGAATGGAAAACGTCACCGCGGTCGATGTGAGCGGGATTGGAATGGCCAACAGCGGCGAATCATTCGCAATGCCGGGAATGAAACGATTCAGCGTGACGATCAGAAAGACCGCGCTGGCGGCCATCGCTCCGCTGAAGCCCGCCACGAACGACGTCCATCCCGTCAGGAAGCCGGCAAGCGGACCGAAGGCCTCCCGCAAGTAGACGTACTCGCCTCCTGCCTTGGGCCGCAGTGCGGCGAGCTCGGCATAGGCCATCGCACCCATGAACGCGAGAACACCGCCGCCCAACCACGCCAGCAGGAACCATGTGGCGTCCGGGAGCGCGGCCGCAACGGCAGGCGAACGGAAGAGGATGCCGCCGCCGATGACGTTGGCAATGATGATGGCTGCGGCGTCGAAAGGACCGAGTCGCCGCTCGAGGACGGGCGTCGAAGAGGTGGTGGTCGTGTCAGACACGACGCGATTATAGGTGCCCTTCTCTCACCTCCGTTATTCGGTGAGGAGTTGTCGGTCGATTTTGAACTCCCCGAGTTTCACCCACAAGCGCGAGCCGTGCTTGCCGAAGATCTCCACTTTGGCGTCGATGAACTCCTTGTTCTGGAGCATCTGCAAACGCGGCTGGTCGCCGGTGTAGCCACGCTCAGAGCGCAGCACGAGCTCCTCGCCTTGTGCGCCGGGGGCCAAACCATCCGGGCCGATGCCCCGGACGAAGTGCGCATCCCATTCCTTGTTTTCGCCATCGAGGCGCTTGAACACGGCGTTGATCTGGACGCGGGAGATCTCCTCGGGCGAAACGTTCTTCAGCTTAAGCGAGATGCTCGGGACGAGCTTGTTCTGGCCGTTGACGAGGCCCACGTCGTACCAGCCGGTATGGACATCGGTAATCGTGAGGTCTTTCTCAACCTCGCGCGAGCTGCATCCCGCGATCACGAGCGCAAGAACCACGCATGCCGTCAACCGAGTGCCCATGGCCGAATTGTACATAGCACTAGATAGGACACCACGCGCAGCGCCCGGTTCCGTTAGGCCGGTCACTTGGACCGGCCCTGTCAGTATTCGCGCGTCTCGACTTTCTTGCGGACTTCCTCGAGCGGCATCCGTCCCGCACGGTACGCGGCCAGGTCGCTGCCCTTGACGCGGAACATCACGGTGCGTGTGTCGGCCGCATCGGTCGGGATGAGCGGGTCGCGCGGGACGTTGTCTCGTGCGGCGACGGTCAGCCACTCCTCGGCGCCAATTGCGATGGGACCGCTGTTCTCGATCAACGCGTCCACGAGCGCCGTCTTGACTTCGCGCGTGTAGTGTTCTTCCGGATCGTCATAGGCAGACGGATCCGGCTGAGGCTGAGCGCCACCCCCGACCGGCACGGCGGTCGCGGCTGGCGCGCCAATTCGTCCGGTGCCGCGCAGTGCGGCCGGCACCTGCGCTTGCTGTTCGAGCTGACGAACGACTTGTCCGAGGCGCTCACGCTGACGAGGCTCGGCCTCGACCATCATCGCCCTGAGCTCGTTCACGATTCCCATCGTCTCGCGATTGTCGCGGAACATATAGCGCAATGGCCAGGTGACTGGCAGCCGCAGCGCCGGCACTTCGACGTCGAAGAACACGCCATACCCATCGAGTCGGAACCCTCTGACTTCCGGCACGCCAGTCAACATTGGCGCGTCGCCCATGACCGCCTTCATCTGCCTGACCATGTTGTCAGCGCCGTTCGAGACAGCGCGTTCGAGGACGCCTTCCATCATGGAGATCCGCTGGCGCGCCTTGACCTGATCGATCTCGTTCTGCTGCTGCGCAAACGTGATCGACCCGGTCAGCAGCACGAGCACCGTACCCGCGATGTAGTGTCTCAAGTTCTTTCTCAGCATGTTCGTGCACTCACCGTGTTCGCTCTGAAACCAACCGTCCCAGCACTTCCCGTTGCTGACGCAATTCAGTGCCGATCGCGCCCTGCTGCAGACCCATCTGCTGACGCACCGACGCCAGATCGACCCGCCGCTGTGTCTCGATATTGCCGGCGAGATCCACCATGCGCACCGTGAAGTCGCGGCGCTGATTTTCCTCGCTCTGCTCGATCAGCGTCTTCACCTGCGCGAGCAGAGCGTCATCCGATCCGCGGACCGCGGCCGGCGTCGCCGCCGTCGTCGACGACCGTAGCTGCGTGAGCTCCGCCCTGAGCCGCTTCTCGAGCTGCGCGAGATCGTCTGGCGACGCGCTGGCGGCGACCGGCTGCCGATTCGCCGGCACCGTTGCCGCTACGGTCTGGGGTGCGGCGACCGGTTCCGTCACGCTATGGCGAGCCGATCCCACCGACAGACCAACGCCGAAGATGACGAGCGCTGCCGCAGCTTGTGCCCACGCCGGCAGCGGCGCTCGCCACCACGCGATCGTTGGCTCGAGCACCTTCGCTGGACGTAGCTCGTCGTCTCGCGTGATGCGGAAGCCGAGCGCCAGCTCCGGCGGCGTCCACGCCGCGAGTGTGCGGCGCGTTGCGTTCAGCGCATCGATCTCAGTGGCGCAGGTCGCACAGCGCTTGAGGTGCGTCGCGATCAACGCCTGTTCGCCGGGCGCACACTCGTCGTAGAGGTACGCGACGAGCGCCGCCGAATCCCCACACTGGAAGATGTCGTTCATACGCGTTTCACCAATTCGGGCATCATTTGCCCCTGTTGCTCCAGACGACGACGCAGTAGCGACAGCCCTTGATAGAGCCGCGTCTTCACCGTGCTCAGCGGACAGCCCTGCATGTCCGCGATCTCCTGGAACGTCATCCCGTGGTACTCCTTCAGGATGATCGCGGTGCGCTGCTCTTCGCTCAGCTCAGACATTGCTTCCTCCACGATCGCGGTGAGCTCGCGCCTCGCGACCAGATCCTCGATCGATTCGGCGGGACCTGTTTCGGAGGCCAGCTCGATCGCGTCCATATCCTCGGGCAGCTGCGACACCGGCGCGCGGCGTTGACGACGGATCCAGTCGCGACAGAGGTTGAGCGCGATACGATACAACCACGACGAGAATTTCGCCTGTCCTTTGAAGCCGGGCAGCGCGCGGTAGGCGCGAAGGAAGGCATCCTGGCAGACGTCCCGGGCGTCTTCTTCCTTGCCGATGACACGATAGGCCAGGGCATAAATCGGCCGTTCCCATCGCACGATGAGCTGATTGAAGCTCTCGATGTCGCCGCCCTGCGCGCGGGCGACGAGCTCCTCGTCGGTCCTTGTCATCCTCGGGAACCGGCCCCGTTCTGCTTAGTAAGACGGCCAATGGGCGTCGTCGGCCGTGATCACCATCATAAGCGACATAAGTCTTTTGTATAATAGACGTTAGCAACGCCGAGCACGCCATTGACCTCCACGCCATCCGCCCTTCGCATCGCACCAGCCGCGTGATTCAGCTCAGCGAACTCACCAAGACGTACGGCGATCGCACGCTGTTCGATCGCGTCTCCTGGCAGATCGGCGACGGCGATCGCGTCGGCCTGTGCGGACCGAACGGTGCCGGCAAGACGACCCTGCTCAAGATGCTGGCGGATCTCGAGGAACCCGACTCGGGCATCGTCGCCAAACCGGCAGATCTCACCATCGGCTATCTGCCACAGGATGGCCTCGCGCATCGCGGACGTACGGTGTTTGGGGAAGCCAGCAGCGCGTTTCAACCGCTGCTCGACATGAAGGCGGAGATGCACGAGATTGAGCACAAGCTGGCGGACGCCTCGATTCCGCAAGAGGCGCACGATGCGATGCTCTCGCGTTACGCCGAACTCCAGGACCGTTTCCGTCTGGCGGACGGCTACAGCATGGACCTGCGTATCGCGACGGTGCTGCGCGGGCTGGGCTTCTCAGCCGAAGACAACGAGCGTCCCTGCGAAACGTTCTCAGGGGGTTGGCAAATGCGCATCGCGCTCGCCAAGCTCCTGCTCGGGCGGCCGAATCTGCTTCTGCTCGACGAGCCGACGAACCATCTCGATCTCGAGGCTCGCAACTGGCTCGAGGAATATCTCGGCGCGTATCCGTACGCCGTCATCGTCGTCTCGCACGACCGTTACTTCCTAGACGCTGTGGTGACGCGCATTACCGACGTCCATCTCCGACGGCTGACCGACTACGTCGGCAACTACAGCAAGTACGTCGAGCAGCGCGACGCGATGCTCGAGCGGCTTCGTCAGGCCAAGCGCGAACAGGACGAAGAAGTCGCGCGCGTCAAGATGTTCATCGATCGGTTCCGCTATCAGGCGACGAAGGCCGCGCAGGTGCAGAGCCGCATCAAGCTGCTCGAGAAAGTCGTTCCGATCGAAGTGCCACCCGAGCGGAAGCGGATCCATTTCCGCTTTCCCGACTGCGTGAAGAGCGGTCGCACGGTACTCGAACTGAAGCACGCGCGCAAGGCGTACGAGCGTCTCACGGTATTCCGCGATATCTCGCTCCATATCGAGCGTGGCGATCGCATTGCGCTCGTCGGCCCAAATGGCACCGGCAAGTCCACGCTGATGCGCATGCTGTCGGGCGAAGAAGCCCCCGACTCAGGGGCGCGCACACTGGGCCATCAGGTCGTGATGGAGTACTTCGCCCAAGACGAAGCCACGCGTCTCGATCCGACGCTGACCGTGTACGAGACGCTCGCCTCGGGATCGCCTAACGACATGGTGCCGGCGATTCGCAACATCCTCGGCGGGTTTCTCTTTTCCGGCGATGACGTGTACAAAAAGGCCGGCGTGCTATCGGGCGGCGAGCGAACACGCCTCGCGGTCGCCCGCATGCTGCTTCGCCCGTCGAACACGCTGCTCCTCGACGAGCCTACGAACCACCTCGATCTCGACTCCAAGGACGTCCTGCTCGACGCACTCGAGGACTATGGCGGCACGCTGATCATCGTCTCGCACGATCGCTACTTCGTGGAGAAGCTGGCGACGAAGATCATCGAAATCGGTCACGGCGAAGCCGTCTTCTATCCAGGGACCTACACAGAATTTCTCTGGCACAAGGAACACCCGGCGGTTCAACTGCCAACGCCCAAGGGCCCAACTACCAAGCAACCGCCAAAGGCCAACGCGCAGGGCCCAAAGCCGACAGCCCAAAGTCCGGAGCCGGCGCGTCCGAAAGAGCCGGGCCTACCTCGTGACGACCGCGAAGCCCGCAAGCGTCGGGAGGCCGAGCGGAAGAAGCAGCAGCGAACCGCTGAAGCCCTCCGGAAGCGCATCGCCGACCTCGAAGGGCGCATCGCCGAGCGTGAGGCCAAGGTCAAGGACCTCGAAGCCACGATGTCAGCGCCAGGGTTTTATGACGACCGCGCCGCCTCCCGGCAAGTCATCGACCAACATCAGGCGTTGATGTGGGAGGTCGGCGACCTGATGGCGCAGTGGGAAGCCCTACAGGAACACGCGGCCCAGTCCGAATCGTAAGGTCAGGGTCCATCCGAATCGTAAGTCCACCCCACGGACGAACGAAACGCGTCGTATACTTACGATTTCGTAATCACGCTGTTCAGTTTCGTGACGATTAGTCCCTTTGAATCAGATACTTGGTGGCAAATTGCCGGGTTTATGACCGGGCACAGCCTTTGCCCCTTGCTGAGCGGGTTGAGATCTGTTTTATGGAGTCTGCGGTGATGTCCAAGTCGCGTCCACGCATCTCCCGACGGGAAACCGCCGGCACGGACGAGGTGCGTACTACGACGCGTCGGCCGGTGAGCTCGGCCGCGACGACCGATGCGTTCTATCGCCACATCGTCGCCGGCATGCGGAACGGCGTGCTGGCAATCACCCGTAACGCCCATCTGGCCCTCATCAACGACGAGGCCTATCGCATTTTCGGCGTCGCGGCGCATTCCGACGACGTGGGTCAGCCGATCGCGACCATCCTTCGCGATCACCCGGACGTTGTTCGCGTGCTGGCCGGCGCCTTCGATCTCTACCATCTGCCGAACCGGGTTGAGATGCGGCTCAAGCCGTCGAACAAGGTCATCGGCTATACGCTCGCGTTCGTCCGGTCGGACGAGGGTGAAGTGATCGGCGCGGCGATGTTTTTCAAGGACCTGACACGCGTTGAGCAGCTCGAAGAGCGCGAGCGTCTGCGCGATCGGCTCGCGGCGGTTGGCGAGATGGCCGCCGTGATCGCCCACGAGGTCAAGAATCCACTGGCGGGCATCGAGGTGATGGCCGGTCTGCTCCGCCGCAAGATTCCGGATGCGCCGGATGCGCAGATCGTGCTGACCGACATCATCAACGAAGCCAAGATGGCGAATGCCATCGTGCAGGAAGTGCTCGACTTCGTCCGGCCGATTCGTCTGCAAGTGGAACACACCGCGGTGACCGATGCGGTGCAAGGCGCGATTCAACTCGCGGATTCGAAGGGCAAGCGCGGCAACGTCGACGTGAACGTCGCGATCGCTGACGGCCTGCCGCACATCAACGCCGACCAGCATCAGATCACACAGGTGTTCACCAACCTGCTGATGAACGCCTACGAGGCGATGGGTGGCAAGGGGCGGGTGACGATTTCCGCCGAGATGCTGCGGATCGAGGATGCCGGCGACGGGCGTGACGCAGTGCTCGTCGAATTTACCGATAACGGACCGGGGATTCTGCCCGACGTGGCGGAAAAAGTGTTCGACCCGTTCTTCACGACGAAGGCCCAGGGCTCCGGGCTTGGCCTGGCCATCGTCCGGAAGATCGTGGACGCGCATGACGGACGGATAGACCTGCGGACGATCCCAGGTCAGGGCACCACGATTCGGGTCACGCTGCCTGTAACTGGCGGCAACGAGGAATAGCTGCATGGGACGGATTCTGATCGCCGACGACCACGATTCTCTGCGCCGCGGCCTGGCGCAGGCTGTGTCGGAAGCCGGCCACGACGTCGAGGAGGCGCCCAACGGCAACGCCGCCATCGAGAAGCTCCACGAGGGCTTCTTCGACGTCGTCGTGAGCGACCTGAAGATGGGCGGCAGTACCGGTCTCGAAGTGTTGAAGACCGCCAAGACACTGCACCCTTCATCAGCGATCATCCTCATGACAGCGTTCGGCTCGGTATCCACAGCTGTCGAAGCGATGAAGTCCGGCGCGTTCGACTACGTGCAGAAGCCGTTCGAGATCGAAGAGATGGAGGTCAAGATCGAGAAGGCGCTGGAGATGCGCCGGATGCAGAATCAGATCGATTACCTCCGGCACGCGCAGGGCGACATCTACGAGTTCGACCGTATCATCGGATCGAGCGGCGCGCTGGAAAAGGTGCTCGCCGTCGTCCGCAAGGTCGCGAAGAGCAATACGACGGTGCTGGTCCGCGGTGAAACGGGAACGGGTAAGGAACTCATTGCCGGCGCGGTGCACCACAACTCACATCGCGCGGCACGCAACTTCGTCAAGGTGAATTGCGCGGCTCTGCAGGAGAACCTGCTCGAGTCGGAACTCTTCGGCCATGAGAAGGGGGCCTTCACCGGCGCCGACAAGCAGCGCATCGGGCGCTTTGAGCAGGCCGACGGCGGCACGCTGTTCCTCGACGAAATCGGCGACATGAGCCCGAATACGCAGGCGAAGATCCTGCGCGTGCTGCAGGAGCACGAGTTCGAGCGCCTCGGCGGCACGCGAACGATCAAAGTTGACGTCCGGTTGATTGCCGCCACCAATCGCGATCTGCCCTCGATGGTCGAGGCCGGCCAGTTCCGCGAAGACCTGTATTACCGCTTGAATGTGGTGACGATGGAGATGCCGCCGTTGCGCGAGCGCAAGGACGACGTCGCCGCGCTGTCGAACTTCTTCATCCGCCGCTTCGCGGGTGAACTGAAAAAGAAGATTCAGGGGCTCGAGCCCGACGCGCTCAAGCTGCTGATGCGGTATCAGTGGCCGGGCAACATCCGTGAGCTGGAGAACGCGATCGAGCGCGCGATGCTCCTCGCCGAGGGCTCACACATCGCCGTCGACGACCTGCGCCTCGGCGACACTGGTCCGTCAGGTGGGCCGCGCGACAACGCGTCGGTCGTGAAGATTCCGCCGACCGGCATTCCGCTCGAAGAGGTCGAACGCATCGCCCTTATCGAGGCGCTCAAGATGTCCAACTGGGTACAGAAGGATGCGGCCGAACTGCTGGCAATCAGCCCGCGTGTCATGAACTACAAGATCAAGACGCTCGGCATTGATTTCCCGCGCGGCCGGCGCGCTGCGCTGCAGCACCACGAGCCGAACGCGATCAGCGCGTAGCGCGGTCGAGCAGCTTCTTCACCGTGTTCCAGTTCCGGCTCGTGGCCGGAACTCCGAACGCCTGCTCCACGAATGCGGGGAAAGCCGTACATCCCGCTCGGCTTGCGCTGGCTGACGACGTACGCGTCATGTCCGTTTCGCGCGGGGATGTGCTTTGCGGTAGACGTCGAGCAACTGCGCCGAGTTGACGTGCGTGTAGCGCTGTGTCGTGGAGAGCTGCACGTGGCCGAGGAGCTCCTGGATCGCGCGCAGGTCAGCGCCGCGCTCGAGCAGGTGCGTCGCAAACGAATGCCGCAGGGCGTGCGGGCTGATCCCGAACCGAGTGCTACAGGCCGCCACGTAACGTGCGACCAGTCGCTGGACGCTGCGGCCAGTCAAACGCGCCCCGCGAAAGTTGACGAACAGCGGCTCGCTCTGGGCTCTGGACGTCGGGCCTAGGGCTTTGGAGGCGGGTCCGGGGGCTCTGGGCTTACCGCTGTGGCGAAGCGCTGCGCGGTCGGCGAGCCACGCCCGAATGGAATCCTCAGTGGAGCTGTTGAACGGCACGAGCCGTTCCTTTGCGCCCTTGCCCATCACACGCACCATCCGCGCGCGCAGGTTCACTTCCTCCAGATCGACGCTGACCAGCTCGCTGAGACGAAGACCGGACGCGTAGAACAGCTCGAGGATTGCGCGATCGCGGCGTCCTAGTGCGGTCGCAATATCCGGCATCTCGAGCAGCCGTGACATTTCATCGATCGAGAGGTGCGCCGGGATCTTCTGTTCGCGCTTTGGCCCGACGGCGAGCGCCGCGGGATCGTTCTCGATCCATCCTTCACGCCGCAGATAACGACTGAACGCGCGCAGCGCCGACAGCTTTCGGGCAACAGAAGTTCGCGCATGGCCCTGCCGGTACAAGTCAGCCATGAAGGCGCGGATCGCGCCGAGATCGAGGTGCAATGGCTCGAGCGCCTCGATGGCGACGCCACGAAACTGCGCGGCAAAACCGAGAAACTGCGTCACGTCGCTTTCGTAAGCGGCGGAAGTATGGACGGAGGCGTTGCGGTTCAACCGGAGGTATTCGAGAAACTCGCGGAGCTGCTTCGTCATCGCGTCAGCGCGGGGGCTCCACCTCTGCTCTGCGGCTCACGTGAGCGCACGCGTCAGCGTTCGCCATCCACTCGTCGAGGGCGCGCAACGCGCGCTCCGAGGTGGCCGTCTTGCGTTCATCGCGCTTCAATCGCCGCCGGCGATCTGATGCATCTGGCGGTGGCATGATGCCGAACGTGATGTTCGTCGGCTGATAGTTGCGCGGGTCGGCGTGCGAGACATAGTACGCCAGCGCGCCGATCGCGGTCGTACGCGGCAGCACACGTGGCTCCTCGCCGCGTGCAACCGCGGCGGCGTTCCGGCCGGCGATCAGGCCAGACGCAGCAGACTCGACGTACCCTTCCACGCCGGAGATCTGCCCGGCGAAGAACAAGTCAGGACGTCGACGTGTCTGCCACGTCTCGCGCAGCACCGTGGGACCGTTAATGTACGTGTTGCGATGCACCATGCCGAAGCGGACGAACTCGGCATGCTCGAGTCCCGGGATCAGCGACAACACGCGAGCCTGCTCGCCCCATTTCAATTGCGTCTGGAAGCCGACCAGGCTGAAGTGATCGCCGGCGATGTTGTCCTGACGCAACTGCACCACGGCGTACGGCGTACGTCCGGTCCGCGGATCGACGAGGCCAACCGGCTTCATCGGTCCGAAGCGGAGCGTGTCGCGGCCGCGGTGGGCCATGACTTCGATGGGCAGGCAGCCTTCGAAGAACTTCTCTTTGTCGAAATCATGCACCGTTGCTGATTCTGCTGAAACGAGTGCATCGTAAAACCGCGCGTACTCGTGCTCGTTCATCGGGCAGTTCAGATAATCGCCCTCGCCGTCATCAACGCCACAGGCGGGTCCGTCCGGTGTTTCAGGCGAATCTGAAGACCGTTCAGGCGAGTCTAAAGACTCGCCTCTGCGGAGGCTTCTTCCCCATCGTGATGCCCGAAACACTTTGCTCATGTCCAGCGTTTCGGCGAGGACGATCGGACTGATCGCATCGTAGAAATACAGATGTTGCGCGCCAACCACGGTGGCGATGTCCTGTGACAGCGTTTCCGACGTGAGGGGGCCCGTCGCAATGATCAGCGGATACATCGACGGATCGTCCGGAATGCGCGAGATCTCGTCGCGGATCAGCGTGATCATCGGATGCGACTGAATGGCATCAGTGATCGCCTGTGAGAACCGCTCGCGATCCACTGCGAGCGCGGCGCCGGCGGGCACGCGATGTGCGTCTGCCGCTCGCATCACCAACGAGCCGAGGCGACGCATTTCCTCTTTCAGGAGGCCGACGGCGTTGTCGAGTTTGTCGCCGCGCAGCGAGTTGGAGCACACGAGCTCGGCGAGGTGATCCGTCTTGTGCACAGCGGTCGCACGAACCGGCCGCATTTCGTGCAGGACGACGTGGACACCAAGCGAGGCGGCCTGCCATGCCGCTTCACTACCGGCGAGCCCGCCCCCGATCACATGGACGCTCTTCACTGCTCACTGCTCAATGCGGAATGCTCAATGCCAAACGAACGTTCAAGGTCGAGCATTCGGCATTGGGCTTGGCGTGCCTCAGACTTCGGCAGCCTTCCGGGAACCACCTCGCGATTTCGTGGTTCTCGCGCCCCCGCGACGCGTTCGGCCGCCAGTACGGCGTGGTGTTGGCGCTGCGCCCCGGCGCGACGCCAGCAATTCTTCCGCCTGCGGGTAGGTCAGTTCGTCGGGATTCATCGCCTTCGGAATCGACGCGTTGGTGCGACCGTCGGTGACGTAGGGTCCATAACGTCCGGCGAGCAGCTTGATCGTGGTACCGTCCTGCGTCAGCTCGCGCAGCGTTTTCTTCTGCGCGCCCTGCCGACGGCGGGACTGCTTCGGCGCCCGTATCAACTCCAGCGCGGCGTCGAACGAGATGTTGAAGACGTCATCCTCGGACTCGAGCGAACGGAATTCGTCGCCGTGTTTGACATATGGACCGAAGCGACCGAAGTTCGTGGTGATCGGTTCGTTGTCGTCGGGATGCAGTCCGACGGTTCGTGGCAGCGACAACAGCCTGAGCGCCTCCTCGAGTGTGACCGTCTGATCGGTCATGCCCGACTGCAGCGACGCCCGTTTCGGCTTCTCCATCGGGGCAGCCTTCTGCCCCTTCTTCTTCGGTGGGGCCTCCGGTGTCTCACCCAGCTGCACGTAGGCGCCAAAGCGCCCGGTCATCACATAGACGTTCTGACCCGTCGTCGGATCGACACCGAGACTCCGCGGCCCTTCGGCCTTGGCGCGCACCAGTTCGAGCGCTTTGTCCACGGACAGATCCGCTGGCGCCAGATCGTCGGGCAGCGACGCCGTCCGCCCCGGGCCGCCCTCCCCTACCTGCACGAACGGCCCGAAACGTCCGATGCGGATGCGGACCGGCTCGCCGCTTTCCTGATCGATACCCAGATCGACTAGGGGATATTCTGCCCGAGAGGCTCCGTGCTCGACGGCAGGCAGCAGTCCGCGGTGCTTCTTGTCGCCGAAGTAGAACTCACGCAGGAACGCGATCGACTCGCGCTCACCGCGGGAGATCTCGTCGAGATCGTCTTCCATCTCCGCCGTGAAGTCGGTCTCGACGAAGTCGCCGAAATGGTCACGCAGCAGCTTCGTGACAGCGAACGCGGTGAAGCTGGGCACGAGCGCCTTGCCGCTCCGCAACACGTAGCCGCGCCGCACGACGGTCGCAATAGTCGGCGCATACGTTGACGGGCGTCCGATGCCGAGCCGCTCGAGCTCTTTGATCAGCGACGCTTCGGTGAATCGCGCCGGCGGCGATGTTTCATGGCGCTTGGCGTCAGTACCCAGGAGCACGATAGGCGTTGCCGGGTTTCCACCGTCGGTCTGAATGCGATCGCCAACCGCGCAGTGCGGCAGGATCGCTTCCTGCTCTTCGAGCTCCGCCGCGGGATCGTCACTGCCTTCGACGTAGGCACGACGGAAGCCGGCGAACTCGATGGCCTTGCCGCTTGCGGTCAGCACCGCGGTTTCACCGTTCGGCCCCTTCGCCGAGATCTCGAGGCTCGTCCTCAGGACACGGGCATCGACCATCTGCGACGCCATCGTCCGTTTCCAAATCAGGTCGTAGATCTTGAAGCTGTCGGAGTCGAGCACCTTCTCGAGCTGACTGGGTGCGAGGCGGAAGTCCGTCGGACGAATCGCCTCGTGCGCTTCCTGCGCATTCTTCACACGCGTCTGGTAGCGGCGAGGGCTGTCGTAGTACTCGCCGCCGAACATCTCGCGGATCACGCGTGCCGATTCGTTCAACGCCTTGTCCGACAGCGTCGTCGAGTCGGTGCGGTGATAGGTGATCAGACCTTCCATCTGATCGTCGCCCACTTCGACACCCTGGAACAGCCGCTGCGCCACCTGCATCGTGCGCTCTGCGGAGAACCCCAACTTCCGGCTCGCTTCCTGCGTCAGCGTGGATGTCGTGAATGGCGGCGCCGGCCGCTCGACACCGGGCTTCTGCTCGACGGACGTCACCGTCCACGGCACGTTGGCGCGAATCGTCTCGACGAGCGCGGTTGTCTCCTCTTCCCCCAGCAGCCGCGCTTTTTCGTTCTTCAACACGCCGGTCTGCGGATCGAAGTCCTTGCCGCTCGCGATGCGCTGGTCACCCAGGCGAACGAGCGTGGCGATGAACTCGCGTCCCTCGCCTTTCAGCCTGGCCTCGAGATCCCAATAGACTGCGGCGCTGAACGCGCGTCGTTCTTCTTCACGCTCGACGATCAGGCGGACCGCGACGCTCTGCACACGGCCCGCGCTGAGTCCGGTCTGCACTTTCTTCCAGAGCAGCGGCGAGAGCGTGTAGCCATAAAGGCGATCGAGAATGCGACGGCTCTCCTGAGCGCGGACGAGGTTCTCGTCCACATCGGAGGGATTCTTGAGCGCGTCCTTGACGGCCTCCTCGGTGATCTCATGAAAGACGATGCGGCGGACCGGAACCTTCGGTTTAAGGATTTCTCTGAGGTGCCAGCTGATCGATTCACCTTCGCGGTCAGGGTCGGTCGCCAGCAGCAGCTCAGAGGCATCTTTGATGGCGGTCTTCAGATGCGCGACCTGCTTACGCTTGTCGGCAGGGATGACGTAGTAAGGCGTGAAGTCCTGGTCGACATCGACGCCGAGACGCCCCCACTCTTTGTCCTTGATTTCCTTTGGCACCTCGGAGGCCGACTCGGGAAGGTCGCGTACGTGACCATAGCTCGCCTCGACTCGGTATTTGTTCCCGAGGAAACGGCCAAGAATCTTCGCCTTCGCGGGCGATTCGACGATAACTAACGGTTTGGCTGCCAACCTGAACCTTTGAGCTTTGCCCTATGACCTTCGTCGTGACACTAGCACGTTCATGACGGCCTCACGAAACGCCCGCCGCCGTGACGACGGACCAGACCAGCGAGTTCCAGCTCGATCAAGCGGGGCAACAGACGACGCACATCGAGTCCCGACCGGCTGGCCAGAGCGTCCAGATCGTAGGGCTCTCCCAAGACCATCGCCCGCAGCACGGGATCCGCAGAAGACGGTGCGGGACAAGAACTTGCCTCTAGGTTGAGCCGTCGATCCACCCTCGGATCCCACCCAAGTCCCTCTACGATATCGTCCGCCGTTTCGACGATCTTTGCCCCGTCTCTAAGCAGTGCATGACCGCCGCGGTTCCGGCCGCTGAGCACATTGCCGGGCACCGCCATCACCTCGCGTCCCTGGTCCAGCGCACAGGCAGCGGTAATGAGAGACCCCGACTTCTCAGAGGCTTCGATCACGACGACCCCGAGCGAGAGCCCACTGATCAGGCGATTCCGAAGCGGAAAGTGGTGAGGCAACGGTGGGGTGCCGGGCGGATATTCGCTCACGACCAGGCCCGCTTCGGCGATCTGTGCCGCGAGCGATTTGTGCTCCGGAGGATAGATGCAGTCCACGCCTGAGCCCAGGACTGCGATCGTTCGACCATTCGTGAGAGCGCCGCGATGTGCGGCGGAATCGACGCCGCGGGCCAGTCCACTCACGACCGTGACGCCACGCGCTGCCAAATCAGTCGCAAGCCGCGCGGCGGTATCGACCGCGACCGAGCTGGCCGCTCGCGATCCGACAATCGCAATCATCGGCGAATCGAAGGACGGCAGCTCGCCGCGGTACCAGATCACCGGCGGACAGTCGGAGATGGCCACGAGCAGCGACGGAAACGACGGATCGTTCCACGCGATCGCGCGAATGCCCGCCTGTTCCGCGCGGTCGCGAACCTCGCGCGCCTCGTCCAGGCGCGACGACGCCAGCTCGAGTAGATCAGGGTCATCTGACAACAGACGCGCTGTGAGACCCGGTTTGGTAAGCTGGTCTTCGAACAAGGAAAGCGCCACGGCGTGATCGATGGTCATCGCCAACTCCGGCCCCAAGGGCATTCGCAGGCGGCATCTGCACGAGCCCTTTCGCCGTGGGGCGGCCTCTCGGCGGCCATGAAGCACGACAGGCCGGGCGCACGTGGACAGATCGCCACCTGGTGCACCCGGCCTGATTGTCTGAATTATAGGCAGGCGACTTTCGAAATCGCAACAAACGGGCTACGGTCCACGAAAGAACGGGGACACTTGTCGTAGCGATCACCGTAGCAATTCGGCCATTTAGAGGACGTGCCGTGGTACATGCCTTGCTCCGCTTAGCTAAGCCCTTGGCGCTTAAAGCGCTTGCGCCGCGCGTAAGCCAGTGACTATAGTGACTACTTACTCACTCCACATGCGTATTGCCGCTCTGATGATCGCCGTCCTGGCGCTTGCGGCCGCGCCGCTCGCCGCAGATGCCCGCGACGACGCGAAGAAGCAGGTGGAGTTTGGGATCTCGGTAGCGCAGCGCGGATTGTGGCGCGAGGCGATCTACCGCTGGGAGCGTGCGACCCAGATGGACCCTACCTACGCCGCCGCGCACAACAATCTCGCCATTGCGTACGAGCACGAAGGCGACCTGATGAAGGCGCGAGCCGCCTACGAGAAGGCACTCGAGCTCGAGCCGGGCAACGCGCTGATCAAGCAGAACTACGAGCTGTTTAAGGAAATCAATGATCGCACGACGCGTTAGGCTGCTCAGTAGTATCGCCGCAGTGCTGGTGGCGGTCGCCTGCACCAACTCGTTCGAGATCCCGATCGAGACGCCTATCCGCCCGAAGCTGGATGTGGCGGCATTTCAACGCGTGCTCGTCGCCGGCTTCATTGCGGGCGGCACGGAGGACGTGGACGGAAACCTGGAGACCACGCGGCTGCTCCGCAGCCAGTTGCGGACCAAATCGGAGCTGCGCGTCATCGACTCCGATGTACTGCCGCTGCAGGATGTCGCGACGGAAGGCCGCAACGGTGACAGCGGTGGTGGTGGCGGTGCCGCCGCGGCCGCGCCGCAAATCAAGGAACAGAAAGATCTCGAAGCTTACGAGCACGTGTTCGCGAACGTCGAGTACTGGAAGCGGATCGGCGAGGAGTATCAGCAGCCCCTCATCGTGACCGGCACCGTGCTCTTTACGCCGTTGCAGCGGAACCAGATCGTCCAGCGCGAGCAGGAGGTCTACGATTCGTTCGGCCGCCGCCGGGTGGTGCCGGTCCGCACGTACCAGGAGCGCAAGGGATTCAGCCTCGATGGCCGCTTCATCTTCATCGACGGCCGCAGCGGCGCGACGCTGCACTCGGAAAGCTTCAATGAGCAGATTCTCTACAACGCGAACCAGACGACACCGGCACTGTCGTCCTATTTCGAGTTGATGGATCGTCTGATTCCAAGCTTCCTCAGCACGCTGAGCAGCCAGAAAATCAAGGGCACTCGCATCCTTCTCCAGTAGCGCCGCCGCTTTTGGATCCGCCGGCCCGTTCTTGCCGGATCCGCTCCAGATCTGTTAGCCTGTAGTGTTCGCGCAGGCGGGCCCGACGCCGCCTCCAGCCACTCCGTCCCCATTGAGGTATTGCTCGTGTACGCGATTGTCCAGACCCGTGGCCGACAGATCAAAGTGACGCCTGGCGCCGTGATTGAAATCGACGGCACACCCGGCGAGCGGGGCTCCGCCTTCACGTTCGAACAGGTGCTGCTCATCGAAAAGGATGCAGGCGACATCGTCGCCGGCGCGCCGTTTGTCGCCAACGCGAAGGTCCTGGGCGTGGTCGATGGCGAGGCGCGCGGCCCCAAGCTGCGCGTGTTCAAGAAGAAGCGCCGCAAGGGTTTCCGCAAGACCCGCGGACATCGCAGCATGTTGACGCGCGTGCGCATCACCGAGATTCAGGCGTAAAGCAATGGCTCACAAAAAAGGACAAGGCAGCTCACGCAACGGTCGGGACAGCAATTCGCAGCGTCTCGGCGTCAAGCGTCACGACGGCAACCTGGTCACCGGCGGGTCGATCCTCGTGCGTCAGAAGGGACGCCGCTTCGAGCCCGGCCTCAACGTCGGGCTCGGCAAGGATCACACGTTGTTCGCCAAGATCGACGGCAAGGTCCGCTTCGAGGACCACGGCCAGCACGGCCGCAAGATCTCGGTCATCCCCCTAGAATAGGAATCAGGAACCCGGAATCCGATATCAGGCCTGTTCTGAATCCTGATTCCTGATATCTGAGTCCTTTTTATGTTCGTCGACGAAGTCGACATCCTCGTGACCGCCGGTGCCGGCGGCAACGGCTGCCTCAGTTTTCGGCGAGAGAAGTACGTCCCGCGCGGCGGACCTGACGGCGGCGACGGTGGACACGGCGGCTCGGTTTACGTCACCGCCATTCCCACCAAGAACACGCTCGTCGACTTCCGCTATCACCCCGATTTCAAAGCACGACGCGGCCAGCACGGCCAGGGATCGAACCGGACTGGCCAGACCGCGGAGGACCTCGAGATCACAGTACCAATCGGTACGTTGGTATTCGTGAACGATGGCGGCCAGCGGCGCCTGCTCGCCGATCTGGCGGAAGAGGGACAGCGCGTGCTCGTCGCCCGCGGTGGACGCGGCGGCCGAGGCAACGCGCAATTCGTCTCGTCCACCAATCGCGCACCCCGACGCACAGAGCCGGGCGAAGAGGGCGAGCAGAAGCAACTGCACCTCGAGTTGAAGCTGCTCGCCGACGTTGGCCTGATCGGATTTCCCAATGCCGGCAAGTCTACGCTGATCTCCCGGATTTCGGCGGCGCGTCCTAAGATTGCCGACTACCCGTTCACGACGTTAACGCCGAATCTCGGAGTCGTCTCACTCAGCGGCGATCGCAGCTTCGTCGTCGCCGACGTGCCCGGACTGATCAGGGGCGCGCACGAAGGCCATGGCCTCGGCCATCAGTTCCTGCGGCATATCGAGCGCACGAAAGTGCTCGTGCATCTGGTCGATGTTTCCGGTGCCTCGGGTCGTGATGCGGTGGAGGACTTCGACACGATACGCGACGAGCTGCGCCGCTTCGACGAGCGCGTCGCCGCCAAGCCGCAGATTGTCGTCGCAACTAAGATCGATGCGCTGGACGATCCCGAGCGTCTCGACACGCTGCGTCGTCACGTGCGGAAGAAGCAGCTGCCCTTCGTGAAGATCTCGGCCGTCACGGGTGACGGACTCGACGAACTGCTGGAGACGGTGTGGCGTGGGATCGTGGCGGCCCGGGAGACAGCCGCCGAGGCAGAGCCCCCAGAGCCCGAGGCAACGGACGAAGGGATCGACCTGATCACGCCGGCACGGCTTCGCCACGACGGATGACCGCGTCGCGCCGGCTCGGCATCCTCGGCGGCACGTTCGATCCGATCCATTTTGGACATCTCGATGCCGCAGACGCCGCTCGCCGCGCGCTGCAGCTCGATCCGATCCTGCTGATCCCCTCGTCCGACCCGCCGCATCGGCCGACCGATCCGATGGCGTCCGCGTTCCATCGGTTCGCGCTCGTCGCGCTCGCCATTCAGGACGACGCGGCACTCCGTGCTGCGGATATGGAGCTGGCGCGAACCGGACCATCGTTTACAGCCGACACACTTCGAGCCGTCGCGCGTCAAGGGTGGCTGCCATCGCAGATTTTCTTCATTCTCGGCAGCGACGCGTTCGCGGAAATTGCCACGTGGCGAGAGTTCCCGTCTGTTCTCGACGCGGCAAATTTCGTCGTGATCGCGCGTCCCGGAACAACGCTCGATGCTGCGGCGGCGCGCACACCAGCGCTGCGCGAACGACTGCGCTCAGCGGAGGAAACGTCCGGCGCCTCCAGTACGTCCATCTTTCTCGTGGAGGCGCGCACCCGCGACGTGTCATCGAGCACGATCCGCGCCCGCCGCGCAGCGCGGCAACCGATTGACCACCTCGTTCCCGCGGCGGTCGCGCGGCACATCGCCGCGCATCATTTGTACGGAGCGGTAGACGACTTGCATGGCCAAGACACAGCGATCTCGAAGTAGCGCGACGAAGACCCCGACCCGGACTGCACGTACGCGGACGACCGCCAAACGTACAGCGCCGAAGCTGCCCAAGGCGGTGGCCACGGCGGTTCGCGCGGCGCGCGATAAAAAGGCACAGGACGTGACCGTCCTGGACTTGCGCAATGCCGGCGGCTTCACCGACTACTTCGTGATCTGCACCGGCAACAACGCTCGTCAGATCGCCGCGATCGCCGACTCGGTGCGCGCGACCCTCAAGACCGAGCTCGATGAGCGGCCGGCGTTGACCGAAGGCGTGGACCGTTCGGAATGGATTCTGCTCGACTACTTCAACTTCGTCGTGCACATCTTCAGCCGTGAGTGCCGGACGTTCTACGGACTCGAGCGGCTGTGGGGCAACGCCGAGCGGCACGAGTTCGCCGACGAGGCGCACCCGTGAGGCGGTGCTCGGCGCCACAAACGCGCTGCTGGCCGTCGTCCTCGCGCCAGTGTGCGCAGCATGTGCGTGCGTGCTCGAGCACCCGCTCGATGGCCCTGTCTGCCCCTGCTGCTGGGCCACCGTCCGTCATTTAATCCCACCCTTCTGTCGGACATGCGGCGGCATGTTGCCCTCGTGGCGCGTCCTCGATCCGCCGCGCGCGATGTGCCCGGCCTGCCGCCGGCGGCCGCCGAGCGCAATCGACGTCGCGCGATCCGCCGGTGATTACGACGGCGCGCTTCGCGAAATCATCCATGCCTTCAAGTACGACGCGCGCCGGTCGCTCGGCTCTCAGCTCGGAGAAATGCTGCGCGAGGCCAGCGCTGATGTGATGAACGGGGCCTCGTGTGCAGTGCCCGTACCACTGCATCCGTGGCGCCGGCTGTGTCGTGGTTTCAATCAGGCTGCCGATCTCGCAGCGGCACTGCCGATTCCCATCGTGTATGCATTGTGGCGTCGCCGAATGACCGTCCCGCAAACAGGTCTCGCGGCAGGTGCGCGCCGCCGGAATGTGCGCGGCGCGTTTCGGCTGTCGCCGCTCCTGCGACGTCGCGTGCTCCAGACGATGATCGCGGGTCAGATTGTCGTCCTCGTGGACGATGTGCGGACGACCGGGGCAACGCTCGATGCTTGCGCTCATGCGCTCAAGGACGCCGGAGCGAAGGAGGTGCGGGCGCTGACGGTCGCACGCGCCGAGCCGCACCCGATGCACAATGACAATGCCTGATGCGTTCCTCCAATATGGTGCCGGTGCTCGCGCTCGTGATTGGCGTGACCAGCGCCTGCCAGACCGATCAAACCATGACCGCTGCGACCCCACAGACGCGCGCCGAGCAAACCGCTTACGAGGAAACGAGCAGGTACGACGAGGTGCGAACGTTCATCGATGCCCTCGCACGGCAGACGCCCAGGGTGCGAGTTGAGGTGTTTGGCAAATCCGAGGAAGGCCGCGACCTGCCGCTGATCGTGATGGGCGATCCGCCATCGCTTGCACCAGACCCGCGGTCGTCGCGTCGACCGGTAGTCCTGGTCATCGCCAACATTCATGCCGGCGAGGTCGAGGGCAAAGAAGCTGCGCTGCACCTCGCACGACGGCTGACGCTCGGCGATCTGCAGCCGCTTCTCCCATCCGCTGTCTGGCTGTTCGCGCCGATCTACAACGCCGACGGCAACGAGCAGATCAGTCTCGACAATCGCGTTGAGCAAAACGGCCCGATCGGCGGCGTCGGCACCCGCGAAAACGCGAACGGCCTCGATCTGAATCGCGACTTCATGAAGCTCGAGTCGTCAGAGGCGCGTGGACTCGTCGCGTTGTTCACGAAATGGGATCCGGACGTCATCGCGGACCTGCACACGACGAACGGCTCGTATCACGGATATCACCTGACGTATGGGCCGCCATTGAATGCGAACACCGACCCGAGGATCGCCGCGTTCGCGCATGATCGGCTGCTGCCGGCCGTTCGTGAGGCGATGAACACACGTCACGGCTTTCGCACGTTCGATTACGGCAACTTTGCCACCGCCGATGCCATGGACGAGGAGCTCGAAGGATTCCGCGTGGACGAATCGCGACAAAAGGTGTGGCGCACGTTCGACGGACGCCCGCGCTTCGGGACCAACTATGCGGGCATTCGCAATCGCATGGCGATCCTGTCCGAGGCGTACAGCTACCTGGACTTCAAACGCCGCGTGCAGGTGACGGAGGCATTCACCGAGGAGATCATGCGCTTCGTCGCCGCCAACGGCGAGGCGATTCGCTCGCTGACATCAGGTGCCGATGCCGAGTGGATTGCTGGTACCGATACGCGACCACTGGGCATCGCGTCCGCGCTGCAATCGTTGCCAAAACCCGCAGACGTTCTGGTCGGCGCCATCGGCAGCAAAGTCAATCCGCGGTCCGGCACATTGATGCGGACGATGGTCGAGAGTACAGCGATTCCGACGAACATGATCGTCTACGACCGCTTCGTCTCGACCGCGTCACGGCGGGTCCCTGCCGAATACATCGTCCCCGCGTCGGTCAACGGGCTGCACGAAAAGGTCGAGCGCAAGCTACGTGAGCACGGCATTCAGGTCGAGAAGCTCGGCGTGGCGTCTCGCACGTCGATCGAGCAGTTGACATTGACGAAGGTCGGTCACGCCGAACAGGGGTTCCAGGGTCATTACGCCACATCGATTGAAGGCCGATTCGAACGGCGCGACGTCGAGCTGCCAGCGGAATCGCTTGTCGTGCGCACGAAGCAGCCGCTCGGACGTCTGGTGTTCTATCTACTCGAACCCGAAAGTGACGATGGCTTGACGATGTGGAACTTTCTGGATTCGGATTTGAAGGTCGGTGGGGCGCATCCGATCTTGAAGAGCACGCCGTAGCCGTAGGCCGGGCCCTGGTTTTCGGACCCGGCGGAAGGCGGTCTACAAAGCAACCCGCCCTACAAACGTCGTTCCACAACGGCCCACACATCGGCTGCGACGATCGCTTTGTCGCGTTCTGCGCTGAGACGTTCCCAGCCGTTTTTCTCTGCCAGTTGCAGGTAGCTGTTCCTGACTCGACCAAGCAGCGCGAGGTCGCGTTCGTAGCGATCGCGATCGGCGGTCTTGCGCGTTGCCGACACTGCTGGCGCGATGTCGAGCAGGAACGTGAGGTCAGGCTGCGGCAGGTACCGCTGTATCTCGAGCAGCCACGCCGGGTCGAGCCCTTGCGCCTCGCCATACGCCACGCTCGACGCGAGATAGCGATCGCAAATCAGAATCTCTCCGTCACTGCGCCGCCGCTCGATCTCGGTACGCCATTCGTAGCGGTTGGCCACGTAGAGCAGTTGCATGACGTCTGGCGCGTAGTTGCGCGCGCCTCGCAACGCTCGCTCGATCTCCTCGCCGATCGGCGTGCCGTAGTCGGGGAACGACAACAGATACACACTCCGGCGGCCGGCGATCAGACGATCGCGCACCAACTCGGCCTGCGTCTGCTTGCCGCTCTGATCGAGGCCTTCGAAGGCGATGAGCAATCCCTGTGTCACGTCTCGAGGGCCAGTACGTCGTCGATGGTCTGGCGGCGCCTGATGACCGTCCACTGCGTCTGATCGACGAGGACTTCCGGCGCCAGGAAGCGGCGATTGTAGTTCGACGCCATGACGGCGCCATACGCGCCCGTGTCGAGCACGGCGACGGCATCGTTTACGCGCAGCTCCGGCAGCAGGCGATCGCGGGCGAACACGTCACTGCTCTCGCAGATCGGACCGACAACGTCCCAGGCAGTCTCCTGGCCGTTGCGTGGCTGCACCGGCACGATGCGATGGAACGACCCATAGAGTGCCGGCCGCATCAATTCGGTCATGCCGGCGTCGAGCACCGCGAATCGCCGGCCGTCAGGATTTCGCTTGGTGTCCACGACGCGGCAGACGAGCGCACCGGAGTGCCCGACCACCGCGCGTCCCGGTTCGAGCACCACTGGCACACCGAGCCGCTTCAATTCGGGCACGACCGCGGCCGCGTACTCGGCGGGCGTGATCATCGGCCGGCCCTCATATGCGATCCCGAGTCCGCCGCCCAGATCCACGTGCTCGAGGATAAAGCCGTCCTCCGTCAGACCCATCGCCAGCGAGACCAGCGCGTTCGCGGCGCGACGCAGCGGCTCCGCCGCCGTGATCTGCGATCCGATATGTATGTGCACGCCGACAAACCGCAGGCTGGTGAGGCGGCGGCGCTCCGCGTAAATCGCCCGCGCATCCTGCAGCGGCACGCCGAACTTGTTGCTCTTGAGACCGGTCGAGATGTTGGCGTGCGTTTGCGCATCGATGTCGGGATTGACGCGCAGCGCGACGCGCGCAACACGGTGCATGCCGCGCGCCAGTTCCGCGATCCGATCGAGTTCGCCGGCAGACTCCGCGTTGATGGTGCCGAGGCCCTTGCCGATCGCCATCTCGAGCTCATCGCTCGTCTTGCCGACGCCGGTGAGGACGATGTCTTTCGGATCGAATCCGGCGCGCAACGCCACCGCGACTTCTCCGCCCGAGTTGGCATCGGCCCGGCTGCCGAGCGAGCGCAGCAGCCGCACCAGCGCGAGCGTCGAGTTCGCCTTCAGCGCGTAATGAATCGCGTGCGGGTAGTCGGCGAACGCCGTGTCGATAGACTGATATGCATGCCGAATCGCCTGCGCACTGTAGACGTAGACCGGCGTCCCGACGCGATCGACGATGGATTGCACGCTGACGCCGTCACAGAGGAGTCCCTGCGCAGAGGCTTGGAACGGTAGGTACACGAGCCTTCGCATGTTATCATGCGGCCCATTCTCGTCATTTCTCCGTGCACGTCCCGCCCGCTCGTTCCCGGACATTACATCGCACATGTCCGCTGAAGGTTCGTCTGCGCCGCCTCCGGCTACCGACGAGATCATCGAGCGCTGCCTGAACGGTGATCAGTCCGCATGGGAATCGATCGTGCGGATGTATCGCCGCAAGGTCTTCAACGTCGCCTACAAGTTCGTGGGCCGACACGATCAGGCGGAAGATCTCACGCAGGACGTGTTTCTCAAACTCTATAAATCACTCGACACGTTCGACCGCCGCGCCAACTTTCAAACGTGGTTGATCAGCGTCAGTCGCAATCTCTGCATCGATCACTATCGTGCCGTCCGTAAGGAGCGCGAGACGATCAATCGCGACGTCGATCCAGCAGACTTCGCGCCGGTCTCGCCGGATCCCCGCGCCGACACGCAGCTCGAACAACGGGATCGCGTGCATCTGCTGCGGCAGGCGCTCGACAAGCTGGCGCCGACGCTGCGTACGGCAGTGATGCTGCGCGATATCCAGGAACTCACCTACCAGGAGATCGCCGACAAGCTGCACCTCCCGGAGGGCACCGTCAAGTCGCGCATCAACCGCGGCCGGACCGAGCTGGCGCGGCAAATTCAGAAACTGCGCGATCAGCAGGACGCCATACCGAAAACCGGAGTATCAGGATGAATCTGACGACCGACCGCAACCAGGACGTATCCATCGTGCGGGTAAACGAGACCCGCTTGATGTATCCGATCCTCTCGGAGTTCGCCAACACCGTGACGTCGTTGATCGGCGGCGGTGATCGCAAGCTCCTTCTCGACCTGTCCACCGTCACGTATGTGGACAGCGCGACGATCGGCTGTCTCATGGATCTGTATCGCCAGGCGAGCGCCGCTGGCGGAAAGTTGAAGCTCTCCGGCGTGCAGAAGCGGGTCGAGACGATGCTCTCGATGACCGGCGCGCAGAACTTCCTGGAAATCCACGCCGACGAAGCGGCGGCAATCAAGAGCTTCGGGGCCTGATCATGCGTACGATCAAGACAACGACCGGCGCCGAGATCCCGCTCGATGGCGACCTGCTCGCCATCATGGAAACGTTGTATCGCGAGGTGACCGCCAAGCGCGAGCTGGAACGCTCGTTCGAAGATCTGATGCGGGAAATCACCCATCTCATCGAGCAAATGGATGAATCAGATCGGAAGGCCTACCTGCTGGAGAGCCTGTTCCTCAATACAGTGAAGTACGAGAACGACAAGCTCGAAGCGTATATGAGGAAGCTCACGAAATAGAAAAGGCGGGTGTCAAGACCCGCCTCTACGACCCCGCGACAGAGACGGGCTGAAGATCCGCCTCTACTGGGCGCGGGCGATACCAGGCACCTGCACCGGACCAGTCGCCTCACCGGTGACCGGTTCAATCGCGCTCTCCACCAGCGTCCACGCGTCGCGCTCTTCGAGCACCTGGGCGGCAAATGCCGTGTGCAGTGCGTGTCCGCCCCGGTGCGCGACGAGGTGGCCGATGATCGGATGCCCGACGAGCGCCATGTCGCCAATGACATCAAGGATCTTATGGCGCACGAACTCATCATCGAATCGCAGCGCGTTGTTCAACACCCCGGTGTCGCCGATGACCACGGCGTTCTCGAGCGAGCCGCCCAGCGCGAGGCCCTGCTGACGCAGCATCTCCACTTCCTTCAGGAAGGTGAAGGTGCGCGCCGGCGCGATCTCATCGACGAACGAATCGCCGGTCAGGCGGATCGTGCGCGACTGATGGCGCAGCAGCGGATGATCGAACGCGATGCTATAGGTGACTTTGAAGTGGTCGGACGGATAGAGGGCAATCCGCTTGTCGCCGCGCGTCAGCGAGATCGGACGCCGCACCTTCAGGAAACGGCGGGGCGCCTCGAGCGCGCGGACGCCAGCCTCTTGGATCAGGTAAACGAACGGCGCCGCGCTGCCGTCCATGATCGGCACTTCCGGCGAATTCAGCTCGACGATGACGTTGTCGACTCCCAGGCTCACCAGCGCAGCGAGGAGATGTTCGACGGTGTCGACACGCACGGCATCGCGCATCAAGCCGGTGGCGTAGTTGATGGCGCCGACGTGGTTCACAGCGGCCGGCACTTCGAGACCGCCGAGGTCTGAGCGCCGGAAACGAATGCCGGAACCGGCAGCCGCTGGCTTGAGCGAAAGGGTCACCTTGCGACCCGAATGCAGACCAATCCCCGCGCAGGATGTGGGTCTTTTCAGTGTCCGTTGTGCGCTCATTAGGCTCTCAAGGCCTTCCGGGAGATGAGGCCCTATG
>Ga0126304_10000068_pt1 | contig 27823 bp, 26 predicted proteins | sample Plot25_FD_92538 | JGI IMG/M metagenome (GOLD analysis project Ga0126304, IMG submission 92538) | Serpentine soil microbial communities from UC McLaughlin Reserve, CA, USA - Plot25 | ecosystem: Environmental > Terrestrial > Soil > Grasslands | place: USA: UC McLaughlin Reserve, Lake County... | reverse complement strand
GTCTGAGAGCACGACGAGCGGCCATCCGCTGAACGCCCCGGACGCGGCGATTCGGGCCGGGGCTTCCGGTTCTGCCGAATACGGGGGCCCGCTCACGACGAGACAACCGCCACAATAAACGCGCACTTCTGTCACACCGGCCGGCGCGGTACCGCTGAACTGACGCGGCAGCTCGCGCACGGGATCACCCAGGCCAACCCACACGCCTTTCGATCCTTCGTTGACTGTCGGCCCCGTGTAGTCGAGCGTGTCCATCGACAGGTTCGAGAACACGTAGAGATCGGTCTCGACGTGCGTGCGCGCGAGGATGTGCTCGAACGTGGCGCGGAAGCTCTTCACATCCACGTAACGATCGGTCACGAGCAGAAACTTGGTGAGTGACAATTGCCCTTCGCCGAGGATTCGGAACGCGCTGGCCATCGCCTCGCGCGTGTAGCGCTGTTTGACGACAGCAGCAGCGAGCGAGTGATAACCCGTCTCACCGTACGACCAGAGCTTCTCGACCGCCGGCATCACCAGCGGGAACAACGGCGACAGTAGCTCCTGCAGCAGGTCGCCGATGAAAAAATCTTCCTGCCGAGGCTTGCCGACGACGGTCGCCGGGTAGATCGCGTCGTTGCGATGCGCGAGCCGCTGAACCTGGAAGACCGGGTAGTCGTGTTGCAGCGAGTAATAGCCATAATGATCGCCGAACGGCCCTTCGGGACGGCGCAGCCGCGGCGGGACTTCGCCGAGGAGGGCGAACTCGGCGTCGGCGAGAAGCGGATGCGGTCCGCTGCCCTGCACTTGCGGCAGTCGTCGCCCGGCGATCAGCGATGCGAGCATCAGCTCGGGGACGTTTTCAGGCAGTGGCGCGATCGCCGAGAGGATCAGCGCCGGCGGTCCGCCGAGAAATACGGTTGCCGGAAGGCTTTGCCCGCGTCCTTCAGCGACCGCGTAGTGATACCCACCGCCTTTACCGATCTGCCAATGCATACCGCTGCTGCGCGCGTCGTAGATCTGCATCCGGTACATGCCGAGGTTGTGGCCCGGGCGATCGGGATGCGTCGTGTAGACGAGCGGTAGCGTGATGAATGGACCGCCGTCTTCTGGCCAGCAGGTCAACGCCGGAAGACGATCGAGTCTGACGTCACTGGTTACGCGCTCGACCACCGGCCCACTCTGCACCCGGCGCGTGCCGACTTTGAAGAGCTCACCGCCAATGTCGCGCGCATCCCACAACTTTCCGGGCGAGGGCGGCAGCAGCGTTTCGGCGAGATGAACGAGACGACGCATCAGCCGCAGCGGCCTCTCACCGAATGCCATCTCGGCGCGACGAGCGGTACCGAAGAGATTTGTGACCAGCCGGAAGTCAGAGCCCGTGACCTTGGTGAAGAGCAGCGCCGGACCGCCCGCGGCAATCACACGCCGGTGAATCTCCGCGGCTTCGAGATGAGAATCGACCGGCGCTTCGACCGTGACAAGATCATTGTCACGGCGAAGCTGGTCGAGGAACGCGCGAAGGTCAGGAAAAGACAGCGGACTACTCTTTGTCGTCCGCGCTCGGGCCGTAAATGTTCGGAACCCTCGAGCCCATTGCCCGCAGGTAGGCGGCAAGCTGACCGCGGTGATGCACGCTGTGATTGTTGGCGAAGCCAATGTACTGCACCGCCGGCCAGTTGAAATTGCCGAAGAAGCTGATCGTCGATGTGAGTTTGTCGCCTGGCAATGCGCGCAGCGCTTTCAACTTCTCGGGAAACGCCTTCTTGTAAAAAGCGACGATGTCATCAACGCTCTTGAACTGTGCCTCGGCCTGTTTTACCGCGTCGGGGTTCCACTCGAACGCGCCATTTGTGATGCTGTCGATGAACCAGATGTCGGCGGTGGCCAGATGAGTCGCCAGCTCCCACGCCGAGCGCGATTTCGCGTCCGGCTTGTAGTTCCGGTTGTCGTTCTTCACGGCGGCGAGCACCTGGCAGGTGGCCGGGAACTCGCCTTCCCACACGGTGGTCATCAAGTCAGCTGCGGCTTTGGCTTGTTCAGAGGTCATATTCGCTCCCGTCTACGGCCTACGGTCCACGGTAAGTCTCGGTCCCTGTAGACCGAAGCCCGCAGACCGGAGATCCGTCATCTCGTCAGCTTTCTGTATTTGATCCGATGAGGCGTGTCGGCTTCGGCGCCGAGACGGCGCTTCCGATCGGTCTCGTAGTCCTGGTAATTGCCCTCGAACCAAACGACGCGACTATCGCCTTCGAACGCCAGCATGTGCGTCGCGATGCGATCGAGGAACCAGCGGTCGTGGCTGATCACTACCGCACACCCCGCATAGTTGAGCAGCGCCTCTTCGAGCGCGCGCAGCGTATCGACGTCGAGGTCATTGGTCGGCTCGTCGAGCAGCAGCAGGTTCGATCCGCGTTGCAGCAGCTTCGCCAGGTGAACACGGTTGCGCTCGCCGCCCGAGAGCGTGCCGACCTTGCGCTGCTGCTGCGCGCCCTTGAAGTTGAACCATGACACATAGGCGCGCGACGACATGGCGCGTTTGCCAACCATCAACTCGTCTTCGCCGCCTGTGATCTCCTCCCATACGCTCTTGTTGGGGGCCAGCGCGTCACGGCTCTGATCGACGTAACCAAGCTGCACGGTCTCGCCCAGCCGCAACGTGCCGGCATCCGGCGACTCCTGACCGGTGATCATGCGGAACAGCGTGGTCTTCCCGGCTCCGTTCGGTCCGATCACGCCAACGATCCCGCCGCGCGGCAAGGTAAACGACAGATCGTCCATGAGCAGCAGGTCACCGTACGCCTTCCGCACGCCGCGCGCTTCGACGACGAGGTCGCCGAGACGCGGACCGGGAGGAATGTAAATCTCGACCTGCTCGATCTTCTGCGCCGTGTCTTCGTTGAGCAGCTGCTCGTAGGCAGTCAGACGCGCTTTGCCCTTGGACTGGCGGGCACGCGGCGACATTCGAATCCATTCGAGCTCGCGTTGCAACGTCTTCTGCCGCTTGGTCTCCGACTTCTCCTCGAGCGCCAGCCGCTGCTGCTTCTGATCGAGCCACGACGAGTAGTTGCCCTTCCACGGAATGCCGGATCCACGATCGAGCTCGAGGATCCACTCGGCGGCGTTGTCGAGGAAGTAGCGATCGTGCGTCACGGCGACGACCGTGCCCTTGTATTCCTTGAGGAAGCGCTCGAGCCATGCCACCGATTCCGCGTCGAGATGGTTGGTCGGCTCGTCGAGGAGCAGCAGATCGGGCGACGTCAGCAGCAGACGGCATAGCGCCACGCGACGCCGTTCGCCGCCCGATAGCTTCGTGACATCGGCGTCGGGTGGCGGGCACCGCAGCGCGTCCATCGCGAGCTCGAGCTGCGAGTCGATCTCCCACGCGTTGACGGAGTCGATCTTGTCCTGCAGGCGGCCCTGCTCTTCGAGCACCTTGTCCATCTGCTCGGGTGACAGATCCCCACCGAGCTTCATGTTCAGCTCATCGTAGCGATCGAGGAGCGCCTTGGTGGCCGCGACGCCTTCCTCGACGTTGCCCTTCACATCCTTGTTCGGATTGAGCTGCGGCTCCTGGTGAAGGAACCCGACCGTGATGCCGTCGGCCGGGAAGGCCTCGCCGATGAACTCAGTGTCTTCGCCCGCCATGACCTTCAGCAGCGAGCTCTTGCCCGCGCCGTTGAGGCCGAGCACGCCGATCTTCGCGCCGGGCAGGAACGACAGCCAGATGTCTTTGAGAACGACGGAGTCGGGAGGATGAACCTTCCCGAGACCCTTCATTGTGTAGATGTATTGCATGTTGTTAGGTAGTAGCTGGTAGTCGGTAGCTGGTAGTCGCTAGCTGGTAGTCGGTAGCGAGCTGGCGGCTCCGCCGGTGGCGATTCCACTAGCTACGAGCCCGGCTACCACCTAACGGCTACCAGCTACCACCTGACGGCTACCAGCTGCCTGCAACCTTTGAGTATATCTGAGGGGTCAGTGCACGCGGCTGCTGCCGGCGCCTGCGGTCGAGATATCGCGGACGGGAGACGTGACGATGCGGCGGCCCTGGACCAGGATTTCCATCCGCAGCCCGATGCCAATCCAGCCGACTTTGAGGAAACTCCCGCCGACGCTGGCGCCACTGAAATGCGCAGGTGTGAGACTTGGGAAAAACTCGCCACCCTCGACTAGGACCGCATCGCCGGCCGAGACGATGATGCGATACAAGGAGTTGCGTGTATGCACGTGCAGGGTCGTCATAGGCGCCAGATCCCTCAGGTGCACGCCGTGCGTGGTAGCCACGGCTGCGGTGAATCCGGCTAACGTCGCCGTGCGAGTGATCGACGTGGACTCGTCCATCGAACCTGGTTTCCCGCGCCCATTTTACGCTCGTTTCACGGCCGACCTTATCCGGGATATTCCTGAGATTAGGGCCGTCCGGGCTCTACATGAGGGTGGGTTAAAGACCCGCCTCTACTTCGTGCTCTGTGTTTCCGGCAACAGCGACACGATCGTGTGCCGCTGGAGCGGGAAATACTTCTTGAGTGCGTCGTGGATGTTCTGCTGCGAGAGCGATTCGGCCCGCTCGAGTCGCAGTGGGATGCGGCGCGCGTCGCGACCCAGCAAATGGACTGTCTGCAGCGAGTTCAGCCAGTAGCCGTTCTGCAGCAGCGCATCCTGCAGGCTGTTCTTCTCCTGCTCCTTGATGGCTTGCACGTCTGCAGCCGACGGGCCCTCTTTCTGCAGCCGCTCGATTTCGGTGAGAACCGCCGTGGTGAGGCTCTCCACGTTTTCCGGCGCACTGCCGAACTGCACGCTGGTCGCTCCGTACCCGGGCTGTGGCGACGTGTTGGTGTAACCGACGCTGACCGAGTACGTCCCGCCAAGCCTTTCGCGCAAGATGTCCCGCAGCCGCATCTCCAATACGGACGTCGCCGCCTGCACGCGATGCGTCTCGAGCTCGTCGAGTCCGGTATCTGCGAAGAACGACATCACGGTCTGGCTGCGTGGCTCCTGGCCTTTGGTCACCTTCTCGCGGACGGTGTTCATCGGGAACTGCAGCCGCATGTCGCCAAAGTTCGCAGTGCGGGCCCCGCGCGACGGCAGCGAGCCGAGATACGTCGCGAGCAGCGGCGTCACATCGTCAACTTTGAATGCGCCGACGAAGAAGAACGTGAAGTCAGCGGCGTTGGCGAAACGCTGCTTGTAGAACTCCATCATCTTCCCCGCGTCGAGGCCCGGCAGATCTTCGAGCTTCAGCTGGCGCGCCGTGTAGTGATCCATCGTGTTGATTCGGCGTACCCGCTCGGAGAACACCGCGCCAGGGCTCTGCGCTTGATTGGCCAGGTTGGCCTCGAGCCGCTGCTTGAGCAGCGCGAATGCCGTCGGATCCTGGTTCGGTGCAGTGAACTCGAGATAGACCAACTGCAGCGCGGTCTCGAGATCCTTCGGCGTGCTCGATCCGGTGATGCCTTGCGTCGTGCTCGACAGTGACGGCGATGCGTTGGCGATCTTCCCCGCGAGCAACTTGCCGAGATCGGTTGGCGTGAACCCGCCGACGCCACCGAGACTCACCAGCGACGTCGCCAGCGACGCGTTGTTGTAGTCGGCGGCGGACGCGAGCGACAACCCCCCGCGCGAGTATGAGGTGAAGATGATCTGATCGTTTCTGAAGTCGGTGGGCTTGAGCCATACCTCGACGCCGTTCGCCAGCGTCACGACCGTCACGCCGATCTCGGGGATTTCGCGACGGGAGCTCACGGTGCCCGGAGCGGGCGCCTTGGCGAGCAACGCGCGGCCGGCCATCTCGTCGCGCCACGGCGTGACGGTGGCGGTCAGACCCGCACTCAGCGCGTCGCGCAGCATCGGCTCGGTGACCGCGGCAAGTCCGGGCTTCTCCGGCGCCGACGCGATGACCACGCGGTTGTTCTCGGTAATCATCTCGCGCGCCAGCGTCGCGAGCTCCGTTGTGGTGAAGGTCGCGAGGAATTTCCGGGCCAGGTCCACTTCGATGACGATGCCCGGCGCAGCCTCGGCGTTCAAATAGTGACGAATCAGCTCGGCCGCGAGAGGTCCGCTCTGTGACTTGTCGCGTTCGTTGTAGGCCCGTTCGTAGCCGGCGAGCGTGCTGCGTTTAGCGCGATCAAGCTCCGCCTCACCGAAGCCGTGTTGTCGTACACGGGCCATCTCTTGCGTGATCGCGCTGAGACCGCGCGCGATGCCGCCATCCTTCACCCGCGCCGACACAGAGAACGCTTCGATGGTCCGCCCCAGCGTATCGTCGCCCGCCGACGCGCTCAGGAAAGCCGCATCAGGCTGACGGGCAATCTCGCTGAACCGCGAGTTGATCATCTGGAAGACCAGACCTTCGGCCAGCGACCGTCGATAGTCGGCCATTGTCCGCAGGTCGGTGAGCGGACGCTTGTACATCAGCGTCACCGACGAGGCCTGCGCTTCCTTGTCAGACACCGAGACATAGCGGGTGTCCTGATGGGGAGGAATCTCGTACACCGGCCGCGTCGCCGCCGGTCGCGAGGGCATACTCGAGAAGTTCTTGCGGACCAGCGCCTCGGCGGCGGCCACCTCGATGTCGCCGACGACGATCACTGCCATGCGATCGGGACGATACTGGTTCTGATAGAAATCCCGCAGCCGTTGCGCCGGGAAGCTCTTGAGAATTTCCGGCGTGCCGATCGGCAGTCGATTGATGTAGCGCGACGTGCCGAACAGCGCCTTCATCTGCGGCTCTTGCATGCGCGTGCCGGCGCCCAGCCGTCCGCGCCACTCTTCGATCACGACGCCCCGCTCGCGATCGATCTCCTCGGGATCGAGCGTCAGCCCTCCCGCGAAGTCACTGAGCGCCTCGAAGCCACGTTCGAGGACGCCGGCCTTTTCAGTCGGCACATCGAGCATGTACACGGTCTCGTCGAAGCTGGTGTACGCGTTGACATGGGCGCCGAACTGCGCGCCGATCGACTCGAGATAGGAAACCAGCTCGCCCGGCTTGAAATGGGCCGTGCCGTTGAACGCCATGTGCTCGACCACGTGCGCGAGGCCACGCTGGTCGTCGTCTTCGTCGACCGAGCCGGCTTTCACCGCCAGCCGCAACATCACGCGATCGTTGGGCAGCGCGTTGTGCCGGATGAAGAACGTGATGCCATTCGGCAGCGTGCCGGTGCGAATGGCAAGGTCCAATGGGAGCGGAGCCGTCAGGTCCTGCGCGGACGCCGGACCGCCAACCAGAAGCAATGCGCCGACGAGGTATGCTGCCTGGATGCGGCTCAAGATCAGACGGCTCGATTCCACAGTGTCCCTCCCCAGTTACGGTACCAGCGAAGCGGCCGGCTTCGATCTGGCGGCGGCCCACGACATGGTCGTCGCCCCGCGGCAGATCACCCTGGTCCGGACCGGCCTCGTCATCGAGGTGCCGACCGGGTACTTCCTCGCGATTTTCGCCCGAAGCAGCACGCCACTCAAGCGAGGACTGATCGTGGCCAACGGCGTCGGAGTCCTCGATCCCGACTATTCTGGCCCGAATGACGAGGTGATGATTCAGGTGATGAACGTCACTGATACAGCTGTGAAAATCAGCGGCGGCGATCGTCTTGCGCAGGGCATTGTCCTGCCGGCACCACGGGTCCACTGGGACGAAGTGAGCGAGATCCGGGAGGTCACGCGGGGGGGGTTTGGGAGCACAGGCACCACATAGCCATCGGGCCAGGAGGCAAAGGACCTCGACGTGGTTCGAAGAATTCTGCACGTGGACATGGACGCGTTCTACGCGTCTGTCGAGCAGCGCGACAATCCCACGCTGCGGGGCAAGCCGGTAGCCGTCGGCGGCGAACCTGATAAGCGCGGCGTCGTCGCTGCCGCCAGCTACGAAGCACGCAAGTACGGCGTTCGATCAGCAATTCCAATGTCGCGCGCAGTACGGCTGTGCCCGTCACTTGTCATCGTGCACCCGGATTTTCACAAGTACCGGGCCGTGTCGCAGCAAGTGTTTGCAATCTATCGAAGTGTCACACCACTCGTCGAGCCGTTGTCGCTGGATGAGGCCTATCTCGATGTCACCGAGAACAGCTGGGGTGAGACCCTGGGCATGAATGTCGCGAAGCGGTTGAAAAACGAGATTCACGCCGCGACCGGACTCACTGCATCCGCCGGTGTCGCGCCCAACAAGTTCCTGGCGAAGATTGCGTCCGGTTGGCAGAAACCCGATGGATTGACTGTCGTTGCCCCCGGGCGCGTCGAGCAGTTTCTGCAGGGGCTGCCGGTTGACGCGCTGTGGGGCGTCGGCCCTGTCACGGCACGCAAGCTGCGCGCGCATGGAATCGACAAACTGGTCGACGTCAGAGCGGCCGATCCCGACGGACTCCGAGCCATCGTCGGTTCGCTCAGCGAATGGTTGAAACAGCTTGCACAGGGGATCGACGACCGGCCTGTCGTCTCTGACTACGAGCCCAAGTCGTCGGGCAGCGAGAACACATTCGAGACCGATCTCAAAGAGCTCTCCGAGATTCGCGAGGAGATCGAAAGCATGGCTCGCGGCACGGCCAAATGGCTGGCCAAGCGCGATCTCTATGCGCGGACGGTGACGATCAAGGTCCGCTACAACGACTTCACCACCATCACGCGCAGCCATTCGCAACCGGCGTGCCGAGACGAAGCGACGATCGTGCGCCGTGCGATTGCGCTGCTCGACAAGACGGAAGCCGGGCGGCGGCCGATCCGGCTGCTCGGCGTCAGCGTGCACAATTTGAGCGAGACACCTGCCGTGTTCCCGTCAGGCCCACCCCGCCTGCCCTTCGACGATGAACCAGACCTGAACCTTTGACTGAGACCTTTGACGAGACCTTTGACCTACACCTGGACTTTGGACCTGACCTTTGCCCTTTGACCTTTGCCCTTTGACTTAGGTCAGCCTGTGCACCGCTGTGACGACGCCGACCAGAAAGTCCAGCCGGACCCTGTCGCCAGCCTGGAGTCCCATGCCGATGGCTTCGCCGCCGACTCGCGCGACACGAACCTGGCTGTCGGGCTCGTCGGCGAACGTGTAGTGGACGTCGTACGACAACTGACCGTGAATGCTGATTGGCTGCAGGCGGTGCAGCACCGCGTCGCGGGATCCTTTGAGCATTGGCTTGGTCTACGGACTACCGACTACGGTAACGCGACTTACCTCGAGGCGCGTCACGGGTTCTTCGCCATTCAGCGGAACGGCTTCGATCTTCTCGATCACGTCCATGCCCGAGACGACGCGGCCAAAGACGGTGTACTTGCCGTCGAGTGACGGCGCGGGGGCCAGCACGATGAAGAACGAGCTGCTGGCGCTGGCCGGATCGTCGCCGAGTCTGGCCATTGACACGACACCTCGCACATGCGGGGTCGAATTGAATTCGGGCTGCAGGTTCCTCACCAAGGCCTGCTGTCGTTCGTCGAGCGGCTCGCGCCGCGTGGGCATGTGCCCACCCTGAATCACGAAGCCCTTGACGATACGGTGGAACGAGGTGCCGTTGTAGACGCCCGATGACGCGAGGCGCAGGAACTGACGCACGTGTCCCGGTGCGCGATCGGGAAAGAACTCGAACGTGATGTTGCCCATCGAGGTCTCGATCAGCGCCCGTGCCGCTGACAGTTGCTCGACGGTCTCGGTTGAGAAAGGCTCCGGCACCGGCGCCGGCTTCTCGCGAATCGTCACCGTTCCGATCTCGATCCGCGCGTTTGGCACGGTGTTAGTCGCCGGGACCGTCGAGATCTTCTGCGCCACGTTGATGCCTTCGACGACGCGCGCGAACACGGTGTATTGACCGTCGAGTGCCGGCTGATCGGTCACCGCGATGAAGAACTGGTTGCCGCCGCTGTCGCGATTGTTGGGGACCAGCACCGCAGACACTGCGCCCCGTGTGTGCTTCTCGGCGTTCGGCTCAAAGCGCAGCTGGTTCAGTCCGCCGCTGCCGTACTTGGAGCTTTGTGCTGGATCCTTCGACAGCGGATCGCCGCCCTGGATGATCCCCATCGCGATGACGCGATGGAAGGTCGTCCCGTTGTACGCGCCTTCTCGCGCCCGGGTGATGAAGTGCGCCACGTGATTTGACGCGGCGTCGGCCAGCAGATCCAGCACGATCGTGCCTTCGCTCGTTTCGACCACCGCCTGCTTATTGCGGAGCTCCGCGGCCGGCAGCGTAGAGGTGAAGAACGTCTCGCGCGGAGACGCAGGACGAGGCGGTGCCGGCCGCTGCGCCGCCGTCTGCGGCGCTCGCGTCTGCGGATCTAGAAGGAGCAGGAGCACTAACAACGGGAGCATGCTGGAATTATCTGATATATTCGAATGCAGCTTGAGCGCGACAGTCTCCCCACCGTCACGCGAAACACCCCAGTACGAAGAGTTTTACGGGTTCGTCCAGTCGCCTTTCACCCTCGCGCCCGATCCACGCTTTCTGTATCTCAGTCCTTCGCACGACGCCGCCCTTCAGCTGTTGCTCCAGGCCATCAACCGCAAAGAAGGCATCGTCGTCCTCGCCGGCGACATCGGAACTGGCAAGACCACCGTATGCCGTTCGGTGCTCGAGCGGCTGGACATGACCTGCTTCACGTCGCTGCTGCTCAATCCGTTCCTGTCGGTTGAAGAACTGCTGCGCGAGATCCTCCTCGACTTTGGGGTCGTGTCTAGGGAGGCGGTCCGCAGCGGCCGTATCGGCGGAGCCACGAAGCACGACCTCGTGAGTACCCTGCACGAGTTCCTGGTGTCGCTGATCCCGATTGGCGGGAGCGGGGTGCTGATCATCGACGAGGCACAGCATTTGTCCCCGGCGGTTCTCGAGGAACTGCGCGTGCTCTCGAACCTCGAGACCAACCACCAGAAGCTGCTGCAGATTGTGCTGGTCGGTCAGCTCAATCTGCGCGACGTGCTGAAGTCTCCCCAGGTCACGCAGCTCGATCAGCGAATCTCGATACGCGCGCTGTTGCATCCGTTGACGCGCAAGGACGTTGACTTATACATCGGGCATCGCCTGTCGATGGCTCGCGGCTCGTCATCGATTACGTTCGACACCGGCGCGCTGGACGCGATCTACGCGGCGAGCAAAGGCATTCCGCGTGTGATCAATCTGCTGTGCGATCGGTCGCTGATGATCGGCGCCAGCTTCGGTCTTCGCACGATTCCTGCTGACGTCGTGTCGGAAGCCGCATCCGCACTCGGCCTCCGGAGCGCTCGAGCGAAGGCGAGCGCCTGGAGAGATCACTTCTGGATGTGGGCGGGCCTGGCGGCAGCCGTGATCGCGCTCGTCTCGGCGCTGCTGCTCTTCGCGCCGCTGTCAAATCCGTTTTGATTTCAGGTGTTGTCTGAGGGCCTTGGCGCCAATTTTTCCTTTGCGCTTTTCCTCGATTTGCGCGCGCTCGTCCTGCTGACGCGCCAAGTACGCGAGCTCGTCCTGCAGCTGGAGATAGCTGTCCAGGCGGTCCGGCGCGATATTGCCCTCGTCCACAGCCGCTTTCACCGCACATCGTGGCTCGTCGCGATGACGGCAATCCGTGAAGTGACAGCTCTCAGCCAGCCCTTCGATGTCATCGAACGTGCCGCGCACGCTCTCACCCGCGTCCCACAGCTGCAGCTCGCGCATGCCCGGCGTATCGATCATCAATCCGCCGCCAGGTAGCACGACCAGTTCGCGATGCGTTGTCGTGTGACGGCCTTTCGAGTCTGACGCGCGAACCTCTCGCGTCTTCCGCACATCCGCACCGACGAGACGGTTGATGATGGTGCTCTTGCCCACGCCTGACGACCCAAGGAGCGCCGCAGTGCGGCCCGCCTGCATGTACGGCACCACCTGCTCGAGCCCTTGATTCAGCTTCGGACTGAGGACGTGGACCGGCACATCACCCGCCGCCGCCACGACGTCCGCGACGTCGGCTGCGAGATCGGCACTCAAGTCTGGTTTGGTGAGCAGCACGACTGGCGTGGCGCCGCTTTCGCGCGCCATCAGCAGATACCGCTCCATTCGCCGAACGCTGAAGTCATCGTCCAGGGACATGACGATGAAGATGACGTCCACGTTGGCGGCGACAACCTGCTCGTCGGTGACGTTGCCAGCCATACGCCGTGAGAACCGGCTGCGCCGAGGCAGCACGGCGACGATCGCGCCGCGGTCTTCCTCCGCGCGTTTGCGCACCACGATCCAGTCCCCGACGGCCGGCAACTCGCCTTGCCGTTCGGCGTGATGTTTCAGGCGGCCGGCGAGCACGGCATCGAATTCGCCGCCCTCGATGCCGACGCGATAGAGATAGTTGAAGCCGATGAGCACGCGGCCGGGCTGGTGCGCGGGCTTATTCGCCCATGGCTCGATCTCACGGGCGCGCCCCTCGTCCCAGCCCAATTCTTCCAGCGTCATCTCGTTCTAGTGTACGCGTGGTCAGGAGGCCGAAAGGACGACCCTACCCCGGATACAATTCGCCTCGTGTCGCTCGTGCCGCTGATCGCCTTCGGTGTCGCCGCATTCGCGATGGTCGTGCTGGGCACGGCCGGCCCCGTATATCGACTCGGGGCGTCGCTGGCCACGGCGTACGAGATCATGCGATGGGGTGAATACATCGGGCTCGCGGCGTCGGTGATCGCCGTCGGGGCGGCCATCTACTGCTATCGCGGCCGCCGGTGGATGGGCACAATCGTCTCGGCGCTCGCGCTGATCGTCGGACTGACCGCGCTGGCCATCCCGCTGGCGTGGCAGCGCCGCGCGCAACGGCTGCCATCGATCCACGACATCACCACTGATCTCGATAACCCGCCGGCATTCCAGGCCGTCCTCTCGAAGCGCGCCGATGCGGCCAATCGCGTCGATCGAACACCGCAGCTGTCGCTCCTGCAGAAGGAAGGCTACCCTGACCTCGCGCCCGTGACGCTTTCGACGCCGCCTGCCGCCACATTCGATCGCGCACTCCTGGTGGCGCAATCACACGGCTGGGAGATCGTCACCGCCGACAAATCCAGCGGCCGCATCGAAGCCACCGACACGACTCGCTGGTTCGGCTTCACCGATGACATCGTCGTGAGGCTGACGCCGTGGGGCGCCGGGACGCGCGTAGACGTCCGGTCTGCGGCGCGCGCCGGCGCTGGCGACCTGGGTCGCAATGCCAGCCGGATTCGCGAGTTTCTGGACGACGTGAGCGAATGACGTTTAGACTTCCGCAGTCACGGAGGATGTCATGAAACGAGTGCTCGTTGTCGTCACTGTGCTTGTGTGCGTCGCGCCGGTTGTGGCGCAGCGGCCGCCAGACCCGGCGCTGCTCGTACCCGAAAGCGCACCCGAACTCGATTACGTCGTGGCGCCAACGCCGGTCACGCCAGCCGGTCTGACGATGGGCGCCGCGGCGAGCGTGGCGTTCGATGCCAGCGGCCATTTGTTCGTCCTGACCCGGGGCGACAAGGCCTTCTTCGAGTTCGATCGGGACGGCACGTTCATTCGCGCATTCGGTGACAAGCTGTTTACCCGCGCGCATGGCTTGCGCATCGATCGTGAGGGCAACCTCTGGGCGACCGATGTCGGAGCCCATGTCGTCGTCAAGATGAACCGTGACGGGCAGACGCTGCTGACGATCGGCACGCGGGGAGAGGCCGGTGAGTGGAACGAAGCCAGCGGCTCACGCAAGCTCAATCAGCCAAACGACGTGGCGATCGCCGCCAACGGCGACGTCTTCGTGGTGCAGGGGCATACTCCGGGGCCGACTGGTGACGCGCGCGTCCTGAAGTTCAGCAAGGATGGCACGTTCATCAAATCGTGGGGCGGCAAAGGATCCGGTCCAGGTCAGTTCCAGGTCGCGCACGGCATCGCCATCGACGCCAAGGGTCTGCTGTGGACTGCGGACCGAGAGAACCAACGCATCCAGGTGTTCCAGCAGGACGGAACGTTCGTCAGGGAGATGAAGTACAAGGGGCTGCCGTGCAGCCTTGACATCGGCCGACAGTACATCTACATGGTCAATGGCTTCGCGGGACAGCTCGTCAAACTCGATCTGAACGGGAAAGTTCTGGCAGCGTTAGGGAAACCGGGCAAGGGTCCGGGCGAGTTCGGCGAGGCGCACATGATCGCGGTCAACGACACAGACGAGATCTACGTCGCCGACTCCGTCAACGCGGCGCTCCTCAAGTTCGTCAAGAAGTGAGCGGCGTCGCTATGTGGGCTGGTTCGCCCGGATAAAGCTCGCGACCGCGTCGAGCACTCCCGCGAAGCTCTGGTCTTTCTGGCGACCGCGGACGGCGAGCGAATGATCACCGCCGGCCACGACGTGTAAGGTGGTATTCGCCGTCATCGTGGCAATCACCGGTCGCAGTTCGTCTGGCGTCCCGAAGGTGTCGCGCTCCCCTTGCACGATCAGGAGCGGGACGCGAATCGACGGCAGGTGTTCGGTGCGCGGCTTGTCCGGCCGCCCGGGCGGATGCAACGGATAGCCGAGCGCCACGATCCCGAGCAGTCCGTCGAGGTCTTGCGCACCGAGGTGTGTGGCCATGCGTCCACCCATCGACTTGCCGCCGATGAACGCCTGCGCCGTGCCGCTCCATGTGCGTGTCGCGTCGATCACCTCGCGGAACGCGGCCTCCAGCACTGGCGCCTTGTCCGGCATATGGCGCCGTTCGCGCATATACGGAAAATCGAATGTGACGACGGAGATGCGACGCGCCGCGAGGCCCTTCGCGGTCGCCACCATGAAGGGATGTTTCTGTCCCCCACCGGCGCCGTGTGCGAGTACGAGGACCGCCGCCGCGCCGCCCTCGGCGGGATACGCGACCGCGCCCAGGCCGTCGAGTGAGGCCACTACTCTGTGAAGGACTGATGGAGGTGCACCGGTTTCGACCTGCCGCGCACCCGCAGGTTGATCATCTCGACGAAGATCGAGAAGCCCATCGCGAAGTAGATGTAGCCCTTCGGGATGTGTTGGTCGAGTCCCTCGCCAATCAGCGAGACGCCGATCAGCAGCAGGAAGCTCAGTGCCAGCATCTTGATCGTCGGGTGCCGCTCGACGAAATCGCTGATCGCCCCGGCGGACACGAGCATCACGCCGACGGCGATGACCACGGCCAGTACCATCACCGCGAGATCGTCAGCCATGCCGACCGCCGTGATCACCGAATCGAGTGAGAACACGATGTCGAGCAGCAGGATCTGGATGATGATGCCGACGAAGGACGCCGCGGCCTTTGCCGTGCCGTGGCCCTCTTCGCCTTCCAGCTTCTCGTGAATCTCGTGCGTGCTCTTGGCGATCAGGAACAGACCGCCGACGAGCAGAATCATGTCGCGGCCGGAGATCTCGTTGCCGAACGTCACGAACCACGGCGTCGTGAGCCGCATGACCCAGGTGATCGACCATAGCAGCGCGATGCGAATGAACATCGCCAGCGACAGACCGATCTTTCGTGCGCGGGCGCGATCCTCGACCCGCAGCTTGCCGGCAAGGATCGAGATGAACACGATGTTGTCGATGCCGAGAACGATCTCGAGGACGGTCAGCGTGGCAAGGGCAATCCATCCTTCGGCACTCCCCGTCCATCCGAACGCTCCTTGCAGCCAGCCGGACATCAGCGCGAACTACGAGCGAACCAGCGCCCGCGTTTCGGGCACTTCGGTCAGAGCGCCCCAGGTCTCGGGGTCCTGCCAGACGAGCGTCGACAGATAGAGGGCAACTTCTTCGGGTGGATACGATACGGCGAGGGTGCGAGCCGCCTCGGCCACCTTGTCGGCGGCCGGCGGATCAAGGTCTTCGCTGGCGATGAGACCGTTTTCGTGGGCGATGCCGAGCGCATCGAGAAAGCTGGCCATCATCGGCCGCTGATGCGCGAGGTGGAACGCGACGAGCAGACGCGCCGCGATCATCTCTGACACGTTGCCCAGCGCCACCAGGTGACGGGCCTTTTTCTCGATCGGCAACGCCTGCGCGCTCTTGACGCGGAACTTGATGCGAACGGCGATAGCGGCAATCGCCTCAGCCTGCTCGACCGCCGCGTTCTCGTCGCGCCAGAACGCTTCCGCCGCCTGCTGCTTGCGTTCCGGCGTCAGCGATTTCCACAGAACGGACGGGCGCGGTATCTCGGGTACGTCGGCCATGCGTGAACCTTACGTTAACATAGCGCACATGCCGAAGCTGACCGTTGAAGGGTTTTCCACTGTTGATGTCGAGACCGGCAAACGCCTGGTGCTCGCGATCGAGCAAGACGCCCACGTTGACATTCTGCACGCCTGTGGCGGCAATGCGCGCTGCACGACGTGCCGCGTCGAGTTCATCAGCGGCGAGCCGCCGCGTATGACGCTGGCCGAGAAGTCGAAGATGGAAGAGAAAGGACTGACGGGGGTGCGGCTGTCGTGTCAGATCGTCTGCGATCACGACATGACCGTTCGCGCGATCAGCAGGCTCGAAGGAAGCGGCCGTCCCGATCCGGGTCGAACACCGGAGACGAATATTCAGCCGCCGCCGGAGTGGGTATAACCGGTTAGCGGTTGGTGGTGGGTAGTTAGTGGTTGGTGGTCGTCGTAGCGCAACGCATGCGGTTGGCAGTTCACCACGAACCACCAACCACCAACCAGCTATTCGATCGAAATCTTCCGGAGCAGATTGAAGTCCGAGAGCATCTTGCCGGCGCCGAGCACGACTGCCGACAGCGGATCCTCGGCGACTTGCACCGGCAGTCCGGTTTCGTGACGCAGACGCTCGTCGAGCCGCTGCAGCAGCGCGCCGCCGCCGCTCAGCACGATGCCACGATCGCAGACGTCGGCCGAGAGCTCTGGTGGAATGCGCTCGAGTGCGTCGCGGACCGCCTGCACCATCTGCCGAACGGGCTCGGCGAGGGCTTCGCGTATCTGGTGATCGTTGATGGTGATCGTCGTCGGCTTGCCTTCGAGGACGTGACGACCCTTCACTTCCATCTCCTTGCGCATCGGCAGCTCCGCGGCTGAACCGAGCTCGATCTTGATCCGCTCCGCCGTCCGCTCGCCGATGAGCAGATCGTGCTCACGCTTGACGTACTGCGAGATGGCTTCGTCCATCGCGTTGCCGGCGATGCGGACCGACTTGCTGTAGACGATGCCGGCGAGCGAGATGACCGCGATATCAGTCGTGCCGCCGCCGATGTCGACGATCATGTTGCCGGCCGCTTCGGTAATCGGCAGTCCGGCGCCGATCGCCGCGGCCATCGCCTCTTCGATCAGGTGCACCTCACTGGCCTTGGCGCGATAGGCACTGTCCTTCACCGCACGCCGCTCCACCTGGGTGATCTCCGACGGCACGCCAATGACGACGCGCGGGCGGACGAAGCTCTTGCGGCGATGCGCCTTCTTGATGAAGTAGCCGAGCATCTTCTCGGCGGCTTCGAAGTCGGCGATCACGCCGTCGCGCATCGGGCGGATGGCGGTGATGCTGCCGGGCGTTCGACCGAGCATCTCCTTGGCATCGTTGCCGACGGCCTCGATCTGGTCGTTGACGTTGTTGACCGCCACGATGGACGGTTCGTTGAGCACGATGCCGGCGCCGCGGGCGAACACGCAGGTGTTGGCGGTACCGAGGTCAATCGCCAGGTCGTGAGAGAAGAGCGACAGCGCGCCGAGGAACATTCGAAGCCTCTTTCGTCCGTGTGCAGGTGTGTAGTGACGTGGTCAGTTCCGGTGACGCACCGAGGCAAAGGATGTGCCCGGCAACTCGGCCGTAACAGCTCGACGAAATGGCGGAAATTTGCACAACCCTGCAGCCGATCGAGCCGGACCGTCAACGCCGCGTGTCGCGCGATTGACATCGTCAATTCCAATTCCGTCATCGTCGGTCGTCACTTGTCGTCGGGGTCTGACCCGGGGTCAGACCCCGGGTCAGACCCCAATCGGCGTATAGTGCGCGCATGCGGAAAGCGGTCGCCCCTCTGATTGGGTTAGTTGTTGCGCTGAGCGTGTTTGCGGCTGCCGCGCAGGAAGGCCATCCCCTGACCGGCACCTGGTCAGGCGACCGGGCAGCTGGCGCCAATCAACGAACCCACATCACCGTGGTGATGACCTGGGACGGCAAGACGGTCAGCGGCACGATCAATCCCGGCCCTGACGCAATCCCGGTTGCCATCGCCCTCGACGTCACCAAATGGACCGTCCGCTTCGACGCCGACGCCAAGAGCGGGCCCGGCCCGATGAAAATCAGCGCCGAAGGACAGCTCGATGACATCGCCTCGGCGCACCGGACGATTACCGGCACCTGGCAGCAAGATACCGCCAAGGGTGACTTCAAATTGACCCGGGATTGAGCATGCGCTGCGGTCTTGCCCTTTTCATCGTCCTGAGCGGCGTCGCACTGTCCGCCCAACGATCGGCGGTCTACGACACCGAACGCCAGGTGCGCCTCGAAGGCGCCGTGACACGGGTCGAGTGGATCAATCCGAGCGCATTCGTATTCATCGACGTACGTGACGGCAGCGGTGTCGTCGAGAACTGGGCGGTCGAGGTCGGCAACCCGATCGAGCTCGAGCGCTACAAGTGGACGCGCCGCTCGCTGCGAATCGGCGACCTCATCGCTGTCGACGGCACGCCTGCGCGAGGACCGAACCGCCAGGCGTTGGCACGCTCGATCATGCATAAGACCAGCGGCAAGCGTCTGTTCGAGATGCCGGCTGCGCGATCGGGCGGCGCCGGACGCGCTGCGCCCGCGCCGCGTTGGCCCGACGGACAGATTCGGCTGGGCCCGGCGTCGGGACAGAAAGGCTACTGGGCGGCCACCGGCGCGAAAGCGCTCGTCGAGTCAACCGCCGCCAACGTGCGCATGAACGACGAAGGCCTTCTTGCGAACTTGACCGACGCGGATCGCGTCGCGCCCATGCTGCCGTGGGCGAAGGCCCTCTACCTTTATCGCCAACGAACGCTGCTCAAGGCCGATCCCGTACGGCGCTGCATGCCGCCCGGCGGTCCGCGACAGTTTCAAATGCCGAACGGCATCCAGTTCATCGAACAGCGCGAGCTCGGACGCATTCTGGTGTTGATGGGCGGTGGCAATCGCAACTGGCGGGTGATCTACACCGACGGCCGTCCGCAGGGCCAGGCGGCCGAAGTCGTCCTCACCTATTACGGCGCGTCAATCGGCCGATGGGAAAAAGACACGTTGGTCGTGGACTCGATCGGCTACAACGAGCGCTTCTGGTTCGCCAACGGCGGTCTGCCCCACACCGAAGCGCTGCACCTGACCGAGCGATTCTCACGCCCGGACGCGAGCACCCTGAAGTACGAGGTCACAGTTGATGATCCCCGCACCTATACGCGGCCGTGGACCGGCGGATGGACGCTGCAGTGGGTGCCGGGCGAAGACATCGACGAATATTTCTGCGAAGAGGGGAATACACCATGACTCGTTTCGCGCGTGTTGCAGCGGCCCTGTTCATCGCTTTGATCGCCGCCTCTACATCCGTCCTCGCGCATCATTCGTTCGATGCCGAGTTCGATTCCAACAAGCCCATCACCATCACGGGCGTCGTGACGAAGTTGGATTGGGTGAATCCGCACGCCTATGTCTACCTGGATGCGAAGACCGCGAGCGGTGAGGTGAAGCGATACAAAGTCGAGATGGGGCCGCCGTATGCCCTCGTCCGCGGCGGATGGAAACGCGACACGCTGAAGATTGGCGACACCGTCACCGTCGAAGGCGCAGCAGCCGCCAAGGACGGCAGTGACTACGCGGGCTCGATGCCGACGACTCAGATGCGTCTGGCCAGCGGGCAGAAGTTGACGATGAGGTAGATGTGGGAAGACACACCTTCGCGGCGATCATCGCCATCGCGAGCTCGATTTCACTCTACGCTCAAGAAGGACGACTGAGCCTCGGATCGACCAAGGATCAGAAGGGCTACTGGGAGATCCGTCCGGGTCTCGGCGGAACGCCGCGCCCGGCCGACGTGCCCTTCCAGCCCTGGGCCCGCGCGCTCTTCGACTATCGGCAGTCGCGCACCGATCTCTATCCGCCGTTGGTCCGCTGCAAGCCCGCCGGCGGACCCGGCTTCTTCAACGCCCCCGGCTTCGAGATCGTCGAGGTCCCTGAGCAGCAGCGCGTCTACATCCTCAACATCGCCGGCTCGCACTCCTGGCGCGTGATTTACACCGATGGCCGGCCGCACCCGCCCGATGTGCGGCCCACATATCTCGGCCACTCCGTCGGCCGCTGGGACGGCAACACGCTGGTTGTCGATACGGTAGGCTTCAATGAGAAGCAGTGGATGGTCGGGAGCTATCCCACGACTGAACGCCTCCATCTCGTCGAACGCATTGCGCGGCCTGACGTGAAGACGTTGAACTACGAAGCGACGGTCGATGACCCGGGTGCGTACACCGCACCTTGGTCGTTGAAGTGGACGATCAACGCAACGTCAAAGTCACAGTGGATCCCCGACGGCGAGATCTTCGAATATATCTGCCAGGGAGATGTATAGAGCGACGCATGCGTCGCGCCCTATGTGTCTTGGGGAAGCCAGACCAGTCCGGTAGTGTGGGCGAATCCACATGGACATGAGGATGTCCCCAACGTGCCTGTCGTGAAGGGACTTCGGGAACGGATCGCGGTGACGCCGACAGTGCAGGGCGACAACATTTCGATCGCCTTCAACATCACGTCAGCTGGCAAAGTTTCAGCCGGGTTTCGCAATCTCCCAGGACGTCAAAGGCGCCCTCGAATGGCGGCGAGGCATACCTCGCCCCTAGTCTTCCATCTTCTTCGGCCGCAGGTTCGACGCCAGGATCCGCTTTCGCAGACGAATCGTCTTCGGCGTCACTTCGACGAGTTCATCGTCGTTGATGAACTCGATCGCCTGCTCGAGACTCATGATCCGCGGAGGAATCAGCCGGATCGCTTCGTCGGCGGTTGACGCGCGCATGTTGGTCTGCTTCTTCTCTTTGGTGACGTTGACGTCCATGTCGTTCTGGCGGGAGTTCTCACCAACGATCATGCCCTCGTAGACGGACGTCGCTGGCTCAACGAAGATTTCTCCGCGTTCCTGCAGGTTGTAGATCGCATAGGCCGTCGCCGCCCCCGTGCGGTCCGCCACGAGCGCGCCGGTCGCACGCGAAGGAATGGCGCCGTGCCACGGCTCCCAGCCGGCGAACAGCGTGTTCATGATTCCCGTGCCCTTGGTGTCGGTCAGGAACTGCGACCGGAACCCAATCAAGCCGCGCGACGGGATGCGGAATTCCAGCCGGACGCGTCCGCTGCCATGGTTGACCATCTTGGTCATCACGCCTCTGCGGGTACCGGTCTGCGCGATGACGACGCCCTGGAAGTCCTCGGGCACATCGATGATGAGCTCCTCGACTGGCTCGACACGGACACCGTCGATCTCCTTCGTCACGATGTCTGGCCGCGAGACCTGCACCTCGTACCCTTCGCGGCGCATCATCTCGATGAGGATCGACAGCTGCAGCTCTCCGCGTCCGATCACCTTGAGCTGTTCAGGAGAATCGGTGTCCTCGACGCGGAGCGAGACGTTGCCCAGCAGCTCGCGGTCCAACCGATCGCGCAAGTTCCGCGACGTGACGTACTGCCCGTCCCGGCCGGCCATGGGTGATGTATTGACGCCGAAGATCATCGACACCGTCGGCTCGTCGATCGCGATCGGTGGAATCCGCACGTGGTTTTCGGGATCACTGATCGTTTCGCCGATGGTGATGCCCTCGATGCCGGCGAGGCAGACGATGTCGCCGGCGGCGGCCTGTTCGATCTCCACGCGCTTCAGTCCATCGAAGGCAAACAGCTTGGTGACCTTCGTCTGTTCAATGGTTCCGCCGAGCTTCAGCACCGACACCGGGCCGTTCAGCTTCACGGTGCCGTTGAATACGCGGCCGATCGCGATGCGTCCGAGATAGTCGCTCGAGTCCAGATTGGCCACCAGGATCTGCAGCGGCGCCGTGGGATCGCCTTTGGGTGGCGGGACAGACTCGACGATAGCGTCGAACAGCGGGCGAAGGCTTTCGCCAGGCTTGGTCAGATCCGTCGTCGCAACACCATCGCGGGCGTTCGCATAGAGCACCGGAAATTCGATCTGGTCCTCGGTGGCGTCGAGGTCGATGAACAGGTCGTACACCTCGTTCAGCACCTCCTTCGGCCGCGCATCGCCACGATCGATCTTGTTGAGGACGACGATCGGCGGCAGCCCGCGCTCGAGCGCCTTGCGGAGGACGAAGCGCGTCTGCGGCAGTGGGCCTTCCGAGGCATCGACCAGGAGCATCACCCCGTCGACCATCGACAGCGTACGCTCGACTTCCCCGCCGAAGTCGGCGTGGCCTGGCGTATCGACGATGTTGATCAGCAGGTCGTTGTAGTGGACGGCAGTGTTCTTGGCGAGGATGGTGATGCCCCGCTCGCGCTCGAGGTCGGTGTTGTCCATGACGCGGTCGGCGACCTGCTGATTGGCGCGGAACGCCCCGCCCTGCCGCAGCAGACCATCCACCAGCGTCGTCTTGCCGTGGTCCACGTGCGCGATGATGGCCACGTTCCGGCGAAGCGGGTTGGCGATCTGTTGCGACTTTCGGTGAGAAGACATCTGACCAGTATAACTGGTCGGTGCAAAGGGGGCTTACGGCTGTAGGTGCAAGGCGCCTTCGGCGTGTCGGTGCAAAGACTCTTCGCGTGCCGGTGCGACACTGACGCGTGCTGGTGCGAGGACCGGGTCGGCCAACGAGCTCGCGCTCTCGCACCGACTCGCGATAGCTCGATTTGCACCGACAAGCGACAGGTCTTTGCACCGACCCGCGCGAGTCCCTTGCACGACTTGCGATAGTGGATTGCTCTCCGACCGCGATAGTTCCTCGCACCAACTTGCGATAGCCGAATTGCACCGATTTGCGAACGGGTTCCGCGCTAGACTTCCGCTCGCAAGGCGATGACGGGATCGACCTGCGACGCGCGGCGAGCTGGAAGATATGTCGCCAGGAGCGCGACTGCGGCCAGGACCACTGACACAACCGCATATGTGATCGGATCCACCGGACCGACGCCGAACAGAAAGGACGCCATGACGCGCGTGAGCACGACCGCGACGCCGATGCCGAGAGCGATGCCGGTCGCCGTCAGCGCGAGGCCATGCCGGAGGAACATGGTCCGGACGTGACGTGTTTGCGCGCCGAGCGCCATCCGCACGCCGATCTCGCGCGTCCGCTGCGCGGCCGCGTAGGCAATCACGCCGTAGATTCCGACGACCCCGATGAGCAGCGCGACGCTCGCAGCAATGCCGAGCATCACCAGCGCAAAGGATGTCTGCGCCATCGAGCGCGACTGAATCTCCTCGAGTGTGAGGACGTCCGCGAGCGGAAGATTCGGATCGACTGCCCAGACCGCTTGCTCGAGCTCACGCAGAAAGCCCGACGTGCCGACCCGCGTCGAACGCACCGCGTAGGCCATCGTGCGCCAGCGATAGGTCTCATTCAGCATCGGCCAGTACGCGATTGCGGTCGGTGGCTGATTCAACCCATCGTCACGCTCGTCGCCGACCACACCCACAATCTCGCGCCACGGCGTTCCCGGGTTGGACCGAATGCGCTTCCCGAGGGCTCGCGCCGGCTCACCCCAGTACTCTCGCGCCAGCGCTGACGAGATGACGATGACGGGTCGTCGTTCGTAGATCTCGCTCCACGTAATCGAACGCCCGGCGACCAGATGGTTGCCCATGGTCTCGAAATAGCCCGGCGCGATGCTCTTGAATCGGCGGAGCCTGGGCAGCTGGCCCTCCGGCACTGGAAAGTCCTCCACGTGGATCGCGTTGGTATTGTCCTCGCCGTCCATCGTGATCGAAGACGAGAGGCCAACAGATACGACGCCGCCGACCTGGGCCAGCCGTTCCGCGACGCGTTCGTGCGTCCGCGCTGCCTGATCGTCATCGCTGATGAGCGTTGACGGTATCGCGATGGCGAACGTCTGGACTTCGCGTGGGCGAACGAAACCTGGATCGACCTGGCGCATGGCGATGAAGGTCCGAATCATCAGCCCAGAGACAATCAGCAGCGTCAGCGCCAATGCGACCTGACCGACGACCAGCGCGTTGCGGGTGCGCCGGCGCCCGGGCGCATCGCCGGCCGACCGGCCTCCCTCCTTGAGGGCTGCGGTGCTGGGATCGCCGAATCGCACGACCGCGAAGAGGCCGAACAGCGTGCCGCTCAGCAGCGAGACGCCCAACGTGAACAACAGGACCGTCGCATCGATGTCGATGTCATCAACGCGCGGTAGCTCCACAGGCGCAATCCTCCGGAGCAGGGCGATGGCGACCTGCGCCAGCGCCACACCCAGTGCCCCGCCGGCAAGCCCGAGCACTACGCTCTCCGCGAGCAGGGCGCGCGCAATGCGGCCACGATTCGCTCCAAGCGCCGTACGAAGCGCGAACTCCTGATGCCGCCCTTCTGCGCGCACCAGGAACAGGTTCGCCACGTTCCCACAGGCAATGAGCAGGACCACGCCGACAGCAGCGAGGAGAATCCACAGAATCTCGCCGATGTTGCCGATCACGTCGTCGGCCAGCGGGCGCACGTTCGGCTGCAGCTCCAGTCGCGCAAAGATCGGTGGAAGAATCGAGATCAGGCGTGCCACATCGACGTTGGCTTGTGCCAGCGTGATACCCGGCTTGAGCCGCGCCAGCGCCTGAAACCCGAAACTGATTCCGCGCGGTGCGCTGACGTCCAGCTCCATCGGCAACACGACGTCGGGACGACTGCGGAGAAACGTGAACGACGATGGCAGCACACCAATCACTTCACCGGGTATGCCATCGACGACGAGCCGTTGCCCCACGACATTCCTCGCACCAGCGAATCGGCGCTGCCAATAGCCATGTGTCAAGACCACGCGCAACGGGCTACCGGGCGCCTCGTCCTCGGCACTGAAGAACTGGCCGATTGCCGGCTGCACTCGCAACAAAGGCAGTGTGGCAGCGCTCACCAACAATGCCTCGACACGCTCCGGCTCGCCGGATTGCGTGATCGAGACCTCCGCAGGATCCCACGCACCGATAGCCTCGAATGCCTGCTGGTTCTCGCGATAGGTGAGAAACGTCGTACGCCCGTGATTGGTACCGGCACCATGGGGCGCAAACTGGCGGACGGTCACCAGCCGGTCGGGCTCCTCGAATGGCAGCGGCTTCAACAACACGCCGTAAACGACGCTGAAGATCGCGGTGGTCGCGCCAATGCCCAAAGCGAGCGTCAGCACCGCCGCTGCAGCAAACCCGGGCTGCTTCCAGAACGTGCGCGCGGCGTAGCGCAGGTCCTGCCCGAGATCGCTGAACGTGTGTCCGGTTGGTGCGCCCGGGGTCAGTGGCGGAGCCGCGTGCGATTGCTGCAGCGACGCCATCTGCTTTGACAGCACGTTCCCGCTCTGAAAGAGCCTCAGCGCCGCACGTGCCGCGTCTTCGGGTGACATCCCTGCTGCAATCAACTCGCCATAACGGTCGTCGAGATGCTGCGAAAGCTCGTCAACAATCTCGGCTTCGCGCGCGGGCGGGAGCCGCAATGACGACAATCGCTCACGCACCTCACGTGCCCAGTCAGGCATGTTCGCCCCCGGTCACACGGCGCACCGCGTCTACGAAGGCCTCCCACGTTTGCCGTTGCTGCGCCAGAACCCGGCGTCCTGATGCGGTCACTCTGTAGAATCTGCGACGCCGCTCCCCGGGCTTCTCGACCCACGTGCCCTTGATCCAACCGCGCTCTTCGAGGCGATACAGCAGCGGATACAGTGAATCGATGTGGAAGGTCAGCTGGCCGCCCGAGCGGGTGTGGATCAGCTTGCTCAACTCGTACCCATGCCGCGGCCGCGCGTCGAGGAGCGACAGAATGAGCAGTTCCGCAGAACCCTTCTTCAGTTCACGATCGAGCGCCGGGGCCTTGATACCTGTCATAGGCAGATATCATACAGACGGATGGCCGGCGGAAAACGTTGGCCGGGCCGTCTGGTATGATCGAGGCCATGCCTCTCTATGAGTACGCGTGTAAGGAGTGCGACAAGGAGTTCGAACTGCTGCTGCGCGGCAGCGAGACACCGGAGTGCCCGTCGTGCCACAGCACGGAGCTAAAGCGCCGTCTGTCGGTGTTCGCCGCGCACACCAATGGCAGCGGTTCGGCCTCGTCAGTGGCCGTCGGCGCGTGCGGTACGTGCGGAGATCCGCGCGGCCCGGGCTCGTGCTCGATGAATTAACGCGACGCGATCAGGGCGATCACGCCGGCAATGGCCGCAACCGTGAAGGCGATTTCGAGCCACCGCTTGTAACGATCCGGGAATGGTCCTGTCATCTCATTACTCCGTGCAATTTCCCGCCATCTGCAGCGACGTCAGCGTGAGACGCTCGTCGCCGGGCTCACTGTAAATCAACCCGCGCGCTTCCATCTTGTGCCCCTGATGTGACTCGGGGCTGAACGGCTTCGCACTCAAGAGCCGGAACGTGCGCGTGCCGAGCGGGCGCGACGCAGCCGAGGCCAGGCTCTGCGCCGTCGGCGCTTCGTCACGCGTCACCAGCGGGTCGGACGTGCGGATCAAGACCCACGTGTTGTCGGGACCGCGACCCAGACAGCCGACGGTCTGCACGAGTGAAAAATTCTGGACGAGGGCCTGCTCGCCTTTCTTGAGGATTTGCGCGGTGGCGAGGTCGCTGCCGTTCTGCATCAGTTCTGCCGCGCCGCTCGGATAGCCATTCGTCTGCAGGATGTAGGCGACGATATCGAGCTTGGTCTGATCGTCGATGCTGGTGCCGAAGTTCGGCGGCATCGTGTCGCGAATCTTTGCAAACAGCGATGCGATCGGCTCGCTGCCCCAGGTCGTGAAGAACCGGTCGCCGGAGAGCGCAGGCGCGGTATTGCCCTGCAGCTTGTCGCCGTGGCACCGCAAACAGGACGAGTTGAACGACGTCTTCCCGCGCTCGGCCTGCGCCGCGGTGTAAACGCCCTGCCAGATGCGCGGCTCGGGGTTCTGCGCCCGAACGACGACCACGCAGGTGAGCAGCACGGCGGCAATCGCGATCAATCGCATCGTCTGTGAGTATAGGACAGGACATTACATCCGATGCGAGGCGGGACGCATCGTCAGAAACACCGCCACGCCCGGCGCCACACGCCCTCCATAGCGTGCCGCCAACGCGTCCGGCGCGAGGCTTCCGGCGATGCTGCCGCCCATCCCAAACTGCAATCCACGAGTTGGCCGCAGGTAGAACGTATAGCCTGCCTGAATCTTGCCGATGGTGAAGACCTCTGTGGATTCGTGCACGTGCAGGTCGTGCGCCGGTTTTCCAACCACCTCAAACCGCATGAAGCCGACGTGCCGATCCCGCAGCGACACCATCGACTCGACGACCAGCGCATGCGTCGTCTGGGGCGGCTCGTCGTTCATGCCCCACGCGATCGTGGATGCCCACAGCGCGGACGATGTGAGCACGCGGTTGTACGATACCGATGCGGTGGCACGTGTCACATCATTCGGAGGAAAGCCGGGTTCCTGTTCAGCATCGGTCAGCCGCCCCGCCGATACCTGAAAGACCGTCGTCGCCGTCGGCGCCACACTGAGTCGTGCCGAGTAGGAATCCAGCGCGCCGAAATCCAGGTCGGTGCGATTCTCGTCCGGCTCGCGACCGTTGAAGATCGAGGCTTCGGCATTCCAGCGTCCGGTGCGAACGCCGGTCGTGATCACACCGAACGTGATGTGGGTGGCATCGAGCCAGTGGTGCGTGATCGGGGCAATCGGATTCGCCAGCGCCGACACGCGATGCGGAAATGCGACAGGACCGAGCGCGGGCTCGCCGGCTGGTCCGCCATACGCAAACCACCGAACGTCACCGCGCAGCGGCCGCTCGTACTCGAGGGCCAGCTCCATGAACAGGTCGTGTGGGTGCTGGCGATCG
>Ga0126304_10000067_pt1 | contig 28266 bp, 22 predicted proteins | sample Plot25_FD_92538 | JGI IMG/M metagenome (GOLD analysis project Ga0126304, IMG submission 92538) | Serpentine soil microbial communities from UC McLaughlin Reserve, CA, USA - Plot25 | ecosystem: Environmental > Terrestrial > Soil > Grasslands | place: USA: UC McLaughlin Reserve, Lake County... | reverse complement strand
GAAGGAGTTTCTTTCCCGGTAACAATTGATGTGGAGCTTAAGGCAATTGCCTTAATGATCTCGGCCATATTCTTCATATCAAGCGTTTCAAGCTCATCTTCCTGGGTATGATAGAATTTCTCAACATCCATCTTTGAAGTAGATATTGTATGTGCAGCAACTCCCTGGCGCGCAAGCGTAGCATTATCTGACCGATAGAATAATTGTTGATCGGGATATGGGTCGGGATAGAATTTGAACTGGCTTCCCTCAAGATTTTTTGCGAGTATCTGTCCCATATCCGTTTTCTCATATCCTGTAATGAAAGCTGAATTCGCTCCCCATTTGCTATGTGTTCCGATCATTTCAATATTAAACATAGCAACAGTTTTCGCTGGATCCATTTGCTGCGAAAAATATTGTGATCCAAATCCACCTAATTCCTCGGCCGTGAATGCCGCAAACACCAATGTGCGCTGATTGTTATTCAATTTTTTGAAATAATTCGCCAATAAGATCACAGCAGTTGTTCCGGAAGCGTCATCATTTGCACCATTGAAAATTGAATCCATTGCTTCGTTTGGCTTACCGATTCCAAGATGATCATAATGCGCTGAGAAAATAACAAATTCATCCTTCCTTGATTTTCCCGGGATGATGCCAACTACATTCGACAGCTTTCTTTCGGCAAACTCATGTTTAGCCTCTACAACGAAATTTGAGGGAAGCTTGTCCGCTTGTACAAAAAATAAACTTCGCTCTGTAGGAAATATTTCCGGTTTATAACGCGAAAGGTTAGTAAAAATCTTTCCGTGTGCCGGATTGACTATTACAAGAAGATTCTTTTTACTCTGTAGCATCGCGCCCGGTTGGAATGTGTCAGTTGCCTTTACCTGTATTATTTCAAATCCGGATTGTTCGGTAATTTTTATGTCTGGCTTTGAAGTGAATGAGATAATATTTTTTTGATCAATCGAAACACCATCAAAGTTGGCGGCAGCAGAAATCAACCGGGGCTTAAGCATTGCAAATGACTGGAGATATGCCGTTGAATTATTCAACGATTGTAAACCGGCCTTTTTAAATTCATCAGAAATAAACGCGGCAGCCTTTTCTATCCCCGGCGAAGAAGCATGTCTCCCCTGCATTTCATCTGAAGCGAGAGTCCTTTCAATTCTTTCTACTTCTGATACTTTGATCACATTATCAACTCCGCTTTGCGAAAAAGAGGATTGACAGATATAAAAACTTAGACCTATTAAGATGATTTTCTTCATAATTTATTTCATGTGTTATTAATAAAAAACCTGGTTCAAACCAGGTTAATGCATTCGGAATTGATTATCTCTCCTAACAATTTTTTATTTTGTTCTACCTCGATACGGGTTCACGAAGGACACTAAGGAAACAGAAAGAACACAAAGAGAACTGTATTACTGAAACTCGCGTCCTTAATTAGCGTTTACTCGCGTTACAAGCTCATCATTTCTTTAAATTTCACCGTTTGCCGGCGGCTAACTTCAATTTTTTCTCCTCCTTTCATTTCCAGTAAAAGACCCCCATTGAAATATGGCTCAACCTTATCGATGAGACGCAGGTTGACAATATGTTTTCTGTTAGCCCTGAAAAAAGTTTTTTCATCCAGCCTTTCTTCCAGTGCATTGAGCGACTTTAATATTAACGGCTTATTCGGTCCAAAGTAGACCTTAGCATAGTTTCCAACGCTTTCAAATAAGCGGATATCCGACAACCTTACAAACCAACAACGCTCACCGTCCTTTACAAACACCTGGTCCTGCTCGCTCAAAATAGAACGGTTAATGTTTAGAGCATTCATATGATTCGGCTCGCGCTCGTCCTGCAGATGCAGTTTTTGAATGGCATCGGCCAACCGCTTGGGCTCTACTGGTTTTACCAGGTAATCCAACGCATTTACCTCAAAAGCTTTTAGCGCATACTCATCATAGGCCGTGGTAAAAATAACATGCGGTGTTTTGTCCAATTCGCCGAGCATATCAAATCCTGTCTTTCCAGGCATCTGTATATCGAGGAATACCAACTCGGGATTAAGATTTTCGATTTGTTCAACGCCTTCGCTGGCATTTGCTGCCTCTGAAATTATTTCGATCTCGGGAAAATCCATCAACAGCTTCTTCAGTTCATTCCTTGCCAGACGTTCGTCGTCAATAATGATAGCTCTAATCATGTGACTTTATTTTGCTCAATAGGTATAGACACTTTGGCTTCTACCAGCCCACCATACTGGGTGATTTCAAAATTAGCTTTTTCTCCAAATAATAAATGCAACCGATTTTTTGTGCTGGACAATCCAAAACCATCACCGTTTACATGTCCATTTAACGAACCGGAATTCTGTACAATCATTTCGTGATAGTTTCCCCTGAAATCAGAGATGACTTTTACCATGCCGCCCTTCTCCTGCTTTCCTATTCCGTGCTTAATGGCATTTTCCACCAGAGTTTGCAACATCATAGGAGGTACAGGTTGGTCAAGTGTATCTTCGTCGATGAGGTATTCAATCTCAAGCCTATCCTCAAACCGGATATGTTCGAGTGCAAGATAATCTTTCACAATACCAAGTTCTTTTTCAAACGGTACCGTTTCAGATTTTTCCGTTTGCATGCTGCTTCGTAAAATATTGCTTAGCTCAGTTATCGCGTTCCGTGCACGCGATGGGTTTTCATCAATCAATGCCCGAATGCTGTTTAACGCGTTAAAAATAAAATGGGGATTGATATGCGCCTTGATCGTCTTTAATTCCAATTCCTTGACGAAGGCCTCCAGTTTCAGGGTATCAAATTGCTGTCTACGGCTCTTCGTAATATAATGATAGAAGTAGTAGATAAGTACCCAGGGAACGATGAATAGTCCAATGTCAATAAGATAAATCGTCAACCTTGAAGCAAAATCCAGTTGGCTGGATGAGCCTATAACAATATCAAAAAGCGCTATTACCAGTAAAGCCGCCGTAAGACTTGCTATTATCACCGCCACTAACAATTTTGGCAGCACCTTTTCTATCGGTTGCATCAACCAGTTCAGTTGCCTGATCACCCAGCGGAGGATATGTGTTATCAAAAGCCCCACGGAAACAATGAACACCATGCGGATAAACAACAGTGAGGTCAGTTTTATGCCGAAACTATACGCAAAAAAGACGTATGATATGAATACGAAAACCCACCCGACGATTTGGCACAGCCAATAGTTCGATATTCTGGTAAATAAGGTCATATTAGAACGGCAAAGCTAAACATTTGCTACTGCCATCATTTGTTATTTGGGATATATGGCCGAATATGTGTCTTATCGGTCTCTAATGTATGAGATTTCTAATAAATACTCGATTTTCCCGGAAACCGCCATTAGGCACAACATTTTTGATGCTTTATTTGTCAGACTACAATATCGAGAATAGCTTATTTTTGAAACATCAAATGCATTCAATGGAGATCACACCCGGATCATTATTAAAATCAATTAATTCCCCATCAGACCTTAAGCAACTATCCCGCGAACAATTGCAACAGGTTTCTGATGAATTGCGACAGTATATTATCGACGTAGTGAGTGTTCACGGAGGTCATTTTGCGGCCAGCCTCGGTGTGGTTGAGCTAACTGTCGCCCTTCATTATGTATTTAATACCCCGTATGATCAGCTGGTATGGGACGTTGGCCACCAGGCATATGGGCATAAAATCCTGACGGGGCGTCGTGATCGTTTTGCGACGAACAGGAAATATCAGGGGTTGAGTGGTTTTCCAAAAAGAAGCGAAAGTGAATTTGACACTTTTGGAGTCGGGCATTCATCCACCTCAATTTCTGCTGCCCTGGGTATGGCAATGGCCGCAAAGTATAAAAGGGAAGATAGAAAGGCTATCGCGGTGATAGGAGACGGCGCCATGACTGCAGGCCTGGCCTTCGAAGCCATGAACCATGCAGGAGTAGCTGATACGGATATGCTTATCATTCTGAATGATAACTGCATGAGCATTGATCCGAACGTGGGTGCTCTGAAAGAATACCTCACAGACATTACCACCTCCCACACATATAATAAACTTAAGGATGATATCTGGAAGGCTTTGGGAAAACTGCCGGTAGGTAAAAATTTCACGCGCGAAATGGCCAGCAAGCTTGAACATAGCATAAAGGGCTTCATTAATAAGAACAGCAACTTATTTGAAGCGTTGAAGCTCCGCTACTTTGGCCCGATCGATGGACATAACCTTACAAAGCTGGTAGATATTCTAAAAGATCTAAAAAATATTCCCGGGCCAAAGATCCTTCATGTGTTAACCGTGAAGGGAAAAGGTTATTCGTTGGCGGAGAAGGAGCAAACCAAATGGCATGCGCCCGGTTTATTCGATAAGATAACTGGCGAGATATATAAGAAGAAGTATGAACTTCCACAGCCTCCGAAATACCAGGATGTGTTTGGACATACGCTCATTGAGCTTGCAGAAAAGAATGACAGGATCATAGGTATCACTCCTGCTATGCCTAGTGGTTCCTCACTCAAGTACATGATGGACAAAATGCCCGATCGTGCATTCGATGTCGGCATTTGCGAACAACACGCCGTAACACTGAGTGCTGGGATGGCCACGCAGGGCATGAAAGTTTTCTGCAACATCTATTCATCGTTTATGCAAAGGGCTTATGACCAGGTAATACATGATACAGCCATTCAAAATCTACCGGTCATATTCTGTTTAGACCGTGCAGGTCTTGTTGGCGAAGATGGACCTACCCATCACGGCGCTTATGATATCCCGTATATGCGGTGTGTACCCAATATGATCGTGAGTGCCCCGATGAATGAAAGTGAATTGCGAAACCTGATGTACACTGCTCAATTGGAATCAACAGGTTCTCCTTTCTCAATACGTTATCCAAGAGGTGAGGGCATTATGCCTGAGTGGCGAACTCCTTTTGAAGAAATCAAAATCGGAAAAGGTAGAAAGTTGAAAGACGGCCGTGATATCGCAATCCTTTCATTTGGCCACCCGGGAAACTTCGCAACATTTGCAATCCGCACATTACGTGCAGAGGGAATTGATCCTGCTCATTATGATATGAGATTCGTAAAGCCATTGGACGAAGCGCTACTGCATGAAGTTTTCAAAAAATACAAAACTATAATAACAGTTGAAGATGGAACGGTTGTTGGAGGCTTCGGAAGCGCTATTCTTGAATTTATGGCGCAGCATGGTTATTCAGCCAATGTGAAGATGCTTGGAATACCCGATGTGATCGTAGAACACGGCTCTCCAAAGCAATTGCATGAAGAGTGCGGTTTCGATGCAAATGCGATCGCGAAAGCTGCGCGTGAGATGTTAAAAGAGCAGGTGAATATTAACTCCCTTATTCAATAACTGAGTGCTATATCGCAAAAAGAGCCTGTCTGAGAATCTTTTTTGCATTGCCTGTCGATTTCTTTCCGCCTACTATAGAACTTCTTAGTCTATTTAATTCCATTCTATATTGTAGACCGAGGAAGGGGTAGCCCCAAACCTAACTCTGTGCGCACACAACTTTCTAATCGTTAAAGATTCATTAAGTCGTGATTTATAGTCTGCGTTTTTTATGAAACGTAGCCAGTGATGAATCTGTATCGAAGCCAAAGCTTCTTTATGAAACGTTTCTTGCTGCATGTCTCTTCCCTTGCCGGCGTCCTGATCCTGGTAAGCGGAATTTTTTATATCACAAACTTATTTTCTGAAAAGCCAAAAGCCATTGTCGTTCCTAAAACTTTACTTCCTGATCGTATCGCTAAAAAATTGAATTCACAAGCCCGGGAAGCCAAACGATTCGTCAACAAACACCGCTTTAATAACTCCGTATGTTTTTTAATTGATATGAGCGTCGAAGCAGGGAAGAACCGGTTTTTTGTATATGACCTTTCCAAAGATTCTATAATTGACAATGGCCTGGTGACGCATGGTCGCTGCAACGAGATTTGGTTGGTGGGAAGAAAATATGGAAACGAAGTTGGATGTGGTTGTACCTCCGTAGGAAAATACAGGATAGGCCACCCATATCAAGGACGTTTTGGATTAGCTTATAAGTTAACCGGACTTGATAGCACAAATAACAATGCCTTCAAACGTTATGTGGTATTGCATTCTCATGAATGTGTACCCGGCAGTGAAGTTCATCCCTATCCTATTTGCCAGAGTGATGGATGTCCGACTGTTTCAAAGATGTTTTTAACAAGATTAGCCACGACCATTGATGAATCCTCACGTCCCATCCTATTATGGATATACGATTAAGGTCCTATGGGAGTTTTTTGTGATTGTTCCGCCTTAGCCACTACGATCGCATTCGCAAACCAGGTAAACTCATTCAGGAAGCGATCGGTATTCTTTATAATATCTTCTCTTAGTGGCTCGTATTGATCGTTGAAAGCATATTGTATTTCAGGAATCAGTAACTTGGTCGGTAATGGATATGCGCCTAAACTCAGAACGACATGTTGCATCTGGGTTGAAGCATTGATTCCACCCATTTTGCCGCTGCCTGTCGTAACGACGCCAATCGGCTTTTTCTTGAACTCTGCCCAGTAAAAATCCAATGCATTTTTTAGAACACCCGAGAAGCTTCCATGATATTCAGGGCTCACGAGGATCATGGAATCAGCCTCCTTCAGTTGAGCACCTATGATAGAAATATCGTCTGCCGGGCTTCGAAGTCTTCCGTTATCTTCTTCCATCATTGGAAGCGGATGCTCGGCGAGGTCGACCATGACCACATCTATTCCCCTTTCCCTTAGTTTCCTTTCAAGATAATACGCAATGCGATGGCTTTGCCTTCCGATTCGTATACTACCTAATATGATCGCACACTTCATTTTTTATTTTTAGTCGTTCAGCATCGGCACTTCAATGGCCAGCAACTGCGACGTTTCTACGGCCTGGATAGTGAAGCTGTCTGAATTATAGATGCCCGCAGCATCCCTTTTACTTAATGATTCGTTTCGGATTTTTATTGCGCCTTCAATTACAAAAATATAGACACCATTCCCCCGAAAGTTTACGCTATATGTTATTTCTTTACCAGCCTCCAGGTTCGTTAAAGCAAATCGGGTGTCCTGGTTGATCCATAACGCGTTGTCTTTTTCGTCAGGGCTCACAACAATCTGCCATTTATTCTGGCGCTCTGTAACTTCGAAAGTTCTTTGGTCATACCTTGGTGTGATGTTCCGGTGTTTCGGAATCACCCAAACCTGCAGCAAATTTATCTCTTCTGTTTCGGAAGCATTGTATTCGGAATGCTTAATCCCGGTACCGGCACTCATGATCTGGATATCGCCTGCTTTAATAACCCCCGAACCACCACTACTGTCTTTATGAGCCAGTTCGCCCTTCAATGGAATGGTTACAATCTCCATATTATCATGGGGATGTGGCGGAAAACCCCCTCCACCTTTCACAAGGTCATCGTTTAATACCCTTAATGCGCCAAAATGAACTTTTTGGGGATCATACCATTGACCAAAACTGAAAGAATGTTTTGCCTTTAGCCATCCGAAGTCGGCACCGCCTCTTTCAGATGCCGGATAAATGATTGTTTTCATGATCATAATTTAATGTTGTAACATCAACTATGGTGCCCGAAGCTTCTCCCTTTCAAAGCAGACGTTTCGGCAGAATTTCTAAAAGTATGGAGATCCTGGGGCACGGGAGTCCTTTGCCACAAATGGAAAGAATTATCCACTCAAAGACATTCGTGATAATTCCTGCCATTCGGTACAAGAATGCCTTTTTTCGTTCGATACGAATTACGCGAATTATCACGAAATTAATTCGTGGCAATTCGTGCCAAAAATCTTGTGAATTATATGTTAGTGACCCGTAAATTATGGAAGGACAACTTCGTTTTCCTGGCGGTTTTCATTCCATTCGACGATGAAATTGTTGCGTCCTTCACCAGTCATTATGGACATATAGGTTTGTTGGATCAGCTCTAACAGAGAGAGAAATAAAAAAATAGCATGCAACCTGTTTTCGCAAACCTCGAATATCTTTTCGAAGGCCATTGTTTTTTCGTGCTCTGTTCTTAGAAGAATATACTCCCTGCTTTCCTCCATGGTATAATTGTAGTGGACTACAGTGTGGACAGGCTTATTATTGCGTTCGTCGAGGCGCTTCATCACTTTTTCAAAAGCCTTCATAAGCTTGAACATTGTGATCGCCTGGATTTCGGTACCCTCTCCTGCTTCCTCGCCAATAGTTGAAAGTTCCCTTTGAATGTTGCCTCTCCTGACCATCAACATTCGTATTGCCTCCATTTCGGCCATCCGCGCGGATGCCTCTTTGTAGCGCTTATATTCAAGCAATTTATCGATTAGTTCCTGCCTGGGATCGATCTCATTGCCTTGAGCATCCAATTCTTTCCGTGGCAACAACATTCTCGCTTTAATGCGCATCAGGGTCGAAACAAATAATATGAATTCACTGGAAAGTTCAATGTCAGGATTTTCCTGCTTGTGTATATAGTCTAGAAAATCTTTGATGATGTTGGTGATTGGTATATTGTATATATCTAATTCATCGCGTTCAATAAAGAATAGTAACAAATCAAATGGGCCTTCAAATTGTGGTAATTTAATCTGGTATGTTGGCTGACTCACTGTAGAATTTTATTTTGCTCCAAAGAAAAATATAAAAAATCCCAACCGGTGTTGGGATGACCAAAAGTAACAAATATCCCGTCAAATAATCGGAAAAGAGCGGCCACGAACTTATCACGAAATGTATTAGCGGCAATTCGCCAAAAATTCGTGTCGTTCGCGTCTATTAAAATTTTAATGAAAGTCCTACCCCCAATAACGACCTTAACTGAGTTGCTGCTGACGTCTTGTTGTCCCCGAATTGCTTGACGTCATCATCATAGATAAGATCAAAGTTGTAAGTCACGGCAAGGAAAGTATTTATTTTCATCGCAATCAGGTTGCTCCAGAAAACGTCAATATTCTGAGGAGCAGCGGAAACATCCGTTGATTGAACCTGATCAGGCCCCGTAACTGTAAACTCGGTTGACTTTAAATAATTTGAATACAGATCAAGCCGGCTTTTGTAGGATACGTTTTTAATAATTTCTTTATTGAAATTAGCCGACAGAAATCCTCCAAATTCTGTGCGGACCTTTCTCGCCGGATCAACGCCATATAAAACAGAACGAGGAACTTCAAAACCGCCAGTCGGTATAGCGCCATTAGGATAATAATAACCTTTCGGATCATTCGTTACAAGAACCATGCGCACGGAAATCGGGGAAAAGAAAATGCTAAAGTAGGACTGCGGATGCCAGTCGATACCAGGTGCAACGATCAGATAGGCCGGAGCCATAAATGCTGAAGTCGCTCGTTTCAATCCTTTTCCCAGATAATCATAATCGTATCCTGGTGCAAACTGAGAGCGAAAATTAATCACGCCGGCGAGACTGACTTTGTCCGAAAGATTACGACCTAACTTGCTATATAAATCAATTTTATCATCAGTCTTTCGGGTTCCATCAGAACGAGTATTAACAAGAGCATAACCCAGGTCGAGCGTGGTGTTCCAAAAATACTTTTCTCTCGTCAGATTCGCAAAAACGCCGACGGTCGAAGCAGTCGAAAATGAAAATTCTTCAGCTCCTGCCGCCCAGTTTTTGCTACTTCCCTGGCCTATATTTATTGAAACGACACCACCTGTTTTCCAACCAAGAATTGTGTCTTTGGCTGACTTCCTATCTGACTCCTTTTTTATCTCCGTTACAGTAGGATCCTGCGCTGCAACTTGAAGAGCAATTCCAATTATTAATAGATTCAGTATGAATAATTTCATTTGGATAAGTTTAGTGTAAACACATGGAGTTCTGAAATCTAAGGTCTCTTGAGCTCATCCCTGATTTCCATAAGGAGTTTCTCAGTATTGGTAGGCGCAGGTGGCGCAGCAGGTTCGTCAACTTCTTTTTTCCTGAGGTTGTTGAGTGCTTTGACAATAAGAAAAATACAAAAGGCGATAATGAGGAAATCAATTACTGATTGAATAAAGGCGCCATAAGCAAATACACCCGCTCCGGCCTTCTTCGCGTCGGCAAGGGAAGCGTAACTTTTCCCGTCAAAGGAGTAAAACTTATCAACGAAGCTTATTCCACCGGTTGCAAGACCAATAAGAGGCATCAAGATATCCTGAACGAGTGAAGTAACAATTTTGCCGAAGGCTCCACCAATGATAACGGCAACGGCCAGGTCCATGACGTTGCCCTTCATGGCAAATTCCTTGAATTCTTTTAACATGCCCATAAGTGATAGTTTTAAGGTAAATAAATAAAAGCTCAAGAACTTATATACGCCAGGGGTTAGTCGTTACTTAATTTTTTAAGTCGGGGAATTTCAGATCCAGTCGCTTAAGGGCGTCGCGTAATGTCTTCGCGATTACATACTCTTTATACCAGTTCTGATCTGAAGGCACAATGAACCATGGGGGCTGATTGCATTTCTCGAAACACTCTTCGTACATCTGTCTGTACACATCCAGGAGTTTCGCTTCTTCGGTATCTTTCGGATTGTATTTCCAATGCTTCTCCGGATTGTCGATGCGTTCCTGCAATCTCTCGGCCTGTTCTTCTCTTGAAACGTGAAGGTAAAATTTTAGTATAATCGTGCCGCCGTGTTCCTGCAATAGCTCTTCGAAATCGTTTATTGCTTTCATCCGTTCCAATGCAGTTTCATCATCACACCATTTATGAACCCGGGTCACAAGAATGTCTTCGTAGTGAGAACGGTTAAAAACCTGCAGCATTCCTTTGGCGGGAGTAACCGCATGCACGCGCCAAAGAAAATCATGGGAAAGTTCTTCCGGTGTAGGCGCTTTGAATGATTTAACTGTTACGCCCTGGGGATTAAGCGTTCCGAAAACATTCTTAATTGCACCGTCTTTTCCGCTGGCATCCAGGCCCTGTATCACAACCAACAATGCATACTTTGATGATGCATATAAAAGGTTTTGTAAGTCATCCAGCTCTTTGAGGATAGCAGCGGTTTGCTTTTTTGTTTCATCCTTCGAAAATTCCTTAGGAGCCCTGGTTGAAATGTCCGCTAACTGAATGGCCATAGAAGAATGGTTGCGCTATCGAGTGCTTCACCTCTCCGTGAGGATGAGGTAAGATTAGTAATTTGTTTTGATACCCGGATCGTTGGGACACCTAAAACTCGCACAGTCCCGCAGGTTAAAATCCTTTGCTTTCATAGCAGGATTAAAAACGTCAATAGAACAAATTCGCACGACAAATGCTGGGGTGTAGGGTTCATATCTCACACTCGTTCTCTCAAATATATAAAGAATATGACTCCAGATCACTTCGATCAATTTGTTTTATGGCAACTGTTGATAAATTCCGTCCTTTCTGTATTGCATACCTGAAACCTCGATTCATTCAAAAGTAGCATACAATGCAAGCAAGAGTACTGCTTGATGGATACAATTATAATTCGGCTTTGTTCATCAAAGCAGGATGTGTGATCAAAAAAAAAAGCGAAAGTTCCTGTAAGTTCAGAGTGGAAGCGTATACGATCTATGAAAATCTTTCTCTCAATTTCATAATTGGCCGCTCGAAGTATTTAAACATCAGAATTGAAATCAGAATTGTGAGCGACCAGTACAGAAGGTATTTCGTACCGATTCGAACATAGTCTGGTAATGCACTCAAGTCCAACTTAACAATTATCCACTTTTGAATAACAGAAAAGTGCAATAGATACATCGAATAGGAGATCAGGCTTATGTATGTAAATGATTTATAAACGACTCCCTTACCCGATTTCAATTCACTTAAAAACGGAAGCAATATCAGTGTAGCAAGGGAGGCAAGCGTGAAGGAAAATACACACTGATAGAGACCAAAGGCCTGCATATGGTATCGATCTAAATATTTCATTATTAGAAAAAGAATGATACCAGATATAAATAATTGGTTTCTATATTTTACCCATATTTGTTTATGATAGTAAAAGATGTAAGCGCCGATCACTCCAAACATCAAGCTATCCAACCGCGTTAATACCTGCTGTCTAAAAATCGCATCCCAATCTTCGAAGTTATGTACCGGCATCTGGACAAATCTGTAAACCCGAATTAACGTCATCAGAACGAGAATGAATATGGATGTCCAAAGGATAGCTTTATTAGTTATCACTTTGCACATACCTACCAGGCCAAAAACAATCACTGGAATTAATAGGTAAAACCATTCTTCAACACTCAGGCTCCAGGCTTCCGGGAACCATGCCGGATGTGGTGTATATAGGTTTTGAACAAACAGAAAATATTTGTACCCTCTAAAAGGAGCAAACCCATCAATAAAGACATAAGATAAAACGAGTAAGATCACCAGAACCAGGAAATAATTCGGAAGCGTCCTGAACCAACGTCTCACCCAAAAATTAAATAAGGTCTTATATGAAGCATCCTTTTTCTCCAATACTTTGATGAGAATGCCGCCTATCAAAAACCCACTTAGTACAAAGAAAATAGCGACACCATCGAATTCAGCGTAGAAGGTCAGCCTGTTGATCTTTGGGAACAAAAGCTTCGAACCATGTCCTAACACGACAAATAAAACAGCGAGAGCTCTCAATATATCCAAGCCATAGATCCTGTTTTTTTCGAAGTCGATCCTAAAAACATTAAGCAATGTTTTCATGTAAGTTTATTTTAATCCTTTTCAGTTGTAACAATCTAAAAATCATTGTATGCTGGTAACCTATTCGTGCCAAACATCAACAGAGCAGTGACTTTTAGTTTGAAAGAACTTTTTTATACACTTCAATGTGTTGTTGAACGGTCTTTTCCCAACTGAAATCTTTTAGCCTGGCACTGCCCTTCTTTCTTAGATTATCCGCAAGCGTTTTATCGCCTAATATCCGGTTCAATTGTTCCACAAGTTGTCCTGCATTCCCATTCTCAAAATATAAGGCACCATCCGCGCCAATCTCTGGAAAACAACTTGAGTTGGCCAGCAATGCAGGACAACCACAAGAGTAAGCCTCCAATATCGGAATGCCGAAACCTTCATGTGATGAGGGATAGATAAAGCACCCTGCCCTCTTGTACATGGTTGCAAGATCGCGGTCATTACTAATGTCCTGGTACATCACTTTGTTTCTGATATTAAGCTCCGCTATTAAATTCTTCTCGTCGATTGAGAATGGCTTACCGCCGGCGCAAATAAGACTGACATCCTTCTGATTTAAAAAGCCCGCGATCGATTTCAGCAACCAGTTAAAGTTTTTATACTTTCCCCGCTTCCCGATATACAATAAATAAGTTGCAGGCAGATCTATATTGTTTTCACCTATATCATTGGGCAATGAGGAGCCATGATGTATGACACTTAGACGATCAGCAGTTAGTTCCGGGTATAAATTAAGGACGTCTTTCTTTGTATTTTCCGAGGGGCATATAATATGTGTGGCGCGTTCAATAACGTTTTTTTTATTGATTGATTCCTGGTGAACTGTCTTGAATTCTTCATCATAGTATAACTCGTAAGTCATATCATGAATTGTCGCCACAAGTGGCTTATCCTTAGGAAGAAACTTAAGGTAGGCGGGATTGTAATAAGTGGGATGATATATGTCAAAACTCCCAGATTGAATATTGTCCAACAAAAACTTCTCTTCTTTTCTTCGTATTAATTTTTCAATATATCTTTTACCGGGAAGATTCTGGCTATTCGCGATAAAATTATGGTGCGTTAACCCCAGCAAGCCAAGGTGTTTATTATTTGAGAAAAATCGATTTGGAACCACCTGGAAGTCTTTGTTTTGCTTTAGGCCGTGCATAAGTTCCGCGCAATACCTGGATACTCCACCAAATTTTTGAACCCGGAAAATCTGGCTATCGTAAAGAATCCTCATGAATGTAAATTTTGCGTGGATGCTTTTGGTTTACGCATTTCAGAAACCCAGGCTAGTTATCAATCGGTTTACTTTTTTCTGCCAAGCGAGCATTGTTGACTATCAAATTGGAACTTACTACTATCTGATCACTAAACACTTCACTGTTTTCGGCTGAAGCTCGGGTGGTACTACTCCTGATAAGCATGAATTTCTCTTTCTTTTCCAGGAACCATGATTCAACATAAGTGTATGACAGATATGAAACCAAAACAGTTCCGCCGATGGCGAGAGCAAACATGACTGCTCTTTTTAAAAGATCGCTTTCTATATAGCCCAGGTAGTCTTTTACAGTTAATGAAAGTATAAAGAGAACAATAAAATGATAGGCATAAATTCCATACGAAAGTTTTCCAAGAAAATTGCACAAGCTGTTTTCAAGTGAAACAAGTGTCTTGGGATTTGTACCCACATTCAGGATGATGATAGCATACACTACAGCGTGATAGTTTTGATCGAAGCTTGGCAAAATGGGAATATGAATCGGCTCGTGAAAAATAGACACCAGTAAGAACAACCAACAGATAGCCTGTGTAACCGGGTGATACAAGATGCTTAGTATTCTATGTTTCTTATGATATAACCATGCTGCGATGGCTCCAACCGCCATATAATCGAATGATACGAAATGCAACCATTTATGAAATTTTATACTGGATTGCACCTGTGTCGTCAAAATAAACTTCATGGCCAGGTACAGGCATAGCAAGATCAAAACTGATCGAATGATGATCCTCGAATTTTTAATAATAAAAGGCCAGAACGCGTAAAATTGCTCTTCCGCTCCTATCGACCATAACACTCCAAATACATCGGCTTTATATCCAAAATTGTGAACCAGATTTGGAACCATCAAAAAGTAGAACAGGAAGGTGACATAGATGTTTCTACTATGCCATAGCTGAGAGCTGAAGTATATAACGAGGAACGCCCCGACAAAAAGCACTATGTAATAAACGGGCCAAATTCTCAGTATCCTTCGCGTGTAAAATTTCCTGTAGCTGATTGTGCCATACTTTTCTTTTTCCTTGATCAATAGGTACGTAATCAGAAAGCCGCTTAAAACAAAAAACATCACTACGGCGTATGCTCCCATCAGTCTTTTGTAATAGTCGGTGCTCGTAAGACCAAAGCGATAGCTCCATTCATCTATATGACAAACGATCACAAGGATTGCAGCGAGGGCTCTAATTCCGTTAAGGCCAGGAAAGTAAACAGCAGATTTTGGGGTCACACGATATAAGCTTTATGGATTTAGAGAACATGGTATTGGCAGATAGCCATGAACATATTCGTCAGATCTTCTTAGGAATAGTCATACTGAATCTAACATTACACTTTCAAAACACCATTCAGTACCTGGCAGATTATTTCAATTAAGATTGGATTGTTTCGGCCTCCCATTAATTCCAGCTGCGTGCCGGTGTTCTGACCCAGTTTTAAGGTAAGACAAAGAAAATATTGTAAAGTGGAAAATGCAAATTTTCCAGGCAAAATCACCTGTAATGGGAAGGTATTAAGTTTTCCGCGACGAACGAGGATCTCAGGGAGGTGAACCTTGTGGTTTCTCAAAAAAGGATCGTATTAATGTTGAAGCCCCAGAGATGCTTCGAACTTCGGCATGACAGGACGAAGGAGGATCTCATGGTGCCTAAACTCCATGCGAGTGACTGAAATGGTCATCCAGTGGTACGAAATCGCAAAAAGCGCAGCGTTCGCTTTATGCGTTTGAATATCCTTGATACTCGCGATGTCTGTACTGGCTTTGCTTTTCCTTTGTTAGAGTTATATAGGCAAACCAGCCGGGAAAGTTCGATGTACTTGTTATTAAGTAATGTATTTCTGTAATCCTCGAACAGGGGTACCAGTTCTTTCCTGTTATCGAATGTATATCGGTGTTGATATCTCGCTAAGACTTCTGTTCTTTCGACGTTATAGCCACTAAAATGATAAAAGACCAACGGGTGAGAATCATTAACTATGTACTGACGATCCTTTTTCGATATCCTGCGCTCGTGAAGGTTCCAATAGGCAACATTGAATCCTGAGTGTTCAATCAGATGTACACCTTTAAAATATAAAGGCACATAATTTAACCAGATCTGATCTACAAATAAGCCTTTGGCAACATCGACAAAGCAAAGAGTCCTCATCCTTTCCTTCCACCACGAAAGGAACCTGGAAGCCTCACTATTTTTACTAATTGCGAAAAAACCGCCATTATAAAGACCTGAGTTTAGAAAGTGTCGTTCGTTTTGCTTAATTCCATCTGCAGGAAGTGGAGTGAAGAAATGTGGACTGATAATAATATTGTACCTGGAAAGTAGGTAATCTAATTCGTTCATGTTATGATAAATAAACACATCGCTATCCAGGTATATCAGAACACCGACGTTCTTAAAATGATCAAGTAAGAATTCGGCACAAAAGGGCTTTAAAGAATTGCTTAATTCAAAAATGGAATACCTGTTTACCATCTCTTCGAAAAAAGGTATGCCGATTGTTTCAATCTCGATAATTTCTATTGGTCCGAAAAATGACTTGTCGACTTTATCATGAAGCTTATCCAGTAATGCGATACAAAACTTATCTCCAGGGTGATGCGCTAAAAATGAGTCTCCAACGGTTTTGGCCTGTGCAAGGAAATTCGCTGTAGCGATGGTAAATGCCACTTTCATGAAGACAATGATAATGAATAAACACTTCGCTTGCAAAACCTCTAACAGGACTCGCAATCTACGCCCTCTGTGACATACCTCTATGGTTAGAAAAAATGCTAAAAGACACTTCGACGTTTGATCACCATTCTAAACCACAGGGACAGGAGGTGATTTCACAGAGGGTCAGGGAGGGTGCATTAAGACGGAAACTTCTCGAATTCGCATATACGAACATTATGTCTGAGATTTGCCAACTTATTTATGTCAGTTTCTAGAAATACAATCATTAACTGGGGTCTCTTTATCGCATTGTCATTCATATGGGGCAGTTCGTTCATACTAATGAAAGAAGGTTTAAAAGCCTTGACGGCTTACCAGGTTGCGGCGCTAAGAATTGGTAGCGGAGGACTTGTTTTGTTACCAGCCGCCGTCAGGCATTTAAAAGCCGTTCCCTCAAAGAAATTCGGTTACATCATCTTGTCGGGCTTGCTCGGTAGTTTTGTTCCGGCCTTTCTCTATTGCATTGCCGAAACTAACATCGATAGTTCACTGGCTGCATTCTTAAACGCTTTAACTCCGATTTCCACCATCATTATCGGTGTTTTGTTTTTTAAGAGCAAGCTTCCACTACAAAAGGTGTTCGGAGTGCTTCTTGGACTTTCAGGAATGGCATTATTATTATTAGGCAATAGAAGCGTTAATCTTGAAAACTTATCATTTTCATCATTAGTGCTTATTGCAACCGTCTGCTATTCGCTGAACGCGAATATTGTGAACCGATTTTTGGCGGACGTAGGATCAACAAAAATTGCGGCGGTATCATTTAGTGTTCTGTTGATCCCGTGCCTAATTATTCTTTTTGTGACCGGTTTCTTTCAATTGTCATTTTCACAAGCCAATACGATTCGGGCAACAGGTGCGGGAATTTTATTAGGTGTAGGAGGTACGGCAATCGCTTCGATCATATTCTTTCAGTTGCTCAAGCGGGCAGGGATCATTTTTTCTTCGCTCGTTACTTACGGAATTCCTTTTGTCGCATTGATGTGGGGAATCATCGCAGGAGAAAATATAACGCTGACGCAAATAGGTGGACTGGTAATTATTTTGATTGCTGTTTATATCGCGAATAAAAGCTGAACGCGGAAACGCTTAACTGGGAAAAGGTAAAAAGTTTGCGCTAAGCGTTACCCGCTTCGTGTTGAGCATTTGCCCCTCAAACGTTTGGCATTAACCGTTAGACGTTAGGCGTTAAGCGTTCGGCATTAAGCGTCAAACGGTCATTATCTCTTTCTCTTTTGAAGCTAGATGTTTATCGACCAGGGAAATAAATTTGTCGGTGGTTTCCTGAACTTGCTTTTCAGCATCCTTGCATACGTCCTCACTGAGGCCGTTCTTTTGCAACTTCTTTATATGTTCCATCGAATCGCGGCGAATGCTTCGGATGGCCACTTTAGAATGTTCTCCCTCAACCTGTGCTCTTTTAACCAGTTCTTTTCTTCTCTCTTCTGTCAAAGGCGGCATGAACAATCGTATCATATTGCCGTCATTTTGTGGCGTGATGCCAATGTTAGCTGCAATAATAGATCTCTCGATGGGCTGAAGCATGTTTTTCTCCCACGGTTGGATAGTCAGAGTTCGTGCATCCGCCACCGAGATATTACCTACCTGGCTGATAGGCGTGGGGGTTCCGTAATAATCTACCACGAGTCCGTCTACGATATTTGGATGGGCTTTGCCTGCACGCACTTTCACCAGCTCAACTTCCAGGTGACTAATTGCCTTATCCATGGATTCTTCAGCGTGATCAATGATCGAGTTTAAATCGTCTGCCATAACTAGGGATTAATTGCGATGTAAACCTACATCAAATCAAAAATTGAGCAAAAATCACTTTTGAATACTGGTAATACTACAGTAAAAAAGGTTAATTTTTTTGTTCCAGCACGGTGTCCTTTGTCAAAGGAACAATGTTCGCGGCCTTTATCTCAGTATTGTCAGCATCAATAGATTTTGCCACGAAAAGGCGTGGACGAGGACGTGTAAAGTACAAGGCTCCGATCACGGCAAAGAAAATACCGATTATACTAAATATGATCCAGGTTGATCCGACATCGCGAAGAAAATAGGCAACTAACACAAACAATAGGTTGGTACCAACCAATGTCATTGTGATAGCTTTATGTGAAAGACCTTTATCAAGTAACAAGTGGTGAATGTGATTTCTGTCGGGACTAAACGGAGAACGCTGATGTATGATCCGGATTCCGAAGACCCGCAACGTATCTAATAACGGAATCATCAGGATCGCGAATCCGATAGCAGGCGCAGCGTTGATCGGAAAATTGATAGCAGGCATCTGCGCTACATTAATGAACTTAATTATAAGAATCGCATGTATAAGCCCGATGAGCAGGGATCCCGTATCGCCCATGAAAATTTTAGCTGGCTGAAAATTAAATATGAGAAAGGCGGCAAGACTTCCCGCCAAAGAAAACGCGAGTATAGAATATGCAGGAAGATTTACCTGTAAGAAATAAAAGCCAAGTAACGTTGAAGCCATAAAGCCAAGGCTACCGGCCAATCCATCAATACCATCAATCAGGTTAAAAGAGTTGATGATCACAATCACTGTAAAGTAAGTCAGTAGTAAACTAAACATTTCCGGCAGAGGCCCTTCAATGCCGAGAAAGCCGTGCATGCTCTTTATCTGGACACCTCCCTTATAGATGATCAGGAATGCGGCAAGAACCTGCCCGATAAACTTTTTTATCGGAGAGATCACAAGAATATCATCCTTAAGTCCAAGAAAAAATATTACGAATGCTGCCGCGAAGAAATATTGAAATTCGGCCACTGCATCAAATTGGATTGAGATAAGGCTCGCCAAAATAAAGCCTGCGTATATGCCTAATCCACCCAATGAAGGAATCGGAGTTTGATGAATTTTTCTTTCATCTGGGATATCGAACAGTTTTTTTCTTTCCGCCACGGTGATTATCACAGGAATGGCTAGAAAAGTGATCGTGAATGAAATTGCGATCGATAGCAATACATCGAACATTAGCCTTGGTTTTGGTTTAAAAAACTTTTGCTACTAGTAACCAAAGTAAATTAGGCCGGCCTGCAAATTAAGGCATGTTTATCGAAATACAACCTTTTATACGGTGGTTTTCTTGCAAGGGAAGGGGTGGTCTGACAGAAAATCTGAAGAAAAGTTTAACCAACCAATCCCTTCAATTAGATTTCCTGTAGTTTTACGCCCATATTTTCAAATTATTTTTTATACTGTTATGAGTGAATTAAATGAAATAGCTACGCAGATAAGAAGGGACATCGTTCGCATGGTTCATGGTTGTGCAAGTGGACACCCCGGCGGATCTCTCGGTTGTACAGAATATTTCACAGCATTGTACTTTAAGATAATGAAACATGATCCGGTTTTCAATATGGATGGAAAGAACGAGGATTTGTTTTTTCTTTCCAATGGTCATATTTCACCCGTTTTTTACTCAACACTAGCAAGAGCCGGATATTTTGATAAGAAGGAATTATCGACTTTCAGAAAGATTGACTCCCGTCTTCAGGGTCATCCTACGACACATGAACATCTCCCTGGAATACGGGTGGCTTCAGGTTCGCTGGGACAGGGTATGAGTGTTGCCATTGGCGCGGCCCTTACCAAGAAATTGAATGGTGATCCGGGTATTGTTTACTCGTTGCATGGCGACGGCGAACTAGATGAAGGACAGAACTGGGAAGCCGCGATGTTTGCTGCTCATAAAAAAGTGGATAATCTTATCTCAACTGTTGATTGGAATGGTCAGCAAATCGACGGACCAACCATAAAAGTAATGGACCTGGGAGACCTCCACGCAAAATTCCTGGCCTTTGGATGGGAAGTCATCATCCTGGAAAAAGGAAATGATATGGATGAAGTTGTGGCTACGTTAAACAAGGCGAAAACATTTATCGGCAAAGGAAAACCGATCATGATCTTAATGAAGACTGTCATGGGCAAAGGCGTTGACTTCATGGAAGGCAGTCATGAATGGCATGGCATCGCCCCGAATGATGAACAACTTGCAAAAGCGTTAAACCAGCTACCTGTAACACTGGGGGACTACTAACACAACGAAATGGCCACGAATTGCAGTGTGTTCACAAAGATGATTTCCATACACAACTTAAGATATCTTGCTGCTGACTGCGCAAATTAATCCGTGCTAATCCGTGTAATGCGTGGCAGTAATTTCTCTTACGAAATCTTCTTGTACGGAATTAGACCTCTGTGTCCCTCTGTCAAGCTCTCGGTGGTACTCGGTGATTAAAATAACTCGCCCCTCGTACGGTCAGGTTAACCACAGAGGGGATGCACAGACGGAAGGCAGCATACTTTACGAATTGCCACGAAACTAATTAGTGGTAATTCGTACCATATCTTATAAATTGTATCAGAGACAGAAACAAAAATTAACTTTTTAACTCGATCGGTTGCATTGCTGCTTTACGTGAAGGGACCCATGATGCGAACCACGCGACGACAAGTACTGTTATAGCTACTAATAAAAAATCCGATGAGACCATATTTACAGGATATGAATCTATTAAAAATGTCCCTCCCTGGATAGAGATCAGGTTGAACTTTTTCTGGGCCCATCCGATAAGAAGCGCAAGGATCATTCCTCCCACAGTTCCTAAAGATGCAAGTAACAATCCCTCAGCGATAAATATCTTTTTAATTAAGTTGTTGTTCGCTCCCATGGCCTTCAATACCTGGATATCTTTTTGCTTTTCGAATATCAGCATTGTCAGCGCACCGATCATAGTAAAGGACGCTACTATAAGCATCAAGGTGAGAATCCCATAAATACCCCATTTTTCCAGGGTCATTACACTATACAAACCTTTATTCTGCTCGTAGCGGGTTTCGATGACATAGGCCGATCCAAAAACCTTTGCTACTTTCTCTTTTATATTATCTGCCTGGTCGGGATCCACTAAACCGATTTCAAGGCTACTATATTCGTTTTCCTTCATCCCAAGCATTCTTTTCATAAAATCTACATTCGTCAGGGCGTACTTATTGTCGATATCCTGTTGAATAAAAAAAGTGCCTGTAGGGGCTATGTTTTCAGCAGAAAAAGCCTGGTAAGGATCTACTACATTGACGTTTACTCCCGGCTTGAATAAATAGGCTGTGAGGGGATATACAGCGCGGTCCGACTGAACTCCTATGGCATTTTCAATTCCACTACCCAATACGATTCCTGGTTGGTCTGCCGTTCCCAGGTCAAATTTCCCACGGATGATTTTTGAAGCCACTGCCGTTACATCCTTATACTGATCATCCACCCCTTTCAAATAAACGATCGTTTGCACATCACCGTTCTGTAAAAGGGTTTTTTCCTCAACTACAAGCGAGTAATTCTTCACTCCATTTATCGCTGATGAATTTCTTAATTGCTCCGGAGTTATTGTCAACACCTTTCCCTGTGCCGGCGAAACTTTCAGATCAGCGTAAAAACTGGAGTAAAGGGATTTAACCAATCCTTCAAAACCGTTGAAGACACTCAGCACTATAATAAACGAGGCCGTAATAAACACAATTGCCACCATGCTTACCCATGCGATGATGTTAATAGCATTAGTAGATTTCTTTGCGTTGAAATATCTCCAGGCGAATTGTAAATACAAGTTTAAAGTTTAAGGTTTCACACTTCCAGAGTTCTGGAGTTCCAGAGTTCTAAAGTTTTAGAGTTTCAGGGTTCAGAGTTTTTGAATTCCAGAGTTCTAGAGTTCCAGAGTTCCACAGTTCGAGTTCAACAGTACATTTTCAAGTTACTTCACAACTACCCAACCACAAAGCACAAACTTCGAAACTTTGTACTCTGCAACTTTGGAACTCCAGAGCTCTGGAACTTTTGGAACTCCAGAACTTCGAAACCCTAAACTTCGGGATCCCCCGGCTTTTCCTCCTGTATCTTTTTTAACAGGTTCTCGATTTTGAATGCATGTTCTAAGGTGTCGTCAATATAAAATTGTAGTTCGGGCATGCGTCGGAGTTGCTTGCCTACTCTGGCCGCGAGTTCTTTTTTTATTTCCCATTTGCGATCTTCTATTTTCTTAAGCATCCCTTTTGGATCTTTTACCTGAAACAGGCTAAGGTAAACTCTCACTTCGAGGAGATCAGGTGTGATCTTCACGGAAGAAATTGAGATCATTCCACCATCTATTATGTTTAATCCAAGTCGTTGAAAAATTGTACTTAACTCTTCTAACAATAATCCGCTGATTTGCTTTTGCCTTTTTCCTTCTTGCATCATGGTACAGTTAAGGAAACAAATTTAAGTCAATTGTCTGAGTCGGGAGTGCACAGCCAGGAGTCGCAAGTCAGTAGTAAGAAAGGCACGGCATCGCCATCTTTTTTCTAACGAACTTTTAACAACGAAAAAATGACTCCCGACTCCTGGCTCCAGGCTCCCGACTCAAATATTGTTCTTTTTCGTGTAGGTTTGCCCCTTCGTTAGATTTTAAACCATGAAGAGATTTGCCAGAATAGTGTCGTACCTGAAAGATTATAAAGGAAAACTGGTGCTGTATATACTATGTACATTACTTGCAACGCTATTTTCTCTATTCGCACTTGGATTTCTTAGTCCTTTCATGGAAGTAATATTTAAGGATGGCACATCCAAAGGAGCAGCACCGATTGAGAGCAATTCGGTTACTTCTGTGCTTAAAACGTATCTAAATGACCAGGTACACTCTTATGGGAAAGTGTATGTCCTTGGGCTGATATGCGTTCTTATTGTCATCTCCACATTGTTAAAAAACCTATTCTTGTACATTTCTTACTATATATCCTCGCCCATACGAAGCGCTATCATTACGAGAATGCGCGCGGAACTGTACAATAAAATTCTTTCACTTCCTATTGGCTATTTCACCGAGCAGCGAAAAGGCGATATCATCAGCCGAATGACCAATGACGTAACGGAAGTTGAGGTTTCAATTGTTAGCACTCTTGAGGGATTGATAAAAGATCCTTTAACCGTTGTTGGTTACCTGCTTTTCCTGGTGTATTTGAGTCCAACCCTCTCGGTGTTTCTTCTTGTTTTGTTACCCCTGACCGGTGTAATCATTGGCCGGATTAGTCGTAACCTAAAGAAACAATCTCAATCTGCTGCCATGCTACTCGGAGATAGTCTTTCAATACTAGATGAAACCTTAGCGGGATTGCGCGTAATCAAAGCATTTATTGCAGAAAAAATTCTTAGGCAAAAATTTGTTTCGATCAACGAGGACCTTTTCCATGTTCGCAGGAAAATGCATGCTCGCCGTGACCTTGCTTCCCCTTTAACCGAATTGCTAGGCGTGATTGTGCTAAGCATCATACTTTATTTCGGAGGCCGCCTGGCGCTGGCTCAGAACGGTGGATTAGCCGCCGGAGATCTCATCACTTATATCGCTGTGTTTGCAATGATCATTAATCCGGCAAAGAATCTTTCAACCGCATTTTTTAATATTCAACGTGGTTCTGCAGCTATTCAAAGAATTGAAGACATTTTGCAGGCGCCGGTTACAATTGAAGACGCGGCGAAAGGTAAAGACCTTCTATCCTTCGAAAACAGCATCGAATTCAAAAATGTCTCTTTCGCATACGACGGCATCACTGTTCTTGATAATATCAATCTTAGTATTGAGAAAGGAAAGATGGTTGCCCTGGTGGGCTCCTCGGGCGCTGGCAAATCTACACTTGCTGACCTTGTTCCGCGGTTTCATGACATCACAGGCGGAGAACTTTTGATTGATGGTATTAATATTAAGGAGTATTCTTTGAAGTCAGTTAGAGAACAGATGGGTATCGTAACTCAGGAACCTATTTTATTTAATGATACGATCGCGAACAATATCGCGCTGGGAAGCCCTGCTGCCAATATAGCAGAAATTGAACATGCAGCAATTGTTGCAAATGCACACCAATTCATCATGCAAAAGGATGAAAATTATCAAACGAATATTGGTGACCGTGGTAATAAACTAAGCGGTGGCGAAAAGCAAAGACTTACAATCGCAAGAGCGGTTTTAAAAAATCCGCCCATTCTAATTCTCGACGAAGCGACTTCCTCATTAGATACCGAGAGTGAACGACTGGTTCAGGATGCAATCAATAAGATGATGCAGAACCGCACGAGCATCGTGATCGCGCATCGCCTAAGTACCGTTCGTCATGCCGACGAGATTATCGTTTTACAGAAAGGAAAAATAGTAGAAAGAGGCACACATGACGAATTAATCCAAAAAGAAGGTTTCTACAAGCGTCTGGTAAATATGCAGGAGGTTAAATGAGCGATGAGGATATCAAGGCAATGAGCCGATATGAGGTCAATGAGCCGATTAGCCGATTAAGCCGCTGGATGAGGCAATAAGCCGATGCCGTAAAATGGCTGATTGGCTTATCATCACATCATTCACACTGGCTTATTATTTATTCATCATTTGTTTCGCCTCGATACTGAGTGTGGCATGAGGAACAGCACGCAGACGGGCCTTATCGATCAACTTACCGGTAACCCGGCAAATACCATAGGTCTTGTTTTCAATTCGCATCATCGCTTTCTCCAGGTGATCGATATAATTGATCTGACGGCTGGCCATCTGTGCCAATTGTTCTCTTTCCATACTCATGCTACCATCTTCCATGGTCATATAGCGATTCTCCGTTTCATCACCTCCCATCTCATCTTTCCTCGTTATCAAACCTTGTAAATATGTGAGCTCTTTCTTGGCCTGGTCTAATTTCTTTTGGATCAGTTCCCTAAACTCTTGTAGTTCTACGTCGCTATACCTCATAGTTGGTCCCATTTGTATTTGGTCTGGTTGATCTAATACTGATTTCGTGAATTCTGGCTCATACTTCCGAACGGTTTTAGTTCTTAGTTCGGGAATCACCACCTTCACTGGTTTGGCAGGTGGCGCTGGTTTTTTCGGCTGTGGCAACGTTACTAAATTTGGCTTCTTCGTCTCAACCGGTCTTATCTCTGCCTTTTTTTCGTCTTTTGCCACTACCACCGGGTGTTTTACTTCCGGTTTCTTTATGTCTTGTTTCTTCAATTCGGGTTTTTTGTGTGAAACGGGTGGGTGGTTATGCTTCGCAGGAACTGATTTCCTTGCAACAGGTTTCGCTGACTTAGCAACTGGTTTGGCCGCCTTTTTGGCAACTGGTTTCTTTGCAACAGGCTTTGCAGATTTTTTAGGGGCGGATTTAGCAAGCTTTGAGGCAGGACGGGCAGCTTTGGCAGGCGCCTTTTTTACTGGTGCCGCTTTTTTATGGGAGCTTGCTTTTTTTACTGGCTTTGCCGTTTTCTTGTTGGAGGCCATACTGTTAAGTTTTTTTTGAAACAAAAACTTTTAAGGGAATATCGTTCACTTCTATTTCGGTGCCGTTTGCCAATGCAGGGACTAATTCCAATTCGTCTGCCAAAATTTCGGCGCAAATATAGCTATTAAATCGAGCTATTGAATTTTTTAATTCATCGTTTTCCGTCACCTGCACCATTATGCGGTCAGTGAGCTCATATCCATTGTCTTTACGGATTTTCTGGATTCTGTTGACCAGCTCCCGTGCGTTTCCCTCACTCACTAATTCGGGGCTAATGGTGACATCTAGTGCAACCGTCAGTGTGTCCTTATTTGCCACCATCCACCCGGGGATATCATCGCTGCTTATCTCTACTTCATTCAGCTGCAAGGCGATAGGCTCATTGTCCACAAGGATCGAATAAGATTTTCGCTTTTCAAATAAAGCTATGTCCTCTTGCGAAAAATTTGAAAGCGCCGTGCTTACCGCCTTCATTTTGGCCCCCAGCCTTTTACCCAATGCGACGAAATTCGGTTTGATCTTCTTTTTTATGAATCCGTTTGTATTGTCCAGGTATTCAATCTCTTTAATATTCACTTCGCTTTTGATCAGATCTTCGATCTTCCCGATTTGCTCCTTCATATTCTCGTTCAATATGGGGATCAACACCTTCTGCAATGGCTGACGCACTTTAATATTGATCTTTTTTCGAAGCGACAAAACCAGCGAAGATATATCCTGAGCTAATTGCATTCTCTGTTCCAATGCTTCATCAATAACATGATATTCGACTTTGGGGAATAAAAGGTGATGGACCGACTCTTCCTGGTGACGACCTGTCACAGTATTCAGTGTGCGGTATAAAAGATCACTAAAGAACGGCGAGATAGGTGCCATTAGCGCCGATATAGTCTCGAGACATTCGTATAAAGTCTGAAAAGCGCATATTTTATCATGTTCATATTCTCCTTTCCAAAATCGGCGGCGGGATAAACGCACATACCAGTTGCTTAAAGATTCGTCTACAAAATCTTCGATAGCCCGTCCAGCATGCGTCGGTTCGTAGTCATCCATATATACCTGGACCTTCTTCATTAAGGAGTTCAGCGATGAAAGAATCCACCGGTCGATCTCGGATCGTTGGTCCAATGGAATATACGCTTCTCTGAAGGCGAAACCGTCCACATTTGCATACAGGGCGAAGAACTGGTAAGTATTATATAGTGTTCCAAAAAACTTGCGCTGCACTTCGCGTATGCCGTCGAGATCGAACTTCAAGCTGTCCCAGGCCGACGCATTTGTAATCAAATACCAGCGTGTTGCGTCGGCTCCAAACTGATCGATGGTTCTGAAGGGATCAACTACATTTCCAACACGCTTGCTCATTTTATTTCCATTCTTGTCAAGCACCAGGCCGTTTGATACGCAGGTTTTGTAAGCAACCGAATCAAACAGTAAACTCGAAATTGCATGTAGAGTATAAAACCACCCCCTGGTTTGGTCAACTCCTTCACAAATAAAGTCTGCGGGGTAGTTTTGATCAAAGGGTGCGTTGAAGGGATGCGGATCGCCTGCTTTCAGCTTAGCATGATCGAGTCCCCACTGAGCATAAGGCATCGCGCCGCTATCGAACCATACATCGATAAGATCTGGCACTCGGTGCATGGGTTTACCTGATTCGCTTACCAATACGATCTCATCTATGTAAGGCTTATGAAGATCCAGGACCTGGTCGTGCAGGTAGTTTTTATTAGCCTGGCCGCCGAGAATCTCTGTCGCTTTTTTGATTTCTTCAGTTAGTTCGCTAATTGATCCAACACATTTTACTTCTTCTCCGTCGGCTGTCTTCCAGATCGGCAATGGCGTTCCCCAGTAACGGCTGCGACTCAAATTCCAATCCACCATATTTTCAAGCCAATTGCCAAACCTGCCTTCACCGGTTGACCTGGGCTTCCAGTTGATGGTGTTATTTAAATTTACCATCCGGTCCTTCGCAGCGGTAGTCTTTATAAACCAGGCATCCAGAGGATAATATAGAACCGGTTTATCTGTGCGCCAGCAATGCGGATAGCTATGTTCGTACTTTTCTATCTTAAAAGCCCGGTTTTCTTTTTTGAGTTTCACGCAGATGTCTACGTTCACATCTACATAATCCTTTTCGTCCTTATAGTTTTTTACGAACCGGTTACTAAATTCACCAAGGCCTACTACCATTTTCCCTTCACGACCAACCAGTACCAGGATACCGATGCCATACTTCTTTCCAATCCGAGAGTCATCAGCGCCAAAAGGCG
>Ga0126304_10000066_pt1 | contig 28451 bp, 24 predicted proteins | sample Plot25_FD_92538 | JGI IMG/M metagenome (GOLD analysis project Ga0126304, IMG submission 92538) | Serpentine soil microbial communities from UC McLaughlin Reserve, CA, USA - Plot25 | ecosystem: Environmental > Terrestrial > Soil > Grasslands | place: USA: UC McLaughlin Reserve, Lake County... | reverse complement strand
GACGTATAGAATTAGAAGGAAAACCAGCCCGACGAACTTCCAGTAAGTGCCGGTTGAAAGGTGTTTGTCTTTGTACTGTGGTATCCTAACAGCCGACTCATTGATTATACCTCCGTAATAAAGCGTGTCAGTCTTAACCTGGTGAAATCTTGTCCCATTTTCATATGAGTAAATGGTATTTGTTGTGACTAATTCGTTTCTTGTACCGGTGAGCTTCGTTATCTTAATATTCCTTTCGGAAGCGAGCGGTTGTTTTTTCATCCATTCCTCCACACGGGTATCTTCTAAAAAAGTATTGAAGATCGGTCGGTAGGTAGCGATTCCAAGCAGCATTCCTGTGAGCATAATCCATTTCCTTCCGATTTTATCACTTAGCCATCCGAAGAAAACAAAAAAAGGAGTCGCAAATGCGATAGCCCATAGTAATATGGTACGACTTTGCTCAAAATCTAGCATCGCCTTTGTTTCTAAAAAGTTCTGGGCATAGAACTGCCCGGTGTACCAAATTACTCCCTGACCCATAACGGCACCGAACAATGCCAGCAAGACCATCTTGAAGTTGCCTTTATGCCGGAAGCTTTCTTTCAACGGGTTTACTGAAGTCTTGCCTTCTGTCTTAAGTTTTGAAAACATCGGCGATTCTTTCATCTTCAACCGGATGTATACTGAAACGCCTACAAGAAATATCGATATCCAGAAAGGGTATCGCCAGCCGCCCCATTCTGCATTGAAAGCTTCATCGGTCATATTCAGTTTTACGACCATGATGACGCCGAGAGCCACGAATAAGCCGAGGGTCGCAGTTGTTTGTATCCACGACGTATAATAACCTCGTTTGTGTGCCGGTGCATGTTCTGCAACGTAGGTAGCGGCGCCGCCGTACTCTCCGCCTAAAGCCAGACCCTGCACGAGTCTTAACAGCAGCACAAGTAAGGGTGCTGCAATTCCAATTACTTTATAGCTCGGAACAAGGCCAATCAGGAAGGTTGATCCACCCATTAATACAAGCGTGAGCAGGAAGGTATATTTCCTTCCGATCAGATCTCCGAGTCTTCCAAATACCAAAGCGCCAAATGGCCGGACAATAAAACCTGCGGCAAAAATTGCAAGTGTACTAAGCAGGGCAGCTGTGGCATTCCCTTCAGGAAAAAATTGAATTGAAATTGTTTTGGCAAGCATTCCGAAAATGTAAAAGTCATACCATTCGATCATAGTTCCTACAGAAGAGGCAGCTATTACTTTGCCAATGCCTTTTACAGAGCTGTTATCCATTCAAAATGATTTAGAGAAAACTTTAGGTTCGAAAAGTTTGCCACGGATTATCACTGAAAAAATCCGTGTTGATTGGTGTAATCCGTGGCAAACATATACAAGCAATATCAGTTTTTTTAAGAAAATAATTTCATCGATGTTATTTTTCTAATTTTGAGCGCACGAAATAATTGCTATGTCATATCCATTTCAGATCAGGTCATTGGAACAGTATGTATCAACTTACAAAAAGAGTGTAGAGAATCCCGAGCAATTCTGGGGAGAGGTTGCGGAAGATTTTTACTGGAGGAAAAAATGGAGCAAGGTTCTCGAATGGAATTTTAAGGAGCCGAAGATCCAGTGGTTTATTGAAGGAAAATTGAACATCACTGAAAACTGTATAGATCGGCATCTTGAAAAAAACGCAAACACTCCGGCCATCATTTGGGAATCTAATGATCCCGAGGAACATCACCGTATTCTCACGTATCGGGAATTATACAATAAGGTTTGCCAGTTTGCACATGTTCTAAAAAATAACGGGATCCAAAAAGGAGACAGAGTTTGCATCTATATGGGTATGGTACCTGAGCTGGCGATTGCAGTACTTGCCTGTGCAAGAATTGGCGCAATTCACTCAGTAGTATTCGGTGGCTTCAGTGCGCAGAGTATCGCGGACCGATTGCAGGATGCAAAAGCTGAATACGTAATTACCTGCGACGGCGCATTCAGGGGTAATAAGGAAATACCTCTTAAAAATGTAATCGATGATGCATTGGTTCAATGCCGGTTCGTGAAGAGAGTGATCGTACTAACGCGGACGCGTACGCCGGTAAGTATGATCAAAGGACGGGACGTTTGGTGGGAGGATGAAATAAAAAAAGTCGAGACCCAGGGCAACAGTGATTTCGAAGCTGTAGAAATGGATGCAGAAGACATGCTGTTCATTTTGTACACTTCCGGTTCAACCGGCAAACCAAAAGGAGTGGTGCATACATGTGCAGGATATATGGTATATACAACCTACACTTTCGCAAATGTATTTCAATACGAGCCAGGCGATATTCATTTTTGTACTGCGGATATAGGCTGGGTCACAGGTCATAGTTATATTTTATATGGACCTTTGTGTGCAGGCGCTACCACAATGATATTTGAAGGTATTCCAACATGGCCCGATGCAGGAAGATTTTGGGACATTGTCGATAAGTATAAGGTCAATGTCCTCTATACCGCGCCTACGGCCATCCGTTCGCTGATGGGATTTGGTTTGGATCCTGTAAAGAAACATGATCTCTCTTCGTTAAAAGTACTGGGAACAGTTGGAGAGCCGATCAATGAAGAAGCATGGCACTGGTATCATGAGAATATTGGAAAGAACAAATGCCCGGTAGTAGATACCTGGTGGCAGACTGAAACCGCCGGTGTTCTTATTTCTAATCTTGCAGGTGTTACTCCGGCTAAACCAACATATGCCACATTACCAATGCCAGGAATCCAGCCGGTCCTTGTAGATGAAAATGGAAAGGCTGTTCCCGGTACTGACGCCGCCTCAGATGGAGTATATTCAGCGGAGGGTGATGGAAAAGTCGTCGAGGGCGCCGGTAATCTTTGTAACAAGTTTCCCTGGCCAGGCATGTTACGAACCACGTATGGAGATCATGAGCGATGCAGGCTGAATTATTTTTCCGCATATGAAAATCTCTATTTTACGGGCGATGGTTGTTTGCGCGATAAAAACGGTAATTACAGAATAACAGGACGGGTAGACGACGTGCTGAATGTCAGTGGTCACCGTATTGGTACCGCTGAAGTCGAAAACGCGATCAATATGCATACAGGAGTTGTTGAAAGTGCGGTGGTTGGTTATCCGCATGATATAAAGGGCCAGGGCATTTATGCATTTGTGATATTCCCTGAACTTCACAGTGAGCAAAGTCTAACGAGGCAGGATATTGCCCTCACGGTTTCACGCATTATTGGTCCGATCGCGAAACCAGATAAGATTCAGTTTGTGAGCGGCCTTCCAAAAACGAGAAGCGGAAAAATTATGAGAAGGATACTAAGAAAAATTGCGGAGGGTGAAACCGAAAACCTGGGAGATACAACAACTCTTCTTGATCCGGCTGTTGTGGAGGAGATCAAGAACGGTAAATTATAATAAGGTAAGCTTTACTTTCTGATAATCACTTTTGTCCCAATCGGCACATAAGTGAAAATTTCGTCGAGGTCTTCATTACGAAGTGCTATACATCCCTGGGTCCAGTTGGTGTAGTCATCCACAACAAGATCATCGTTTGGCCAGGTACCATGAATGGCGATCCCGCCCCCGATTTTTGCATTGGCAGGAATTAGACGTTTTGCCTTTCTCTCCTTAAACTTTTCCCAGCTTTCCCTTGTGGGATAGTCGAGGCCCATGATTTTGTGCCACTTGTTATGCGGACGTTTATTGATTATCTTAAAAGTCCCTTCCGGAGTTTTTCGATCGCCTTCCACCATCTTGTCTCCAAGGGATTTATTTCCAAACACAACCGGGTATGTTGCATACCAGCCTTCATCATCAAATACCTGCAACTCATAGTCCGTTTTATCAACCAAAAGATAAACGACACCTTCCGGATTGGAATTGAACAATCTTTTTTTGACAATCCTGCTCTCAATAACTTTAAAACTGAGTGATCCCATTACGGCTAAAATCACTGCGCCGGCAATAATCCTAGATTTCATAAATCGTTGATTGGTTTTTGTAAGACCAAGCAATAGTTAAAAAGGTTTAGTTACGTGGATAACATATCAGGGATAGAGTAAAAGGGAATATCGATTCAAACGCTTTAAAGCGCTAAATATTTTTTCTGGGGAAAAGTTTTAACAGCTCTTAACAGAAAAAATATTGACTAAAATCGTGCAAATATAGAGTTGAAACCGAGTATTCCAAAATCCGGAAATGTGCACCTTGTCAGCTTACGATTGAGCACCAATGGATCGCAATTCGTTGAGTAAGAGAACTCGTCTTTTTTTTGTGATTGTTCCGCAAAATGTTTCTTACAAACGTTCTAAAACTACCCTTTCAGGTAAATTTTGACCGGTAGAAAAGCTGCAGCTTTAAATGATAGATAAGATAACTCCAGAATGCCTAAATTTCTTATATGAAGCGGGCCATTATTCTTGCTTTTCAAATCTGTTTGACGCTTCCTCTCATTGCACAGGAAGACGGAAAAAATAGATTTGAAGGAAAAAAAGCTGCTGACACCTCGAACATAAATGTCATCATATCCAGGGCAAAGGAAATCGGCAAAGTGGACTCATCCGCGGCAGACAAAATTTTTCGCCTTGCAATTAAAAAAGCAATAAAAGATAACGACCACTACAGCGCTGGCAAGGCTTTTTACCAGATGGGTGAAATGTATTACCGATTTAAAAATCACAACAAATCATTCGGTGCTTTTTTCAACGCTAAAGAATATTTTATTAAGGCACGATCCAGGAAAGATATTGCATATACCAATTTTTCATTGGGAAGGCAACAATATTACCGCGGAAACTATAAAATTTCCGCCGGACATCTCACCTACGCGATGCGTGAAGCAAAGCAAATGAAATTGAAGGAACTTGAATCTGATGTGCTTCAGTATTTGGGCATCTTGTATCACGTAATGCCCAACCCAAGATACACGAGTAGTCATCTGTTAAGAAAGGCTTTGGAAATAAAACAGAGTATCAATGATAAGACTGGAGCCTTGCAAATTTTAAAAACCCTGGGAGATGTCTATTATTATGATAAGAAATTCGACAGTGCACTTTATTTCACGGCCGCTTCTATAGAACTGGCGAAAGCGTTTGGTTTGACATATGATGTTAGTCTTGCACAGCTTCAGCAAATCCCTCCTCTTTTGCGGTTGAACAAACAGAACGAAGCGCGTATACAACTTGGTAAGATCCGTGAATCTGCCCTGGACACTTTTGATCTGAATATCAGCATAAGGTATTATATCCAAAGAGGAAACTATCACATTGCCACGCAGGATACCGCAACAGGAGGGCAACACTATGATACTGCGCTTAAGATTGCGCAGGCCGCTGGCTTTCCCGAAATGTATTCGCTGGTTTATAAAAACATGGCAGATGCTTACTATTATGCGAACGATTTTAAGAGAGCATACGAGTATCAGCGTGAATACACGAGAAAGATGGCGGGCCTGTACTCCGCGGATAATTATGCAACTTTTGAAGAGCTCGAATATATTCTCAAGACCAATATCACTGAAGATGAGGTAAAGTATTTAAGCGCGCAGAATGAAATAAAGGAGCTACGTTTAAAAAACGAGCAGTCTTTAAGAGTAACCCTTCTTCTCAGCGCATTGGGATTTTTGATTTCCGCTATTGTCATTTTCCTTCTCTACAAAAAACAAAAAACAAAAAGTTTCATCATTGAAAAGCAGGGTGCCGACCTGCAAACGCTGATGAAAGAAATCCATCACAGGGTGAAAAATAACCTGCAGGTGATTTCCAGTTTACTCGATCTGCAGTCACAGACCATCGGCGACAGCCAGGCAGCAGAAGCAATTAAAGAGAGCCGTAACAGAGTTCAAACCATGGCACTGATCCACCAGGACTTGTATGGCGAAGGGAATATCAAGGAAATTGAAATGACTGATTACATAAACAAATTGGTATTGAGCCTTTTTTCATCCTACAATGTGAAAAAAAATAAGATACAGTTGGAAACGGACATCGAGCCTATCCTCCTCGATATTGATATTGTTATACCTATAGGCTTTGTGTTGAATGAACTCATAAGCAATGCTCTTAAATACGGATTTTCAAATAAGGAATCGGGGATTTTGCATATAAGCCTTCAGGAGAATAACGATGAATTACTTTTAAAAGTAAAAGATGACGGAGAAGGATTTCCATCGGGATTAAATATTTACAACTCACAGTCATTCGGATATAAATTGGTTAAAGCATTTGCGCAAAAATTAAAAGCCAGGCTTGAAGTGTATAATGATAATGGCGCCTGTGTGTTGCTTCATATTAGGAAATATAGAATCAGTTCGCTTGCTTAAATTATTCTATGGACGAAATCCAAATATTGATCGTGGAAGATGAACCTGTGATTGCAGAAAATATAGCCCATTATCTGAACAATCACGATTTTAAAGTCTGTGGAATTGCCTATGACGCAGATGAAGCAAAAATGTTTTTGGAAAATGGTTCACCAGATGCCATTGTACTCGATATTAACCTCGAAAGCGAAATGGACGGCCTTGATATTGCTGCTTATGTGAACAGTCATTACCGGATACCTTTTATTTTACTGACTTCTTATGCAGACAGGGAAACCATTGAAAAAGCAAAAAAAGTAAAACCCTGGGGTTACATAGTAAAACCATTCAATGAGGATACTTTGCTGGCTTCATTAGAAATGGCTATTTCGAATTTTGCTCAAACGCAAAATAGGGATCAGCCAGAACCACGCTTTGATAAAATAAACAAGCACCTTATAAGCCAGGTCAGTGAACGGGAATTTGAAGTGTTGAAACTTATTTATGCCGGCAAGACGAATCAACAAATTGCTGAAGCACTTTTCGTTTCTGTCAATACAGTAAAAAAACATATTAATAGTGCCTACCTGAAATTAGATGTTCTTACAAGGACAACCGCTATTGCAAGGATCAGGGAGCTGATGATTAAATAAGCAGCGGCCTATCGCCCTCAGATTTAATTTTATTTTTTACCACGAATTCCACGAATTTTTTTTCTGATAATTCAACAAGAAGATGCCTTTGCTTCGTTTGCCACGAATTCCAGCGTCTTGGAAGAGATGATTTATGGAGACAACATCCAAATCAGGAAGTCTTGACACGAATTACACGAATTGCCACCAATTAATTCGTGATAATTCGTGTAATTCGTGGCGAAGGAAAACAAAGGCATGTTCTTGTTGTACAGAATTATCACGAATTAATTCGTGGCGATTCGGGTAATAGTGGTAAGATTTCCGGATTTGAAGTTATCCCGATAAATCATCTCCTCCAAGATGCTTGAATTCCCGGCTATACGCCTACTTCTCACCACATTCGGGTATTTTAACAAAACTATCCTAAGGGGTAATAGACTCCGCATCGCTGAACATGAAATTTGAATTGTTAGAATCACATTTTTTTCTCTAAAACTTATCTCATGAAATGTTCAGCTCAATTACTAAGAATTATGTGCATAATGGTCCTATTCGGATCGCTTGTGTATGCGTGTCGGAAGAATCCGACGCCGCCCGCAGATCCAGGTGCTCCGGGTCCTGCTACGCCAGGAATATCGCTTAATGCAGATACTATCTCCAATCATCTCCAATTTTTTAAGGCTACAAAAAAACAGGGCGCTGCTCCAAAAGGCCCGACAGCCAATTCATTGAAGATATCTTTTGAAGACACTCTTTACCTGACGGATAAAATAAAAAGGCCTATAAAATTTTTGCATCAGGCTATAACTGATGTTGCGGGCGTTTATGTGCAGGTTCATGGCGCTGTTGCAGGAGGCAGTGCTGGAACCTTTTATTATGATGTGCCTGAATTGCAGGAGACGGCAGGTAACGATACGGTATCTGTTATCATGATTGGAGTTGATCCTGTCGGTCTTATCGATAACGATGGCGTACCTCCGGCCGGTGCCCCTTCTATTGGTTTTACTATAACCATCACACCTTATGGTAAAAACGGTCAGCCCCTAGCCGAGGCCGACAGACCTGTGAAAATATCGAAGCCCCAGGTCAATCCTGACGGCAACGCAGGATCATGTAGCATTATTACAGCCCCGGGCGATTATTGGGACTGGGAAGTGTCCTACATAGTCGACCCCAGCGGTGCCAAAGATTTTATTTTTTACAATAGCCCTGATAAAATATGGGGGAAGGGGGGGCAGGATATTAAAGGAAGCTGCTGCAAGGGAACGTCAATATATGGATTTTGTCCGGGAGATACGATCCCAAACGCAAGCTTGCATTTTAATACCTTCTTTAATTACACAGAGGAAATTTTCAAATTCATCGGCGGTGGGACATTTGTACGGTTGACCGGCATGTTTTCAGCGAATGCCAAACCAAACGAAAGTAATTTTTGTGTAAGTGGCGACGGCGTTATAAAAGAGGAGCTCCAAAATGTTACGTATAACGGAAATTGGACAATCAATCACCTTACCAGGCCCGTTAATGGTGATTCACTTTCGCTCACTTTACAGGGAACCTCTTCATTTCCTGTGGGTAGTGGTTATGGAAATCCTGGTGGCAGGATACACATACTTGACTGTTATCTTCTTGTATTGATCCAGCCGGACAACGAGGTGCCGGATAGGGATTTGGTTAAATTCTATAACTATCGCGACGTAAACTCTCCGTATTGGTATCCCTTTAACTGACTTTTATTTGGAAGAATTGTAAAGTCGTATGAAGCACTTGGTTGTATAATGTTCTTATACTTCAGAAAAGATTTCTGAGTGATTAACATGCATGGTTTTGCAAATACGCCTTTAAAATTACTATTTCTTCTTGTGAAAAACGCCAGGACGCAAACTCCATTTCTCCAGGAAAGAACCGGTTAACATCATTATTTACACTAATAAATTATTTTATGAACATGAAATTAAATCTGGGTTATATATCCAGGATCGCTTTATGCGTTGCGGCGTTGGTTATGTTTTCTTACACCAGGAAGCATAAAGAAAATGCAGAAATCAAATCACGCAATACTATTGCCGCTATAGATGTTGTCGTAAAAGAGGAATTGGCAAAGCAGAATCTGATAGGAGTTGTGGTAGGCGTAGTGCAAAATGGAAACATAACCCATGTTAAGTCCTACGGCCATACTAACGAAGCCCGGACCACAGCCATGACCACATCAACCGTTTTAAGATGGGCGTCTATATCAAAAACAGTTACTGCGGTTGCTGCATTTAAGGCGATTGAAGACGGCAAAATGGCGCTTACAGATAAGGTAACCAAATATGTTCCTTACTGGCCGACCTCAAGTAATAAAGATGACATTACCATTGCGCAGTTATTAAGTCACAGGGCAGGTATAGTACATTATGGAAACGATGAGGATGGGAATAATATATGTAACTATAACGCGGCTGCCTATACAGCTAATAACAATTTCAATGCAGAGCAGAGTGTAAATGTTTTTAAAAACTGCAATCTTGCGTTTACGCCGGGCACGGATTATTGTTATAGCACTTTTGGCTTTAATCTTTTAGGCGCGGCCATAGAAGGTGCCACCGGTAAACCATACGAAATATATGTTGAGGATAATATTTCAGAGAAAGCAGGAATGGCCAGCATGACAGCATATTCCAATGACCCTGGAGGATATACAAAAGACTGTAACACTTTTATAAAATCAGACCCGGAAGGCGAAGTGGAATGGAAACTCCCTGGCGGGGGATGGGCAAGTAATATTAATGATATGACAGATTTTCTAAAAGGACTTATCAATGGCACTTTTTTAAATAACACAGCCGCTCTATGGCCAACCGTGACGGGCAACGGCGCTTATAGATATGGTATAAGTAAAGAAATGCTAGGCAGTAAGGTGTATGTATCGCATGGAGGGGCTCATGATGATGTACGTACCCACCTTGGTTTTTTTCCTGCAGATAAGACGGGAGTATGTGTAATGATAAATCATGGAGAACCTGCAGATGCTGAAAGATTAGCCAGGCTAATTGAAAATGCACTAGGCTATACATGGAGTGTTACTGACAGGCCAATTGATTACTGCGGCAGTAGTGATGATTGCGGACAAACGATGACTGCGGTTTGGAGAAATACGGGTAATGCCGATGATATTGTATTGCGAAGAGGGTATACTACCGACGAATTTCATGAAGAGTGGGAAATATTAAAGGATGCGGGGTACTACGCAGATAATATTGAAACCTGGATGGATGGTTTAGTAAGAAAATGGGATGGAATCTTTAAAAAGACAACGAAAAATTCCGCGATGTGGAGAGGCTTTACTACTGATGACTGGTATGACAAATGGGTGGAGATGAACAACCAGGGTTATCGGTTAATTGATTTGGAAACCTACCTGGATGGAACCGTGAGAAAGTGGGCAGGAACGTTTCTTGAAAGCACGGAAAGCTATGCCATGTACAGAAATTATTCAACTGACGATTTTGGAGACAAGTACACCGAAATGCAGGCAGAAAATAGAAAACTTATTGATGTCGAAACCTATCTGGATGGAACTGTAAGAAAATGGGCAGGCGTCTGGAAAGGGAATGGTAGCAATTTATTAAACAGGAATTATAATGAAGGAGATTTTATGAATCTCTGTATTGAGAGAGAAAAAGCCGGTTACAAATTATTGGATGTAGAAACGTATATGGATGGTCTTGTTAGAAAATGGGCAGGAGTATGGGAAAAAGCTGACGGAGATGAACACTTTTACCAGGATAAGAAAATGTCCTACATGATTAATCATTACCAAAATGTCCTTAAAGTAAAAGGGTATGAGTTAATGGATATAGAAAAATATTGAAAGCACCATTAAATCCTGTTGAATAATTAAAATGAAATAGCCATAAAAGTTATCCGGAAATTCTATCCAAATCGGTGAGGATAATTTTTATGGCGAATTTCCTGCTATCGAAGCAAGGTTTTGACTCACAAAAAATTAAATAAAAAAGTTATGAAGACAATCACTATACTGTCGGTTCTATTTCTTGCTGCATTTTTTGTATCGGCCCAAAGTAAAGAAATGCCAGGAAAACAGTCAGGTCCCGGAAAGCATCGCTTTGCCATGCAGGTTGATGGAGACATAAGAGAATACTATGTTCATATTCCACGAAGTTATGACAGCAGTAGGAGCATGCCTGTAGTTCTAATGTTGCATGGAAGTGGTGGAGATGGAGAAAAATTTTATAACATCTCCGGTTGGGTGCAACAAGGGGAGGCAGAAAATGTTATTACTGTATTTCCTTCCGCCTGGAAATATGATTGCATTATCGACGAGGGTGTCCAAAAACGCAATGCCGAAAAGTGGACCAGTTACGATCTTAAGCTATGCAATAATGTAAGAAGGAGAGATGATGTAAAATTTCTTAGAAATGTAATTGAGCAGGTTGGTACAAAATACAATATCGATGAAAGGAGAATTTATATGGTTGGCTTTTCCAATGGCGGCGAAATGACTGCCCGCTGTTCCATTGAGCTATCAGACAAATTAGCAGCGGTGGTAGCTTGCGCGGGGTCTATCCCTCCGGATACCCTGCTGGCACCTCGAAGGAGATTACCGGTGCTTTTACAAATGGGCGCAGCAGATCCGAAGTTGATGGCGAAATTGGGCGCAACAGCTCCGTTTCCACTTGATATTCCGCGGCTGTTATCTGCATATCCTGCTGTACAATTTGTAATCAACGCGTATATAAAAAGTTTCGGCTTAAACAGGAACTATACGATTCAAGGTGATCCTGGGGAATATATTATGGCAAAATATTCCGGCGCAAGCGGATCACAGAATATTTTTGATTTTGTAGTAGTTAAAGGATTGGAGCATCAGTATCCCAACGGTAAAAATCATCCTCTGAAAGGGGCCAAAGTTCATTGGGAATGGATGAAAAACTATCATTTGTAACAGCGGAGGAGTTAAGCACAGAAGGCGTGCCTAACGCATTGTGATGCTTTATTTTCTACTTTTACAGATTCCATGCGGCTTTCAAAACGATAGAAGACACGATGATCTATAGAAATCTAATGTACTTGTAAGTCTTACACGTGATTGATTTAAAGTAGCCATTCCTTCCAAAAATATCCGTTGTGCCAAAAGGTATACATCATCGAATTATTTTCTTCATTTTCTGTTCAACCTGGTTTTTCTCTACCGTAGATGCTCAGGTCGGAAGAGGGCAAAATTCGGTTTCTCTCAATACCAAATTGGAACTCCCCCTGGAAATTCGGTCTTATATCGACAGTTTGAACAACGTTTTGCAAACTACGCCTGAAGGTGCACAGAAGATCACTTTGTATGGAAAGATTTGCTGGGCTTATTTGGGCGTACCCGCGTTGGACCTCGCGAAACTATATGCCGATAGTGTGAAGTTGTTGGCCCATAAATTAAACGACTCCAATGGGGTTATCAAGGCCATTTATTATAACGGGATGATGACAAGGCTCAGGGGGGCTATACGGACGCTTTGAATTATCTCAACAAGTATCTTGAATATTCTGAACAACACGGTGACTCAGGCCGGGTCGCGATTGCCTTGTACCAGATTGGAGTAGTCAATTCTCATTTAGGTAACTATGACCAGGCCCTGAAATCGTATTACAGGTCTATTTCCATTGAAGAAAAAGCCGGTAATGATTACAGTGTGGATTGATTTCTTTAACACCAGTGATATTATCTATTGCAAGGCGGAGGGGAGCTATACCACACTGGTGTTGAAAGATAAGCAAAATTGCCTGGTCTCTAAAAACCTCAAAGATTTTGAAAATCTTCTCGCTGAATCAGGCTTTTGCAGAGTTCATCATTCTTACCTCATAAACTTATCCCACGTACAAAAGTATATTAAAGGAGAGGGCGGTTATGTCCTGCTCACTGAAGGGCATCATGTAGATATATCGCGTCGAAAGAAAGATGAATTTCTCTCATTGTTAGATAAATTATAACATTCGTTCAACAAGCTAGAACCCTCAGATTTATAAATGCTACCCTGGCAGATTGACCTTTTCTATATTCTTCTTTCGAGCCGCCGCTCATCTTTTCATCACCGCCAGTTATGAAAGATCCGTTGCCAGTTACAAATTGATTATTTACTGCGCTCCTGTTACAGAATAATTTGGATTGAAAGTTTAGCGCTATCAGCTGAACATCATTCTTAATTATTAAACCTTGTATTATGAAATGGCTACATGAAAATCTCCGCAATTCTGGTCCTCACGTTATCTGTCAAACGATTGAAAACTTTTAAATCAGTTGTCATGAATTGCTCAACCTATGTCTTTAAAGGCCTAACTATTCTACTGTTTTGTGTGGTGGTTATTGGGAGTTGTCGAAAAAAGAATTCGGACCCCGTTCCGCCGGGAAATCCAGGAAATCCCGCAAATGCGACTGTAGATTTTGTCTCCAATCGTCTTCAATTTCTTAAATCCAGCAAAAAACAGGGTATCATTCCGAAAGGCCCGACAGGAAGTTTGCTGAAAATATCATTCAAGGATACTTTATTCCTCTTTGATGAAATAAAGCGCTCAATAAAGTTCCTGCATATGGATACAACAAAAAACGTTTCCGGGGTGTACTTGCAGGTACAGGCCAGTTCCAATGGCGGTACTGCATCGCATTATTATGACATTCCCGAAGTAGCGGATGTCGCAGACAGTGATACTGTTTCGGTTATCCTCATTGGCGTCGACCCTGCCGGGCTTCCGTTACCACAGACTTTTGACGTAAGAATAGTGCCGTACGATAAGAATAAGCAGCCAATTGCTGAAGCGATCAAACCAATTAAGATAGATCGTCCTAAAAAAGAATTACCCGGTAATGCTGGCACATGTGGAATCAGTCTTCCAACAAACGAATTTTGGGCATGGGAACTATCCGTCAGTAGTGGTAGCGGGCAACCTTTTTACAATGATCCTTTTGTTATACACAGCGCCGGTGGACAGGATATTGAAGGCAGCTGCTGTTCAGGAAAGTCCAGCTGGCCGCTTTTCTGTGTAGGTGAAATCAAGCACAACAAGCGTTTACACTTCGGCACTTACTATCAAATCAAGCAGGAAACCTTTACTTTTTATTCTGCTGGAAGCTTTTTTCGGTTAACATTGGAGGATTCGCCGGTACCTGTTCCGAACGAAAGCGATTTCTGTGGGTCGGGCGCAGGGAAGGTTCTACCAGGGGAAAAGCTTACAACCTATGATGGTGATTGGAAGATTATACCTGTGAAACTCCCTGCCAATCCACCAGTTTGGCTGAATAAGGATTCACTCGAGCTCATCTTACTGGGCAAGTCATCAACGGGCACAGGATATGGCAATCCGGGTGGAGTCATCCATCAACTGGATTGCGAACTTGGCTCGCTCGTGTTGGTTCAAATCGATAAGGAGGGGGGTGGCAGGCATCTGGTTAAAGTTTATGGTCGCAGAAAAATTGGCGGTTCCCCCTGGTACAATTTCAATTAACGAAATCCGTCATCCAGGCGGAGCGGTATCATCGCAGCTCGATCAAAACAGGCCTTGTCCAGGAAAGCAAAAATTTATCTTCTTCTCTTCCGCTATTTTACAAAAACTATCCTAATGGGTAATAGTTCTGGCGCTGGTGAATAGGAAATTTGAATGTAAAGATCTCGACCGACATAGATGGATGGTACGAGATGCTTTTAAAAATGAAAACAGGAAATTCACATAGCGACATCTTTTTCAATAAACTTCGAAAAACTGAGTATTCGAGGCTAGACGATCAGCGGCATGTGTATCTTGATTATACGGGGGGAAATATTTTTCCGAAAAGTTTGGTCGATAAGCACTGTAAGTTTTTACAGCAGGGTGTTTATGGAAATCCTCACTCGAACAATCCAACCTCTCAGCTATCAGGTTTCAATCTCAGTAAGGCAAGGCAGAGGGTAATTGAATATTTTAATGCAAAGGATTATTACTGCGTATTTACGGCGAATGCTTCGGCAGCTTTACAGATCGTAGGAGAATGCTATCGGTTTTCAAACGATAGCATTCTCCTACTAACCGCCGATAATCATAATTCAGTCAACGGCATCAGGGAGTATTGTAAGAACAAAGGCGGCACCTTCTCTTACTGCTCGATGAATGAAGGAGAATTGTCAATTAATGAAGAATACTTAAATGCCGAATTACAGCGGTATGCTGATAAGAAAAATAAACTGTTTGCCTATCCGGCGCAATCTAATGCGTCGGGTGTTAAGCATTCTTTGTCATGGATTAAAAAAGCACAAAGTCAAGGTTGGGATGTGTTGCTGGATGTTGCTGCATTTGTACCATCTTCCAAACTCGACCTGAGAGAAGTTTCTCCTGAATTTGTTTGCATGTCCTTCTATAAAATGTTCGGCTATCCTACAGGGATTGGATGCCTGCTTATTAAGAGATCGGCCTTTGGAAAATTGAAAAAACCCTGGTTTGCGGGAGGTACTGTTTCCCTGGTTTCTGTCAATTGCAAAAATCATTTTTTACTGGAGAATTTAGAAAAATTCGAAAATGGAACTGTGAATTACCTGAATATCCCCGCGATCAGTCAGGGCCTGGATTTTATAGATAGCATAGGAATTGAAAATATCCGCAACCGCGTAAAAGAGTTGACTTCGTTTTTAATCGGTCATATATTGAATCTTAAGCACAGGAATGGGGTGCCATTAATTAAAATTTACGGTTCAACAGATATTGAAAAAAGGGGCGGCACAATTATGATGAATTTCTTTGATAGCAACGGGGACCAATATTCCTATCAGTGCATTCAAACAGCAGCAAATGAAAGATCCATCTCCCTGCGTGCCGGATGTTTTTGTAACCCTGGAGTAGATGAGATCACCAGCCACATTACGGCGGAAGAATTAAATATGTATTTCCACAGTCGAAACAACGCGGATTACGATGACATGACTTCATTCCTGGGAAAACTCAGGGGGGCCATTAGAGTTTCAGTAGGCATACCAACAACAAAAGGAGATATTGAAAGATTTATCCTTTTTGCTACGAGATTTATTAATAAAAGTATTTCGGAAATGGATAAAAAAACCGAAGGTCTTTGCACCCTACCGACATTATCAGCATGATGAAGACCTTCAAATTTTCGAACCGACTGAATATCTTAGTTACTCAACCGGATACCTACTGTGTATGGAGTATGATCCAGTCCTTTCTCGAACATGCTTTGCGTTGCATAAGAACCGTATAGCTTAAATACTCCGAGGCTTAGTTCGCCTATATAAGAGATTTTCCATTTGCGCAACTCGAAATCTTCCTTATCTTTTTTCTTTCCAAATTCATCGCTGATAGTTTTCTGGCGCGATGAGTACAGGTATCCTGCACTCGCACCAATACTTAATCCGAAGCCATGTCGGCGATCGGGGGTAAAATTAAAGTTCAACATCATTGGTATTGTCAGGTAATCTGCAGCCAGTTTGTTCTTACTGTAATTCACAGTATCCATGATCACAAGCGGTGTCGCAGTTTTTTGGTATTTAATGTTTTCGTAATACCTGTAATTATTTAGTTCAAGCCCTAACCCGTATTTAAGGTTGACAATATGCTGAACAAGATTAACCCGTTGCATAAAAAACCAGATGTTTACATTGATTGATTTTCCATCCCTCAGATCAAACCAATCGTCATTGGCACCCGCAGGAAGATAGCCCTGGGCAATTGATGCCGGATACGCAGTATTGTCCTGAAATTGACTGATACCCAGGTCAACGATTCCCCAATTAGTGGTTATGTTCTTAGGTTTGTATGATTTTTCGTGTTCCACCCGCACATCATCATCATGGGTGCCATCTTTTTTCTTTTTGATGATCAGAATATCTCCTACCCGGATCGTATCACTTTCTTTTGCCGTCGAATCCGTTTGTGCCATTCCGGAGAGTACAAAGCATATCCCTGCCAGGATCATAAATGTCCGTTTCATGTTTGTTATTTAGCTGTTGTTTAAATTATTTTAAGCCTATTTCGAAGTTTGCGATACGTATGCCATTGCCATCACCGGTTTCAATATTTGTTGTTTTTTCAACGACCCGTGATACTTTTCGGAAGAGACCGCGCAATTTATTTTTCCTACTGACAGTAGTATTTAAAATTTCAATTTCATTGTTTGAGGCTATGTAGGCGTATGGATTCGGTGCAGGTGATCCCACTTCTTCATCAATCGCTCTCTTTGTTCCCTGCAATGCTAAACTACCTGGAGTCTCCACTTTCTGAATACTGACTTCCGGCTTTTCTTTTGTAAGGGTCGACGCTATTTGAATGTTACGCCCTTGAATATCTTTTTCAACATTTTCTGGATCACTTAACGTTTGCTTTGTTACAGTTTTCTGTTGAGAAGCCATCGGCATCCTGGACACGTTTTGTTTTGCTGCTTCTCTTTTTTCAGAATTGATCGTTTCAACAGCCGGATCTGTTTTCGCAATACCTTCCTGTTGCTGCTCAGGCTTTGTAGGAACTGGCTGATCGACCTCCCTCGAAGGGGTCTTTGTAATAATTGCAGGTGTAGATATTTTTTCCGAAATCATATACCAACCTACTCCCGAAAAAAAGATAAATAAAACAGCAGCAGCTGCAATTCTCCACCAACGAATCATAAATACTTTCTCGCCTTCTTCTTCGGTGCGATATAAACTAGCCTTACCCGGAAAAACAATATGTGTGTCCGCTTGCAGCCTGGCCTTCTGGATTAATTCAAATTCTGCCTGGTATACAGGATTACAATAAGCGAACTGTTCTACCCCATCTTTTTGTTCGTTATTCAATTCGTCATCTCCGTATAAAACAAAGCACTCCTCATAATTTGTTTCATTGATAAACGATGAACTATTCTTTAAAAGAACGTCTTTATCATGAAACACAACAGGGTTGGGACGTAGAACAGACCGCTGAAGCATTTCCAGTTCTATTTTTAGATCAGGATGCTGATAGATGAACTCCTCAACTGCGCGCTTTTCTATTGCACTCAACTCATCGTCGATATACAACAAAAAGTATTCTTCATAATTATGTCTGTTGATTATATTCATAATGAACGCCTCTGATCTTTCTTTAAATAACGTTTTCAGGACTTACCAGGAAATTCTTCAATTGTATTCTCGCTCTGTGCAGGTACACTTTCACCTGGCTTATATTTAAGCCTGTAATTTGTCCTATTTCTTCATACGAATAACCCTCATAGTCCTTCAACAATACCAGTGATCGTTGTGTGTCGCCCAGCCTGCTTAGCGCTTCTTCGAGAATCTTTCTGGTATTATGTTCCTGCTTATTATAAACCCTCGCATTCTCGTGAAACTCGTCCTTCAGGCTTATTCGTTTTACTTTTCTGATGTGATCGATCATCTGGTGGTAAGCAACCGTAAACAAATAAGACTTACAACGGGTGTTATCGACTTCCGACCGGTTCACCCACATTTTTTCAAAAGCACTCTGTACTATATCCCTCGCGTCTTCTTCATGTTGAAGATTCTTCAAAATGAAGCGATACACGTTGTCTGAATACTGATGGACACACTGATTATATTCTTTCTCTGTCATAAGCAGACCGCTGTATGTGATGGTTGTTACATGGTGTAACGACGCCCGGTTTAAAAAGTTACAACATTTGCCAAAAAAAGAGGCTCTCTGGCCTCTTTAGTAAAAAGTTTGATGCTTCTAGTGCTTTATTTGATGCCAAACATTACGGAACTGACCAATCTTTCGAGCACAAACTCACTTGAAGGACGTGTCTTTTCGGCTTTTGTTTCAGGTTCACCGCAGTTCGCCAGTGCCGATTCCCGGGCTTTTTCAGCGGAAACCAGCGCAAAACAGAAGGTGAATAGAAGGGTCCCAAGCACTATCAACCGCGTAAAGGTCTGTTTGAACATAAAATCGTTTGAAATAATAGGACGAAGGTATTTTCAAAATGTTACAGGAAATGTGAAGATTTTATGAAGAAGTCGCCAGTCGATCCTCCCGGATGTTATCCCCTACGGGTTGGAACCAGTTTCCTATTTTTGTCGGCCAATTAAAAATAATTGTATGAATCAAAGCTTAGTTCAACGGATAAAATCCGAGTTGGAAGAGATCAGGTCGGCCGGGCTGTTTAAAACGGAGAGAATTATAGAATCGCCCCAGGGGCCAGAGATCGTTGTGAATGGGAAAAAAGTGTTGAACTTCTGCGCTAATAATTACCTCGGCCTTTCTTCACACCCGAAAGTTCTTGAGGCGGCTAAGAAATATATAGAAAAGCGTGGCTATGGGATGAGCAGTGTGCGATTTATTTGCGGAACACAGGACATACATAAGGAGCTGGAAAAAAAGATTGCTGATTTTTTAGGAACAGAAGATACTATTCTATATGCGGCCGCCTTCGATGCGAACGGAGGTGTTTTTGAACCCCTGTTCGGTGAACAGGATGCGATCATTTCGGATGAGCTAAACCATGCGTCGATCATCGATGGCGTTCGATTGTGTAAGGCACAACGCTTCCGTTATAAGCACAACGATATGGCCGACCTGGAATCAAAGCTTAAGGAAGCCGCCAATTGTCGCAACCGCATTATTGTAACGGATGGATCTTTCAGTATGGATGGGACCATCGCCAAACTGGACAGCATCTGCGATCTCGCTGATCAATATAATGCGGCCGTTATGATCGACGAATGTCATTCAAGTGGCTTCATTGGAAAGAGGGGACGTGGGACGCATGAATACCGTGGCGTTATGGGCCGAATAGACATTATTACCGGAACCCTGGGAAAAGCATTGGGCGGTGCTCTCGGCGGTTTTACGAGCGGGCGTAAAGAAGTAATTGAATTGCTTCGACAGCGTTCAAGACCTTATTTATTTTCCAACACACTGGCCCCGAGCATTGTCGGAGCAAGCATAGCTGTCCTTGACCTGTTAAGTGAAACGACCGAACTTAGAGACAAGCTTGAATTCAATACCACATACTTTCGTAGCAGGATGACCGAAGCAGGATTTGACATAAAACCGGGAGACCATCCAATAGTCCCGATCATGCTATATGATGCTGTTACTGCCCAGAATTTTGCAGCGAGATTATTAGAAGAAGGGATCTACGTAATCGGATTTTTTTATCCGGTTGTAGCAAAAGGCCTCGCCAGGATTCGCGTGCAACTGAGTGCAGCACACGAACCGCATCATCTCGATAAAGCAATTGCGGCATTTACAAAGGTGAAGAAGGAAATGAACAATGAACAGTGAACAATGAATAATGAATGATGGGTTAGGTTGGAATATTTATCCGGGATAGCCCTTTTTTGCTGTTTTGACGCTAGCTATTAGAAGCTTTAGTAACTCTTTGCAATCATCAATTAAACTATTATAAAGGTTTCTTTCAGTGTATCCGGTATCTTTTAATATACATAGCCAATACTCTGTTTCAGATGCTTCTTTGAGTGAAACGCTCAACTTGTGTATAAAATCCTGCTTTGTTTGCCCATATTCAGATTCCCGAATCAGCGCCCCAATTGCGGCGCCACTTCGCAGAACCTGATTGGAAATAACAAATTCCTTTTTTTTATTTATTAGATATTGTGAAAGTTTAACTATCCTTATCGCAGAATTGTAACTCTTCACCTTCAATATATTCTCAGCCATACAAGCCTTTTAGTTTTTCATTGTTCACTGTTCATTGTTCACTGTTCATTGTCCCTCTATCTCGCAGCAACGACACTTATTTCCACGTTTACATTCTTCGGCAATCCTTGCACTGCAACAGTTTCTCTGGCCGGAAAATCGCCCTGAAAGTACTTCCCATAAACTTCGTTAACCGAAGCGAATAAAGACATATCACTTAGAAAAATCGTTGTCTTAATTACACTGTTGAAATCCATCTGTGCTTCCGCAAGGATAGATTTTACATTATGCATTGCCTGGTGTGTTTCGCTAATAATGTCAGTTGCATCAATATTTCCGGTTGCGGGGTTGATCGCTATTTGTCCAGAAACAAAAAGGAGATTGCCTACTTGAACGGCCTGGCTGTAAGGACCGATTGGAGCAGGTGCTGCGGAGGTATTGATGATTTTCTTTTCCATGGTTTCAAAAGTAGTAAAAGAAAGATTCAGTTAACGTATTCCATTGAGCCGAAATAGTTTTCTTTGCTAAAATTTTCCGAATGAGGATTTGCGTCTTAGCGGATGATGTTATAAAGTTGGAGTTTCTGCAAAAAGGAGTTCCAGGTGGAACTGAAATTATGTGGGCCGACACAATGAAGGTTTTTTACAGCGTGTCTGATATTGATGTGTATTTCGATCTCTTATTTGCGGATGACCCTGAGAGAATGGCAGGCCTCTTGAGACTGAAGGGAAAACCAGTGTTTATAAACTCGATTAATGGAAGTCTGGCTGAATCAGACAAATCACTTGTTCGAATTAATGCGTGGCCTACCATGCTTAACCGGAAAACGACTGAGGTCGCGATCGCTGATCCTTCGAAGGAAAAGATTGTTTCGGATCTATTTTCAGAATTAAAATGGACGTACCAGTTAGTGCCTGATGTTCCGGGTATGATAACACCAAGAGTTATTTCCATGATCGTAAACGAGGCATATTACACTCTGGAGCAGGAAGTGAGCACAAAGGAGGAAATTGATATCGCTATGAAGCTGGGTACTAATTATCCTCTGGGCCCTTTCGAATGGAGCGAGAAAATAGGGTTGAAAAATATATATTCACTATTGAATAGACTTAGTCTGACGGAGGAACGCTATCAACCTTGCGAATTGCTCAAAAGAGAAGCGAAATTAATTAACCCGTGAGTAGTTTTCCCTTGTCCGTAGTGTCCTTTCTGAACCTTAACGCACAATGGTAGGTTCACAAGAACACAAGCGGAAGACACAGAGGACAGTGTGGACTGCACTATCATTCGAAGAAGTGCTATAAATAAAAGTGGTAATGGATCTATGTCTTTAATCTTAAACCTTGATACTTCAACTGACAAAGCAAGTATTTGTATCGCCTCAGATGGCGAAGCGATTGCTTTAGTAGAGAATCATCAACAAAAAGATCATGCTTCATGGATTCATTCTGCCATTAACCAAATATTACAACAGTGTAAATACACTATTCATGACCTACAAGCTGTTGCCGTAACTGCAGGTCCCGGCTCATATACAGGTCTTCGTGTTGGTATGGCAACTGCTAAGGGCATCTGTTATACATTAAACATTCCTCTTATCACTGAGAACACTTTACGGGCGATGGCGCTCGCAATAAAGCAGGCCTATAAAGAAAAAAATGGTGCTGAAAAGAGATTATTTTGTCCAATGATAGATGCCAGGCGGATGGAAATTTTCACAGCGTTATTTACGCCGGATCTGAGGGAAGAAATGTCATCTACTGCCCTGGTTGTCGAAGAATCCACTTTTTCCGACTATCTATTAAAACATGAAATCATTTTTTCAGGAAACGGCAGTAAAAAGTTCCAACAACTGATGTCACATCCTAACGCAGTGTTTTCTGAAATTCCATTTTCAGCCGAACATCTTGCGATCTTATCACATCAGAAATTTCTTGATCAGGAATTTTCCGATGTCGCCTATTCTGAACCTCTGTATTTGAAGGAATTTTACACAGTAAGCAAAAAATCAGAATAGCATTTTGTCCTACCTTTGCGTCATAAAATAATTGGGGTACTGATGAATGTCGCAAGTAACTATTCAATGGTCTTGAATGAGAATGGTGAAGAAGGATCGCCGGTTAAGGTTGAGTTTATAGCCTTAAAAAAAGGTGCCGTAACGCTTCGTGCTCTGAATCATAAACTGCGCCAGCAAATCATAAAGCTAATCGATGAAAATAAGCGGATTACTGTTACTGAGATATTTAACAAGCTTCATCTTGAACAATCCGTAGCATCCCAACATCTTGCCGTTTTACGCAGAGCTGGCATCGTAAAGACTCATCGTGATGGCAAGTACATCTATTATTCTGTGAATAACCCTCGCATTGCTCATATTGTAAAATGCGTAGAAGAATTGAATAGTTAATATTCGCCGAAACGGCCTTGAAACCGTCTCAACGCATTTGATATTAAAATTTATCGGGTTAACTTTGCCCGAAAGTCGAGACATGTTCATAAAGCAATTGTACACGGGCTGTTTGAGCGAGGCTGCTTACTATATTGAAAGTGATGGAAAAGCGGCAGTAATCGATCCATTGCGTGATATCGAGACGTATCTGGAGCTTGCAAGTGAGAGAAATGCAACAATTCAATACATTTTTGAAACACATTTTCATGCCGATTTCGTGAGTGGCCACCTTGATTTAAGTAAAACAACCGGGGCTCCTATAGTATATGGGCCTGATACCGAAACAAATTTTCCTATATATCGGGCCAAGGATAGGGAAATATTTCAACTAGGAAGTGTCAGCATTGAAGTATTGCACACACCCGGCCATACCGTAGAATCTACCTGCTACTTGTTGAAAGATGAAGATGATAAACCGCACGCAATTTTCACCGGTGACACTTTATTCGTAGGTGATGTAGGACGGCCAGACCTAAGCAGCGGTGACCTTTCTAAAGAGGAGCTGGCATCACTGTTATATGATTCTCTTCAAAATAAAATAGCCGTTTTGCCAGACGATGTCCTGGTATATCCGGCGCATGGACAAGGCAGCAGCTGCGGAAAGAATCTCGGGTCCGAATCTCATAGTACAATTGGAGAGCAGAAACAATCTAATTATGCACTACAGGCAAAAACAAAAGAAGAGTTTATCAAGGAGGTAACAGAAGGATTGGGTGACTTTCCCTCTTATTTTCCCATCAATGCGAAAATAAATAAAGAAGGGTACGATAGCCTGGATGAAATTATGCAACAAGGCCTAACTCAACTAACCGTTGAAGAGTTCAAATCAAAAGCTCAGCAACCTGATACCATAGTTCTGGATACACGAAAGCCTGAGATATTCACTGAACAATTTATTCCTGGATCTATTAACATTGGATTAGAGGGAAGATTTGCGGAGTGGGCTGGTAGTTTATTATCGTTCGATAAACCAATTTTGTTAGTGACTGAAGAAGGGAAGGAGAAGGAGACAATCGTTCGACTTGCACGTGTGGGCTTCTCAAAAATGATCGGCTATCTTAACGGAGGATTTCATGCCTGGAAAGATGCGGGCGAGCCAATTGATATGATAATTGATATCGAGCCTGATGAACTTGCCATGGATATTCCCTTTGATGATAAACTGGTGATCATCGACGTTAGACGTGAACCCGAATTTGCAGACGGTCATCTACGTGGCGCTATCAACCTTCCTTTAGAGGAAATGACCGATCCGGCAAGCATGGCCAACATTGAGGACGATCATAATGTATATGTACATTGTGCGGGTGGCTACCGAAGTGTTATTGCAGCCTCGCTGCTTAAAAGACAGGGTATCCATAACATCCGGAATATTGTGGGAGGCTGGGATAAAATTAAAGAACTGGAAAAAATCACCATTGATAAAGAGAAAAGTGTGTTGAATTAGAAAGTTATTCTCGCAAAGACGAGAAGGTGACTTTCTTCGCGTCTTTGCGACAACTATTTCAACTACAACCTTGTGACTCTGCCCGACCCGCTAATCGTCGTATTCACCACAGGGTTACCTTGATAATATACCGAACCGCTACCCAAAATTTTACTGTTCAACTCGTCTGTAACATATAGCTTTATAGAACCCGAACCACTGATTTGTGTACGCGCTGTTTTGGCAGTAATGCCGAGCAGGTCAATGCGGCCGCTTCCACTGATGTCTGCGTCCTCATGTTTGGCTATTCCATTAAATACCATTAATTCCCCTGAGCCACTTACCGTTGCATCAATGTTATCTGTTTCAACCTGGTTGAAAGTCATCTTACCCGAGCCACTCACTACAAGCGTCGTATTGGAAGCACGATATGGTTGTACCACTTTAAGATTACCTGAGCCACTTAATGATAGAGCGCTAATTGAAGGTGCGCTTATATTAATCCTTATGTCTTCGCTCGCACGCAGGTTAACATGATCATGAACTCGGATCTTTAACTCACTGCCCACCAAATATGTTTCTATCTCTCGGACGATATTTTCCTGTGCCTGTATTTCTATTTTGTACACACTATCCTGCGTGTAGTACAAATCACCTGGCACTCCAAAATTAATAGCAGTGAAGTTTGACAGGCTTCTTCCTTCGGTTATCACCGGTCCATGCCCAATTACCTTTCTGCAGGAAGGTAAGGTAATAATAGCTACCAGTAATAAAGCCGAGCTGACCTTTTTCATGATTGATTTATTTATAAATAATTGATTAATTAAGGTTGTTGTTTGGAATTGTTTTTCGGGAATATCGCTATCTAACCTGGTCATCAGAATTCAACTTTATAGTTTACGACTGGGATCAAGCCAGTTTGATAACTGTTAACTATCTTATCCTTGAATGGGTCATAATACTGATTATAAATATTTTTTCGGTTGCTCAAATTCTGAATATCGAGCGACAGGGTACTTGTGAGATGTTTTCGGTTCCATTTAATGCTCAGGCGCAGATCCGTTCTGAAGTACGCAGGATTTTGCAAGCTAAAAGCAGCACTTTCTTCCACGATTGTATATCCTTCCTTTTTTGATCTGTCGAGATCGATGGGTGAATACCTAAAGCCGCCGGCATAGATCATCTTTATATTTGCGCCAAATGTTCGCCTGCCATTTTTTGAAACAATATCCTTACCCGCAGTAAAATTGCTTGTGTAGTTTCCGTTGTACCTCGTATTCCGTTCAATGCCATCAAGTGCAGTGTATTTTGATTGGTATATAGAATTGTTTAGCAGGAAATAGAAATTGTTGCTGAGATATTTTTCCAATGAAACTTCAATACCGTAGTTTTTCCCCTTGCCCTTGTTGGTGAGCGGTTCAGTAACAAAGTCACCCTGAATATTCAATGTTGAAAAAGCGCTTGTATCATAAATGCTGACAGGCACATCGGACAAATCCTGGTAATATATTTCAGTTTTAAACCGTAGGTTTTTCCCGAAAGCATGTGCATACGATATCACGAAGTGGTGAGCCTTGGTAAAGGCAAGGTTCTTGTTCGGATAGATCCAATTTCCTTCGGCAGTTTTCGACTTTGCGAAGTGAACGAACATTGCCTGGATCTGGCTGTGTAATCCGTAACCAATGGCGAATGAATTCTTTTTATCGACATCCCATTTCACGGATGCTCGTGGTTCAACTGTTTTTGTTTGATTCAATAGCAAGTTGAGATAATGCAGGCCTGCATGAAGCGTGAGATTGTTTACCGGTTTATATTGCCATTGTGCAAAGGCCTGTACGGTTTGCGTATTGTCGGAGCTGTTTATTCGCTCCTCGACAGAAGCATTTGGATTTTCACGCGACTTCTGGTAGTAATCGAACTTGAAATTACTTACAATAATGCCGGTACGCAAAGCATGTTTCAAACCAAATTTTCGGTTGGCGGTTGAAGAAAATGTCCACTTGGTAGTTCTGTAGTTATTGCCATAAATATTTGACAGATCACCGGTTTTTTCTGCAAATTGTTCATGATAGTTATTTTCGGTGTATGATAATGAAAGTGCAGATCGCACCTGCATATTGTTTCCGATTAGAATGCTATGTGTTACGCCAGCTGCAGCCGTTTTGCCTTTGTATTCTCCACCGTATCGATCTGCCTCCGATTCCCATTTCGTAGAATCGGTTTCCGGTTTCAAATTTTGACCACTTGATCCACCAAACCCAAAAAGGGTAAATTCTCCGAGTCGATCTGTAGGAAGATAAATGTTGTAAGAAAGGTCCTGGAAGTTTGTTGATCCTTCTACAACATCTAATCCCATTTTGCTGAGAAGTTGAAGTGTAGAATACCGGTAATTGATGAGGTACGAACCTTTATAGAAAGGAGCAATTGGACCTTCTGCAGACACATTTAATCCAAGTAATCCGGCCTGCAAAGTATACTCTTTGCGTTCATTGTTTCCCTTTCGAAGCCTGAGATCAAAAACGCCGCTGAGGGCATTACCATACTCGGCCGAAAACGCACCGGTTATAAAGTCAGAGTTCGACAAAAGCTGCGCACTGAGGATTGAAATTCCGCCGCCACTGCTTCCTGCAGAACTGTAGTGATTCGGATTTGGTATGTCAACGCCCTCCATTCTCCATAATAATCCTGTTGGAGAATTTCCCCTGATAACTATGTAATTGTTCCCATCATCGGCTGATACCACGCCGGCAAAGCTTGTAGCCATTCGTAAGGGATCATCTACCGCCGCGGCATACTTCTGAGTCTCCTCAACGGTGAATGCACGTGCACTTACGACGCTCATTTCATTCAGCGGTTTATTTTTCCTGCTTTTAGCTTTTACGACTACTTCCTGTTGCATCTCGACATCAGTCTCCAACGAAATGGTCAGGACAACTTCCTTTCCAGTATTTACCACGATGTTATGCAGGGTGGCATCTTTAAAGCCTATAAAGCTGACCTGTATTTGATGCGAACCAACAGAGACATCATTTATGCGAAAACTTCCATCTGATTGTGTAATGACCGACTTAGTGATTCCATCTATAGAGACCGTAGCACCAGCCAACGCTTTTTGTAGTAGCTGGTCAACTACTTTTCCGCGGATTGTTTGTGTAAGCTGAGGGTAGCCAGTAAGAGCAAAAAATAAACCTACGATAGCTGTGAAAAAAAATTTCTTGGACCGTGTTGCCATTATCATTCATTTCAAATACGACAACTCAGAAAGCACTTACCCCTATGTGTGATTCAAGTTTTTTAGAATAGATTGATGCCGGCTGTCCAACCTATCCAGCCTGTTACTCTTCCGCTGAATTCGTTTTTATGAAAGGAATTAAATGGAACATCACTTTTATATCCTGGAACAGGGTCCGTTTGATCAGAGATATAAATTGAGTAGGAGGGGCCGGCAAAAATCGAGAAGTATTTACCGAATTTAACTGTTAGCAGCAGACTGAATTTATTCAGGAGATTTAGATAATCCCATGTGCCGAGGTACAGATACTGTGCAGTGACTTCCGGATTAATGGCAAATCGCTTGTTTAATGAAAATTCAGAACCCAATCCATAGCCGAACGAAAATGCCTTTTTACTCGTGTCGGCGCTCGCTCCTGCTAGTAATATGCTGTATAATTTCGAGCTTCCCGTTTTGAATGCAGCGTTTACGTGCAGCACTTCGTTGCTTGAAATAGATAACTTGTGATATCCATGGTAAATAATATTTATCAAACCGATGCTGTAACCTGTTGAACTATCGGCGACGTTTATCAAGCCAATCTGTACGCCGCTCAATTTCCTCGTATAATTGAAAACCCCGGCGATTTGTACGCCATTCACCTGTCGTGAACTAATATTAGCCACACCCGCAATTTGTGCTCCCTGCGTTTTGTGATTGGCGAAGTTTGCAATGCCGGCCATTTGCGACCCTTTCAAGCTGCCACCGATGTGGTTATAAATGCCTGCCACCTGCCATCCGATAAAACTTTTTC